>JGI24021J15306_10011821_pt1 | contig 10845 bp, 5 predicted proteins | sample Ectturendosymbi1_FD_15306 | JGI IMG/M metagenome (IMG submission 15306)
GATAGGAAGATTCTCAGCTGGTAGGACACAGGCGTCCAGTCACAATTCGTAAGGCGTTGTTGATGACAGGATCACTTAGGCACGTGTGAGCACTACGGCAGCAGGTAGGAGCTCAGTACTCTTCTGTTGAATGGACCAGGGCTAAGGTGACTGTTGTTAACGTTGCAGACTCAGCACCCCAGTCGCATCCCCAAGGAACGTGATTCCCGAAAGCTGGGTTTGGATTTGTTTTGCTTTGTCTATAGTTGACGGCGGTGCCCTGCTAGAGATTGAATAGTTTATGTTTTTATAATTTTGAAGATCCGAATCAATTGTAACTATGAGAAAACTTACATGAAAACGTGCTTGAAAGTAATTTGTGAATATAAATATCGGCGTCGCAAGTGGGAGCAGAAGTGACCTTGGGGCTTTAAAAAATGATATGTTTTTATAAAATTTTTGTAGAAAATGTTTTACTTTCGAGTTGGTAAAATGGAANTGCACAACAGTTGGCGCCCTTGGATAAAGGCCTTAAGCCATTCCCTTGAAAAATCCGCTGTTGATCCCCCTGGAAAAAATCCTTCCGACGCCCATGAATATGAGTAATTTATAAACGCGATGAACTTGTCAAGTGTTCTATTTCAATTGCTCTTAGAAATTGCTGGATGTTGCTTCGTTGCTACCAGAAAGGTCATCAAACGTTGCGTGTCCGCACTCAGCAAGTTCGTGAGCCAGATAATTTGGCAATGAAAAAAACAGTTTTGAACATTACAGTTGCATTCTCTGACGCTTTTATTACAGATACCAGATTTACCTCCATCTCTTCCGAGTACTCGATGTATAATTGCCATTGAATACCACATTGAAGTAAGTTTCTATGCATACAGGAAACTACTTAGTATGGTAAATTTGAAGGTGTCTTTGAACCAACTGAAAGTTTAAGAAGTGCTGCTTGATACGCTTGTCAGTGAATTTACTCAAAACACGAAGACAAAGTAATCTATGTCTAAAGAACCGTCAAAATAGTTGTCAGCGCTAATTGTGCTGATCACTCACAAGTTTATTTGAAACAGTGGATTTAAAACTCAGATTTTTCGGAGCGCACTTGATAACAAATTCAATTCAAAACTCAGCGGTTATACTTGATGAGACTGAGAGTTGCAATATAAACGTCTCGTTTTCTACGTCATTCATACGTTTAGATAACTGAAACATACTGCATTTTACTCATTTTCCAAGGGCAAACGCCACTTTGTTTGAAAAAAGTTTCATTTACAACCTATACGTCAAAATGTCGGACAAGATTAATTGTTTGGTGTCAGACATGCTTTTTCTTATTAAGTTTATTTCTTTGTTTTCTGATCACTCAGGAGCTCATTCAATTTTGTCCAGATGCGGTTTTTAGTTTTTCAATATTCATGTGACAAATTACAATATTAAATTTCGTTCTGGCTGATTTAGAGCTTATCAGCATCTATTCCATTAAAGCTTGATTGGTCTGTTTTGTGAAGTACCTCAAAGAACTAAATTTGTATATAATTCGTGTAGCGGAAAGGCGCTACTTGTCACACAAATAAGTATCTTAGCTGGGAAACATTTACAGATTTTGTTTCTACAATAAAAACGCCAGTAATATTGTCACTTTCAGCTCAGGGTCGAATTGCCCGATGAACGCAACAGCCTGAGGATCAACATCCCAATTACGCTTGGTTCTGTTCCCTTCAAAGGAACCACCATCAGCTGCAACCGTGCTAATGCAAGGACGAACAATCAACCTCTTAAAGGTCAGCTACAATATGTATTTGTCACAATGCAGGAAAGACTCTTTTTGGACTTGTTATCTTTGCGTAAATATTGTATCTTTACCCTCTCTGGCTTCCTCAATGATCGGTGAGTTTTTTACTGGCCATAAAACAAATAAATAAATTCAAGTAAATAACTCCACAAAGGTGATGGGTTCTTATGCATCAACAAACTTCTTTAAATAGAAAATCGATTTCACCCAACACTACTGTACACATCCTCACTCCTACAATCTTATTCAAATACAATCTTCATTTACAATCTTACAATCTTATTTAAATAGAATCTTCATCCTCAGTCCTACAATCTTATTCAAATAGAATCTAGAAAAGTTCCCAATTTACGTAGATATCACAAATTAGCGGATGGTTTTAACTGTTTTCAAAGCCTAGCAAAGGCACTGTTCAGCAACTTGACTTGCGGATGAGTTGTGACAAAAATCAACACATATGACGTGAACACATGTGTAAATACTGAAAGGCATGCAGTGAAACCTTTTATGTTTGCGCGAGCAAGCAATAATAGAGTGATCATGGCATGTGAACTGTTGCTTGCTGCCACAGTGCGAAGCTTTGAACACTTGCCGCTCGCGCTTTTCCGATCGCAACACTACCAACTTGTAGCCAGGACATGCAGCACCATGTGTGCAAATTTCAAAACGTTTTTTTCTCAAATATGAATGTTGCCGTTACGCGCCAAGTTTCTCAAATAAGCGGCAAATTGTTTGTGGAAAAATCATCATTTCTCTGTTTCAGTCAACATTGCACTGGTGCAAAAAAGCGGTTCCATCTATGAATTGATGCATGCTCTGTTAAACGGCGTTCACTGTAGGTTTACCAGAAATTTGATCAGTTTCTTTGCAAAAACAGGCAGTCCCAGAGGATTTTCAGCCGATTTCATTTGCAGTTGCGGTCGACATAAGGCCCGTAGCCACGAGGGGCATTCGGGGGCACTGCAAAGCCAAAGTTTTTTGTTCCCCTCCAAATTTTGTTGTGCCTAGAAAAATTTGTTTTAATCTTATAATAAAAACAAAAATATTTCCCCCCTAAAAATGTATTTTTCCCCCCAAACCTTAAAACCTGGCTACAGGTCTGGCCGACATGTTGGAAAACATGGGATTATAGTCTATTTTGCTTCTCTTCATGCATGCAAAAGCTTTTACTTTCTCTACCTTCGTAAAGTTAGAGATTTCGGTTAAAAAAAATTAACTATAAAGAAAGAATCCGAAAGTGAATGAGGCACAGTTACAATTTTCACATTGGCACGTAAAAGCATTCTTGATAAACTTTTATCAATTGCGTTGACCAGCATTTCATAAAACTTTTTTGCCTGCCTGCCATGAACTTTTGGGAAGATGCTGAAATTTGGCTCTGCTGTTAAAGCATACTGAATCAATGGGTATGGAATGGTTCAAATGAAAAAGAAAGACACATATACAATCCACTACTTTACAGTTTTTAACTTTTGAAACATAAGCCCCATTGATATGTTTTTGATTTCTTTTTCCTTTGGTGACAATATAAGAAGTAAGGTACCTGAACTACGTGTCATTTAGTTACTGCAACACACGACAAAATATGTTATGCAGTTTTGTGCCTACTTCACAGCATCTCATATTTCACAAGCAGCTTTTTTGTTGTGCCGCAAGCAACAACAAAACATCACCATGTAGGACATAAAAACGTATCCCAAACTACTTGACAGATCTTAACTAAACCCGGGAATAATTATGTTTGCCATTAGTAGCAAACCATCCCTGTGAAAATTGGGCCATTTATCCATTCGTCTGAAAGACACTACATATTTCAATTGTTCGTTAAACACCCTTACCATTTCTATTATAAAACAGTCTTTATGCAAAGATGCTGAACACTGTCTTGGTTTACTCTAAGTATCATTTGAATATGTAGCCAATGTAAACGAAATTAACAGTTGACCTGGTAATTGCAGTGAACATAGAACTACGCGCATTTTCAGTTTCTAAATCAATCGCATTAGTCTTATCCCAGCAGACTGCTGAATATCATAAAAATCAACAATGCGCAAAGCAAATTTTGGTTATAACAAGTGTAACTGATTGAGGAGATTAGACTGAGACGCATGACTTTTGGATCTTAGCAGTAATTCGCGATACGTATGGCGAATCTTTTTGCATATAGCATTTAAGTGTGCACTGATTCTTGATTGTTTTTGTCAAGATCATAGACTTTTATTTGACAGCGGCATTTAGGGTACAGCGAACTGTGACCAAAGGCTGATTCAAAGGTGTGCTGATGTTGAGCAATTTAAACCCAAGTCAAAAGTGGTTTTCTTGCTTGGAGCATTAAAATGTCTGTTTTTTTAGTTGAATAATAACGTCAAATGGCAGTGTGTCGCAGACTGGTTCAAGCTAGTTTGTAAAATGTGAACACAAACTCAAGCATTGAAGTCCTGCGCGGGCAAATACAGTGGCCCAACTTGGCAACTTTTTTCAACTCCATAACTCACCAGCCAATTGAGCTAGAGGGCTGTTCAAACCATCTACGGATTCGGCAAGTCTTCGAGTTTTGATTGAAAAAGCTTTTTCAGTTATGGGCGTGGGGTTTCGTGTGGGTGACGTCATAATGGGGGCATGTTTTCGCTCCTTTTTGGCTGAGGTTACCTGGCCCTGGACGCCAACTACGAGCCGTTTTTTGTTTCAAGCTTTTTTTGGAAACTAAGACATGCTCCGAGTCTTTAGAGCTCTTGATTGGTTTTCTAGCATATCTGGATCCAAAATTATGGCTCAAAAACAAAAATTGGTAAACATTTAACTCCCACTAAAGGTAACCTTGGGTATTTTTGAACCCATGGCCATAACTCGACAGCAGATTGAGCTCTAGAGATCTGTTCAAACCCTCTCAAGATGAGAAAAGTTTTGTGGTTTGCAATAAAAAAANTATTTTAGTTTTGGATGTTGGGTTTTTATTGATGTTTACATGATGGGGTATGTTGATGCATATTTTGTTTACTTTTGGATGAAGCCATCATCCCATGCGAACCGATCATGCAAGCCGATTTCATGGTTCACGTTTTAGTGGATTCTAGGCTATAATGCAAATCTTTAGAAGGTTTGATGGACTTTCTAGCGTTTCGGGTTCCAAAATTATGGCCAAAATACCTCAAATTCCATAGGGAATTCCTGAAAAATTTGGATTTTTTGGCATAACTTTGGAACCAGACACGATAGAAATTCGATCAAGGGCTCTAAAGACTCGTATTACAGCCTAGAATCCGGTGAAATTTTGCCCCACGAAATAGGCTCGTTGGATCGGTCGATGACGTCATCAAAATAACCGAAAAACGTACCCCAATCATGGCGTCATCCAAAACCCCAAACCCAAAACTTGATATTTTTTTCAGTCTAAACTTAAGCTTCACAAGCCTTTAGACGTATAATTGTAAAGCCACAGCAGTGACCCACACCAATCGAATCGATGGCAATTTATTGCGCAAGGAAACTAGTTTCGTGTGTGTTACACATCTTCAGTCCTGCGTAAAAGTCGACATATGAAACAAAAAGCAAAAATTACGCACTGTTTCTAAGATCAAAACTCAAGATTACAAAAATTGAGCACAATTACAACCTCTCCACTAAACACAGCTACATCACTGTTCAACGAACCAGATCGTAACGGCCATTCGGCACTACTGATTGACAAAAAATACTCTCCGCGTTTAGCGTGGTTTCTGTCTCAGATGATCACGTGGTTAACAACAGACCGTAACGTGCAGCGGAAAAAGTCTAGCATACCAACTCAAGTTAGTTCGGGCGGTAATGTGAAAAGGAGTAATTCGGTAAAAAAAGTTTACACTACAGTTGCGGTACAATAAACTATTCAGTTTTTCCATGCTAAAAATTTCAAGCAACAATTCGTAAGTCATTCCCTTGTCTCTCAAAGTTTTTTAAATTGATGTCAACTTCAGCGGAAAGCACCAGCGGCTGGGAATAGCCTCTCCTTATCGGAAACAACAATTACAGGCTCTAGCTTTGCAGCCGGCTGTTTGAGGAATCTCCTGCCTGGTTCTGCTCCCATCTTCTTGCAATGATTCAAGCTTGTGCTTATCATTCAGCAATAATTGTAAAGCCACAGCAGTGACCCACACCAAGCGAATCGATCGCAATTTATTGCGTAAGGAAACTAGTTTCGTGTATGTTACACATCTTCAGTCCTTATTCAAATAGAAGTCTTTAGCGGGTTTGAATAGCTCTCTAGCTCAATCTGCTGCCGAGTTATGGCTGGCCAAAGTTTGCCTTGAGAGGGCAAATTATACCTTGCGTGATACTTTTTGATTTTTGTCAAAAATTGGGTTATTGAGCCATAATTTTGGCTGCAGATATGCTAGGAAGTCAATCAAGGGCTCTAAAGACGCGGATCATAACCTAGTTTCCAAAAAAACTTGAGCCAAAAAAATGGTTTGTTGGGATGTTGTCCAGGGCCAGGTAAATTTGACCAAAAAGACTAAAACATGCCCCCATTATGACGTCACCCACAGAAAACCCCAATTCCAACACGAAAAAAAAATTTAATCTAAGCTAGTAGACTTGCCGAATCAGTAGATGGTTTGAACAACTCTCTTACCTCAATCGGCTGGCGACTTATGGAGCTGCAAAAAGTTGCAAAGTTGGGCCACTGTGGTGGCCCGCACGGGACATAAAGAGTGGACAAAGTTACTGAAACTGGAAGATAACAAATGTTACTTGCAACGATTGAAGACACGTGAAAATTTAAATTCTTTCTAATAAAGGTTGTTTTATCTACTTTTGTAGATGCGTCTCTCTCTCACAAGCCCTTTGATCAGAGTGGCAAGGAATTTGATGCTGAAAAAACGCCTCTAATCGGAGACACAACCAGGTTGAAGAAAACATCCCGGCCGTTTAAAGGAACGGATGGAAGGGTGCAATGACTAAATCCAATATGCATTTAAACTCTTGGATAAAATGTTGCAAAAACTGTAATGTGAAGCAATTAAAAACAGTCTGCAGCACTGTACTGCATTGAAATGGAAAAAGATGCTTGTACATATTTGTTCATTTTTTAATGATAATGTCTATAATAAAGACAATTATTCAGCATTTTCAAACTTCCAAAAAACAGGGCCAGGGAATGCATGATTTCGAAAATTAATGCGTTGGTAGTTTTCAAAACATTGTTAAATGGAACATTTAGATGCTGAGGAAGTGAGCATTTGCTGAAATGATGGCTCGGGTTTTGTAGAAATGCAGGCATGTATTAAACAACACTTACTTAAAAATCTCTACTACAAACCGTTCAGTTTACGCTAAAATATGTTGAAAAGTGAATCGCTAAGTGGAATATTAAACAATCCGCGGTGACAAAACAATTTTACAAATAATCTGGGTTTTCTTTTAATTGGCCTGCTTGCCGAAACTCATAGCAAAATGCAAAACTAAAATAGTAACTTAGCTAGCCATTCTATTTTCTATATACTTAAACGATTTTGTTGACAATGGAAAAATTACAAAAAATGTCGAGAAAAGAGAGACACAAGCAGCTATGGTTAACATTGATTTTCTTGCTTTACATTGAAAGAAAATTATCTAACAATCAGCTTTTGTTAGAATAAAAGTTCAATTTTTACCTCTAGAATGCAAAAACGGTCCCGTGGGCTGATACTGTATGCAACGTGTATTTCTCTGATGATGCTAGCTTGTTGAGTTAACAGCTGGATGCGTTCTTTTCTACTTATATTTTCGACGTCTGCAGCTTCAATTGCAAGAAAATGGAAGTCTTGATTCTCTTTTCCAAATCTTCAAAACCCCCGGATTTTTTGAAAACATCGATCGATTTAATGTCACTGAGCAATCCACATGCGTAGTCAGCTTTATTGCTGCGAGGTGTTTAACAATTTTTCCGTTTGACCAAAATAGTCACGCACAAACTCACCAAGATTTCAAAATTGTCTTATGGCTCTGAGATTTGGACCTCTTTTTAGAAAAAATATGAAATCGCCAGAGCTTGCTTTGGACCCTGGTGACATGCATCGGTGAAATAAAGCTCCACCCTACTAGGGCTGTTGCCCCCGGGACCCTCTCCAGAGGAAAAGCTGGTGTGAAAATGGAAGAAACTGAACATATCGTCACTCACTTCGGTAGCAATGCCGATTACGTTGCGATGGTTTTTAAGACAAAACACATATTTTGATAATAAACTCGCAATTCCTTTGCTGCTAACTGTTTTTGAGAATCCAACACAATATCCTGTGTGACTGACTAATTGAAAAATCTGCAGCAAGCTTGCTTGAAAACCCGGAAATCCTATTTCTGTCTTTTTTCTGATAAGACTCCGAAAAGAACATGACACAGCGAAAAAAACNCTGTCTATCGAAAAGAATCCTTTCCCAGCAAAAATCAGACACTAAGATTTTACAGAGAATATATTTGACCCACAAGGTANGCATCATCAGCTCTTATTAGAACATAACTGAAAAATACATAGAATATACATTTAATTTACACATAAACGGGCGATGCTTGAAGTCCTTCAGTAGTGTTAATTAAATGTTACACGACAGTGAAGGTAAAGAAGAAGTGGGTGGGTAGAAACGTTTATTAAACTCTTTTAATTACTTAAAGCTAGCCATATAAAAGCTAAGGTAACGCAATGGAAATAATGTACCAGTTAATGAAACTACAAAGGTTGAGCTGATTTTTTAAAGTGATTTTTGTTGCCACGGCTTTATTGAAACAATGTAATCGGAAACTACCCCGGCATTACAAGAAACAAGCATCGAACTAAGTTGTTAAGAGAAAAAAACTCTAGAAAAACTTGAAATGAGAACAACTACATGAGGGATCACATCAGGAAAAAATCACGTTACTGGACGCGAAATCTCCACAGCCATAATGCGTTGTAACATTACGATACAAGCGAAAAACGCAAAAAAAATAAAAAANGCATTGATGTTCAAAGGAGGAAGCAATCACATGACTTACATTCCATNCCTATGCAAGCCGTGTCAAATCCACATATAACACGTTTCACTTTATACACAAATTTAATGAAGTTAAGTAAACAAGTACAGCATTTCAAAGACAAACCAGCAAAAAACTTTTTATAGCAAATTTTTTCGAAGATAACAGCTTCTTGTGAGATGAACCTTCATGTCCAGTGCACAAAAAATTTTGCAATGAAACAAACGCATGAATTTTGCTTTGATTTGCCCAATCTATTAAAAATATTTACTGTATTTAATCCATTTCTGGAAAATACCTAGGAAGGATATACACAGTGCTAATTTTTTGCAGATCCCACAAAGGATGTGCATTAAATGATACCGATATTGTGATAATTACCAACCGGATGATTTGCATTTCCTGCAGACACAGCCGTGGCTTACGGGAAATTGTGAAATAAAAACAAGCCATGCATGTTCGAAAAGGTGACTATGGACTACAGGCCAGATACACAATTGGTTTTCTACAACCAACTGTAGAAATATTGCCATGACACAAAGCAGGCTTTAGCCGCCATGCAAAAAGATTTTAATTGGTGTAGCCATAGATGCTACGTGGTAGATGATTAAAATGTGGAGAAGTTCGCATAAAGTTTGCAAGGCGTTCAGACCAAAGTTTGCCATGAGCATTATTATAAGCCCAGAGGCGTAACGAGGGGGGTAAGGGGGCGCAATTCCTCGGGCGCCGAACCACTGGGTGAGGCGCTGAAAAGTCCTAGCAATGTTACATGTACCATAGGCGTAGCCAGGGGGGTCCAAAGGGACCATGGCCACCCCCAAATTTTCAGAAAATACAGTCATTTTGTGCTTTGAGAGGCATTTTTCCAAGCAAAATAGTGTTATTCGCCTAAAATCAAACATTTTTCCCCCCCAAAAAAAATTTTGGCTCCCAAATTTTTGGGCTGGCTACGCCACTGACATGTACTTTCTTCAACAGCAGATTTCCTTCCGAAAGACCTCAAGTTTGATTATTGGGTAACCAAACTTGTTTCTTGCCCCGGGCGCCATCTAACCTCGTTACGCCCCTGCGTAAGCCTTTAAACTGTTGATGGGGAGCGAAGGTTTTAGTTTCGCTCTCAAAGGGTTTTAGTCGAAATGGTGAAAACACCTGGAACACCATCGTGGAACAATGATAGGCTGCGCTGTAACGTTGCTGATTGAATGTGTTAAATGCTGCTCTTAGCCACAGGTAGCGACTACCGAATTTTAAAAATTGTGTTACTTACTTTGTCAGATGAATCGGATCCAGTTAAACTGTCAAAAAAGCTGGATTTTTTTGCAAACATTTCTCGAGAGAAGCGCTAGAAGTGGGAAACAGTTTAGGCAAGGATGTAAAGCAGCTATGTCCAACCGAAATGCCTTACTGGGCCAAAAATTATGTCACTATCTTTATCAGGGCCGTACAATGAATGACTTGCTTATATTTTTGCAAACCAAAGTTTAGTTTAAAGCTACTGAAAGGATTTCAATCAATACTAATTGCGACGTTAAGGCTGTATGGTACTTTTAATCACTCCCAAAACTTTGATGCCATAGGCAAGTTTAGTGTTAATGGAACAACAAGGATATAGTTAGAAATCAAGTTAATGCAGAGGAACACATGAGTAAAAGCCAGAAAACTAGAAATCAATTTGGCACCAAGGTGCCAGTGGACACGTGGAAATCTACCAGTATGTATTACATGAGCAGGCACTAAAAACCATTGGATCGAAAATGTCGAATTTTATTGAGGTTATCAAAATAAAGACAAGTTATCATTGTATTGTACATGCACAATAATAAAAAGCTTACTGTGCTGCAGAAAACGTTCGACTAGGCCACATGCATCCCGCGAGCCGCGCATTGGACATAGCTGATGTAGAGACTTGAAATTCTAGTCAAATGCTATTTGCAGCGATTGATTCTAAATGGCTGCACAGCTTGCTTGCATATAAGCAAGTAAAGAGTGAGGACAACTAAGAATGCCTATAACGGAAAAGTTTTAGTTGTTAGGCTAAACAATGCCGTATTTAGCTACATTCGAAGTTCCTACGTGAGTTCGATCATGAATGTAACAAGGACGGTATT
>JGI24021J15306_10011823_pt1 | contig 10844 bp, 8 predicted proteins | sample Ectturendosymbi1_FD_15306 | JGI IMG/M metagenome (IMG submission 15306)
GTGATAAGGCCTCTACTAATTTGCCGGGCCGCGTTTTTTGCCTCGTTCCGCATTCCTTGGCCACGGAGTTGTGTTGTTCATTTAGTCGCGGAGAACCCGAGCGGATCTCCTTTTCTGAGCATTCCGAGGACCGAGAATGTTGGTCCGTTAATTGAAGACTAAAGGTCTTTGCGTCTGTGCAGCATAAGGCTGCTTCCCATAATTTTAGTTTTTACCACTTTGTGGGCTTGTTCGAATAAAGCCCTAACGTGCATTATCCGAATTTTATGGTTCTCTTGATGTAGGCCTGAAACTAATTTCAAGAAGCTACAGGCTTTTTCCCTTGATGTAGGCCTGAAACTAATTTCAAGAAGCTACAGGCTTTTTCCGTGGATTAACTGTCACAGCAGAGGCCTGATTCTGAATTCAAGAGATTCTCGTCACACCAGGTTCAAATCCTAAACTTGAGTAGCCTAAATCGAAGCAAAAGCACGCTCGATGTAAAACCTATATCTATTGATAGTAAAAAACAGCTGAGCTGTTTGGTGGCCCGTTCACGCCATGAAAAAGTTTGTTATATTTGAAAGAAATCCCTACTGCTTTTGAAAAGGAGAGCACATTAATAATATTTTCGATAGAAAACCGCCGTAAGAAACGAACATGCAACAAATGAATTCACCACATGCTTCATTCGCAACCTTCAACGGGCAACACTCCGTTGGACGGCGTTGTATGCAACGAAGTCAAAAAGAACTTGCGAAATTTTCTTCTTAAAAGTCTTTCGCAAAATGATTTTTCTTTTTCAAAACTGCAATATTTTGTTGCAATATTTTTGTCAACTGCAATAATTTTGTTCACAAATAAAGTTCATAGAAAACATTTCAGCAACTTTTTTTAGTACAAAAAAAGCGCGGCACAAACAGGCCACCATGAAGTCGCTCTGGGCTCAAAGCATGCGAAGGCTTAAGAGTATTGCGAGGAAGGAACGAGGCGAAATTGTTCATGAGATAAATTCTGAAATGCGGGAACAATAGTAAATCAAGAAAAAAAGATTTAGTGGCAAGACTCACATGCGTTGAAACCGCTCCTCCTTCCCTCTGCCCCAAATTGCATGTAATCGCATCGTCTGCAACTGACAACACTGTGCAATTGACGTTCCCAACCCGGACAGATACGTCAGCAAGAATATTGCCGAATCCCGTGCCTTGGATGTTGATATCGGAGCCACTGCCAGCTGCGTGAAAAATGCATATGCTCACCGGTAGAGTTTCAAGAGACGCCATTGTTTCAATTGCAACTATTTCAAGAGACACCATGCCTGCTGTGTAGATGACAAATAGACCAAAAGAATAATACCATTCCAGTTACTCGCTCTTTTTTAGACATAGTTAAGAAAAGTGGCAAGGTACAAGTACTGTGACGTTCTACGAATTATGTCAAGTTGAAGAGAGTGAATGGAGTCAACCAGTTCACAGCATCGACGGCAAAATATCTTTTTTACCTTCGGGTGGTGTAATTCCAGTGATACTTGGTGTGGCGGATGCATCATATTCGTACGACTGTGACGGGTATGTTATTCCTCCAGATGTTACAACAAGTTGAAAGGAACCAGCATCACGAGCTTCAGTGACACATTGGATAAGATGAAATTTTAAATCGGAAATTCTGCAATCGCCGCCTCCAATGGATACCGTTGTGTCTCCCCAAACAAAGCCGTTTCCTGTTTAGTGTCGAAAACAGATTCAACGCACGCTCTCACCGGATTCTGATAAACACTTAACTAACAACGCAAAGGACACTCGGGTAACTTACGCAGTACTAAAAATTCGCCTTAACCTTTTCTATAGAAATACCTTTAATTGATACTGTTGTTCCTCCATTTGTACTTCCCGTATTGGGAGAAACACTATCTATTTTTTCGGGATTGTTAATTGTTCTGTCGACCTCGTCAATAGAAGCGTTTCCTGAAAATAAAACAACTCCGCTTAATGACAATCCTTTACCAACAACTCGATTCCATTAAGGCTTAAGCGCTTACTGAAAATTTTCTAACTGACAGTCCACCAACAAGCACTGAACGCACAAACTAACCAGTCCGGGGAAGTACATCAGTTTCAAGTGTTCAACTATGCAAAAAACATGGCAGAACCAAAACTTACGAAAAAATGATCAACATAATCCCTGATTATGTTCATGCCGGTTACAACTACAAGTAGAAAAAATAATTTTCACTAGCAGCATGTCGAAAGAATATACATCTTTTTCCTAGCTACAGACAGACGAGTTTTATTACAACCTTTCTGTTGGCTCCAAACACCGAATCTGTGCATTTGCAGAACACAAACGTACCTTTACCGGCGACATGCATTGCAACAAGGTTGTCTCCAACTGCAAACCGTCCTACTGTGCACGTGATTTCCGCGTCGGTGACTAACGTCACACCGCAGATCTCCGAACCAACCTTTACCTCAACGTCTTTTGCTTCATTACCGAAATCTAATGAAAAAAAACAAGTAGTCGTGTCAGGTGGCCATATTCGAAACGTTCCTGGACGAACGGCAAGGTAAAGCTGTCGCTAGACAACAGCTGAATCATTCATCTCTCACAACCGGGCAATATCAGTTAGGCATCAGCAGCCTTTTCGAATAACGTCTGATCTATGTTTACAAATACGCTGAATGAAAACTTCAGAGGTTGGCGAGCTACTAAGCCATACCCAAGCAACCAGGCCAGTAACCAACCTGGGTCACCAGCGGGGCGAAGAGTTTTCTGAGAGGGGCCCAAAAATTTTATGCAAGGTCCAATAGTTTTAAGCTATGTCCAACGCATTTTTCTAGGGGGGGGCGAAACATTTTCTAGAGTGGGTTTCGCCCCCATGCGTCCCCCCCCCTAGTTACGGACCTGCAAGAAACCCTCAGTTACGACCTATTGGTCGATATGACTGATGTGTGTTTGCGAAGGTGAACGTTGTACGCGCAACTCAAACCAAAATTTGTCTTTTAAGGATTGCGCAATAATTGGCTTTTAACCCTCAACCTGAGGCAAGTGCAAAGGTTGACATTGTTTCTCGACTCAAACGTTTTCCAACTCCCCATTAACCAAACAAACGTAGCTTACGCCGCGTTACGCACAAGCAAAATTTCAACAAAACCTAACAAAAATTATGCACAAAAACGTACGCAAGCCGTCGGAACAATGTTAAGCATTCTATCTTTCTAATAAACAAATCAGTGAAGAAAAGCTGTCAAGGAGAAATTTTTTTCTATAGTTTTGACAGGCAAAATTGAGCTTTCGGTTGGAACTTATCAAAAATCATGAAAACATCTGGAAGGATCCTTATCTCACAAAAATATGCCAAACGACCAATCAACACTCACTTTCTCCGGTAAACCTCAAATCCGTCGAAGATAAATCCGTGCTCTGTGTTGGCACAAGTGACGTAACTCTTGGTGTCGAGTCAGTCGCGTAACTGAACTCGCAGCTTCCTGAGCAAATTGCGGGAAACCCCCTAAAGGACGTAAATTTTTTTTAATGTTAGGGCTCACAAGAAATGACAGCTTTTTAAGAATAGCAACGTTCTGCGACTGAACCTCACGTCTGACTCACGTCTGACTTGAACTTAAATAGTATTTTCTTGTTGCCAGCAAACAACTTTTAATTATTCGCGTGCACTACAATAATTGGGCTTGACATCGTGAAGGAACTTGATAAGACAGTTCCAAACCATCGGTACGTGGTGCTTGAGTAATGAGAACCAACGCTGCACTTTATTGAAAGTTCAGTGTGCAGTTCCTTGTGATGAAGCACGCGTATAATTTAAACTCAGACATGCCGCAATTTGTGAACCACTGTGTTTTTTGCCGAACCGATCGTCAAGCACCACTGTGTGGTTGTTTCTCATTCCGGTATAATCAAGCACCGCGTTTGGAGAAATAAGTTTTAGAACAGGGGTGTGCAACATTGTTTGTCGATGGACCATATAAGCAACTTCAGACATCTAGCTGGGCCACACGAAAAATTTAGTTTTTTATCATAAACTGTCGTGTTAAGGTTTTCATGCATGATGGGGAAAAATCAGAGTGTTGGCTAGGGCCACACTAAATGGTTTGGCGGGGCGGGTTGTGGCCCGCGGACCGCCAGTTGCACACCCCTGTTTTAGAACAACTTTAAGTACACGGTAAAGCAGCAACGCCAAAATAAATATTAAAGCCATGGGTGTTTCGAATCAACAATACTTGAGTCACAAAGTAGATAATGGCTGCAGCTATCAACGTTAGTTATTTTTTCAAACGGGTGAAACAAAATCGTGATTTGAATACCTCACCGTCACTGATAAAGTATCAGTTATGTCAGAAGAAACAGCTTGTGTTACACAATTGATCGTAGTGTAAATGGTCTCGTCTTTTACTACATCGCATGGGACCGTTCCAATCTTCACAACAGGCAACGATGAAAAACCAGAACCCTAAACACAATAAAAATCACAAAAAAAAACGGAAGTAAAACTAAGTTTTCAATCATGCTTCTTTTTTATGTGTGACTAATGCATAATCAACTACAGTGATTNATTACAGTGAGGTTGACTACAATCACATTTGCCTTGATACAGACATTAGGTGAGAACTGAATGCTACGAAGAGCTGCAGATCAGCTCGCACCCGCAGCAGCAGAAAGTCGGTCGCAAAGCTCGTGGTGGTCTTGACATGGAATTCACTTCGAAACATCCAGAACAAAATCAAACGAACGAATTTTTCTTTTCTTCAAGGGACGGGAATTTTGCAGGGAATTTTGTGTTTCTTGAAAACAATTTTTAGGCAGATGTATGTACGGATTTTGCTAGAGGTACATTTGGAAAAAGCTTAAGGTCATTTGATGTCAGAGGCAAAATATTTTTGAGAGCACAAAGTATTATAGATTATGATGTTCAAGTGAAAAATACTTTTGGTTCGCAAACAACTTCCAACAAACACCTAACAGCAAAAACCAGCCACCCTCTGCAAGAATTATCCATGCGCTGAATAGGTTTGCTAGTTCGCGAATTCTGCGGCTGTTTCTAAACAATAATACTGTACTTTGTTGCCTCAAAATTTAAACAATGCTCTGTATCTTTCATCGCAACTAGCTGCTGCGTTGTTTGCAATGGTCAGCTAAATGCATAGCAGTTCATTGTGTAGTGGCACATCGCTTCAGCACAGATTGTGTTTCTTCAAAGAAAACAAACTGGTTTGTTTTTTTACAGTAGCTATTTCAAGAAGCACCATATCATAAATAGCTATCTCTCAACAACAGAACAATTACGCAGTAGATTTCTCTTTGACAGTTGCACCTTCACGTCGGTAATTCACTTCTTTAGTGCGTTATGACTACTCTTTTTCAAAAACGAAACGTGACATGAATGGAAAATAATGATATCACAAAATATGAAATAGTCTTTTTTGCATTATGTTTTCGAAATTACGCACATTTGCGGCAAAGCTTTAGTAATCAAACATTAAAGCCAACAAACCTTATGATTAAGCCTTTGATGAAAAGGATCCTATGAATTGATGAAGGGGTATGTATCAAAGCTCTACTTGTTCGTAAGACACACATGGCAAACAAAGTATTATTTTTAAAAACGTTGAAAAATCAGCCCACGTTCTTTAACCGACAGTTGCTCTTGTATGTTAGAATTATTGGCAGTAGAGTTCACACTTTCACGCTTTCAATGTATTTGTAGCTTCCGTTTTCCGACACCAGATTAAACAGCAAAGTTCTCGTCTGGAAACGTTCTGCTAATTGTTTTTCTGCGTCAATTAATCATGACCCATTTACACAAGGAACGAAAATAAATTATACAGTAAAACTTAGCCATGTAATCTAATCAACACAAGTTACGTCTACACAGGTTTGTTAACCTGTATTGTCAGCCTTGTTCCACCGGCGAGCGATCCACTGGTTGGCGACAGCGAAGTGATGAGCGGCAGCAAACCGAAATTTCTGTCAGTCAGTTTCCTGATCTCCTTTCGTGCATATCCAATTCCATCTACGTCGACCATCACCGTCCCTAACTTACCTACGGGGAAAGACATACGCGTCAACCGGTTACATCAAGATAGTTCAATACCTAGAACCTCACGCGGTGGTCGGGTGACTGGTAGCACAGTTTTGGTGATTATTGTAAGGTTCCTTTGCCTTTTTGTAATCGCAGTGTGGTCCCGAAACTAATGAGCCGGGAGGTTTTGCGCTACGACTGACAGTCTGAGGAGCAAACATAACGCACCATTTCCAAAAAGCTCCATTGTAAATATTACCGTACGCTATCCATGTAAACTCGTTTTACCATTGCTTCTGGAAACTTCGATTTTGAGCACCAACTGTTACCTATGGAAACGAGAAGCCTGAAGGAGGGGACCAGCAATTAAACAATACTTTTCGTCGATCAGCATCAGTCAGAGGAACTCCAACGAAGTTACCAATATCATTTTCACTGCTGAATACTTGACTGGCACACTCTGAGCACCAGCTAGTGTTCTATCTCTTTTGCAAAAGTCTCTTTCTCTTGACAAACTCATTTTCCGCTTGCGTTGTACAACTACAAACTTATCCATTTTTCCTCGCACTCTTCTGACTATCACGATACCCGAAATTCAACTACAGGAGAAATAACTCCAATCGTAACGCATTGCGCAGTACGTGCAGAGTTTCTACGTCATAGCATGTATGAACCGGTTTCTCTCAATGCCATTATGACTCATGAATCGCAACGGCTTTACCTAAAAGCGACATTCAGCGAGGGTTTCCTATAGTCTTAGCACGATTCGCTTAATGCAATTGAAGTGTAACACTCGTAACGTAACAAGATAACAGATCACTACACTAGTGATAATAGAAATCTTTATATAGCTATGTATCCATGTGCGGAATTGTTTGTGTTTTAACAAATGTCAGCAACAAATTTGTGTTTAGGCGATTTTCGTTAAGGGGGGGCTCTAGCCCCTCCGCCCCCTGCGTGCGCTCCTAATACCCAGTGCAGGAAGGCGTCAGCTTACAAAGAATATGTAAGTTGCCTGTTTGCAAACACATGCAGTTATATTATTGGTCATCAAAAAAACTCTTAAATCATCAAATTTTTCGAAAGTATTTAGTGAGTTCACTGACTTCCACTCATTCTTTAAACTAATTGCAAATCACGCGAAAATTATGCAAGTATTTCGTGCAGCAATGGCATCAGCTAGAACAGAGTGCTGCAAAGATCTTCTCCGACGTCAACAAACAAATGTTTTCATTATTGCAGAATGCGAACATGTTGCGCAACGGTTGGTACGCCAAGGTCTGTTGATGAACAGGGTTGATACAACTCCGCTGATTTTNAACAAATGGCACCTAACAATNCAAAACGAAATAATATATAAATAAAGCTTGTTTTTCGTTTTACACCAGGCAATACTCTGTCAAAGCTNCTCAACTGCATTTGCAAAAACGCACATTCGTCGAAGGCGGCCTCTTGACCCCTGGTGACTGTGATACAGCTCGAACCACGTGATTTCAAACACCTCTTAATCTTATGTTACATCACTGGACCAACAGATGGGAATATTTGAAAATTAGCCAGGTGGGAAAAATCGAAAATTTCCGAAGAAACACGGCCTGACTAACAAATGCCCGTTTAATCATGTCACCATCACTGGAGCAGAACCAAATTAATTTTTCCAATTGCATTTCGCCAGAAGTTTCAAACGCAAAGCTTTTCATTTCGCAGCAAAAAACTGCGTAAGATCTNGCCTCCAGATAGTATTTCGTTCGCCGCATCATTTGTCACCGTTTCNCCACGAGGAGAAACTTGACGAACTCCTGTAAAGCCGCGCTGTTACATAAGAAGGCATCTTTGTTGCATTGTTTGCCACAAAGAACCTGCTGATCAGCTCGTGTATTGTCAAGTACAGTGCTTTTCAACCTGTGCGATGGCACGCACTGGTGCGGATGAGGAAACCTTGTGAATTGGTGAAAATCCGGGCAAAATCCCCTAAAATCCGGGCAAAATGTGAGGACTTGGGCAAAAAATGTGCAAATCTTCGCAATTTTGCTGTATGTGCGTTTAATTTACCAAAATGGCAACCAAAATGAAAGTGAAGACGTTTTTTTATTTGGAGGTCATGTTTTAATGGAAATGTCGGCAAAATTCTTCGCAGCCCCAAACATTTGCCTGCTCCTGCGCCTATGCGATAAGCACCCAATAATCAGAAATCACTATCTGCTATTATTTGGCGAAAGCTGTTAAAATCGGCTTAGTTTTACCTGCCTAGTCCCAATCAGGTTTAGTAAGGAAAATAGCAAGTGCACCATTCCTTTTTTTTAAACCGGCCTGCACACAGAACCAGGCCGATTTTATTCTTTAAACGACAAACACAACAATTTGTTGAACAGCAGGAACAATTCCAGCAATTGATAGTGGCACCCTTTGATCAGTGTCTCGTATCGTCATCACAGCAATAGCTCATGTGCTTATGTGCTCAAGGAAGTCATTTAGTCTGGTGCAAAGCGTCTTGAAACCTGCCTGGAGATAACAGCACAGGAAATTCATGGAGCAGCCTTGGCTGTGATAGAAGTAAAAAACTGGCATTGTCCGATAATGCCGAAAGTGCAAGTAGGCTATACAGTGTGCCACACACCGTGAACCAGGCCCGTGACCATGAGGGGCTTCTTCCCTCCTGAAAAATTTTCGCCCCCCCCCTGAACAATTCTGTTGGGCATAGTTTAAAACTATTGGACATAGTTTAGAAAATGTGGGCCCCCCTCAGAAAGCTCTTCACCCCACCTAGTGTCCCAACCTGATTACGGGCCTGCTGTAAAGCATTGGTGGCGATGCAGCTAGGCAATGAAGAAGAAAACTACCTGTTGGTGTAGTAATTGACATTTTTGACGTGCAAATTCGTTTGGCAGTGGCGCGAACAACAGCTTTTGTAAAGTGCCGCGTGCTTTTCGCTTGTGGTGAACGTTGATGATTCGTTTTATACTTGCGTTTGGCCTCTCTCCCGTAGTCCCGTTAGTTGCTACATACCGTTCCCCACTTATTGCTGCATACCGTTCCCCGTTTAGTCGATGCGTCTGTTCCCCCTGTTAGTTCATGCGTTGGATGAGTTGCTGCGTCTTTGTCCAGATACTGCGTCTGTTATTCGAGATTGTTTTTTTTCAGGCAGTTACTGAGTCTGTTGCTGAGTTGACTAATGAGAAGGTGCTCTCGGTTCGTCTTTTCGCACGTTTGCGTTTGCTTGAAAAACTCATTCGCCCTGAAATTACTTTGTCTTGTCTGTGGTGCGAGCTGAAATTTCAGGATAGGATTTATCCAACGTTACGAACTAACTGATGTCATTTCTGATGTCATCAAAATTGTGAACGCAGTACGAAAAGTCGTGAGTTTAATGAAATTAGCAGAAAAATGGCAGGTGATGGGCATCTCTCTGAAGTGAGGCTGCTCTCTCGTTGAAGAATAGCGGGAAGAGTGTGGAATTTGCGACAGGAACTTCTTGTGTGGTTTGGTGGAGGAGTAGATCACAAAGCACTTTCGTTTTCTCCCGATTTGTGTTGTCTTGCTAGAGTAGCCATTATGGTTGATAGTTTAGCCTACTGAATCAGCTGAACCTCGCTATCCAGTCAAGATTGTGGTATGGACATATTCGCAACGACCTCCAAAACCACATGGCTCAAGCATCTTACACAAGAATTAGAAGAAATCTGCAATAGCAAGGTTATTGTTAAAGCACTGCAGACCTTCATGTCCATGTGTAATTGGGAAGAAACAAAAAAGAATCTGGAGCAGAGTATCATCAAAACAGCCAGCTTCCATTTACATAGTCTCATGATAACTTTGAAGACTACTTCCCTAGTCAGCGGGATACAGAATTACAATCAAGGTTATGGATTTTCATCCCTTCCGGTGAACAGCATCCTCCAGGGCATTTCGGAAATAAATTTAAAAAAACATAGGCCAAAAGAGTGGTGCAGGAGGCGGGGGTACAAACGCACCCTCAAAAGTTTTGATTTGTCGAAAATCCAGGCAAAAACCCGAAACGTCAAGGCAATATCCCTGAAAATCCGGGCAAAAATGGCACCCAACGTTATTTGACTTCAAAAAATGGCGCCAACGTCTGCAGAAAAACAAACGCAGACTTTTTTGGAGGTCATACCAAAAAAGTCTTCATAATTTGTGGGAAAAAATTTGTAGGCGAAAGTCTTACCGGCGACGAGTTGTGTTTTTCCCTGACAGAGTTTCAAAACTCAGAGCACCTTGTACAAAATGCACTGTACTGTATTCGAAGAAGATAACGGCACACAAGGCAGACAGTTCCGCTTACGGCTTGAGTACAGTAATGTAGAGCTGCAGAGCACGTATCGAATAGAATGAGTTACCAGCAAAGGCGACGGTATTTAGCTACCTACCACGAGGTACAGAGCGCGCAAAACAAATCAACGCGCGGCGTGGAATAACACATTTGCAGGCAGAAACAGTGTAGCAATCAGCGTCGTGGAGCTCGTGGCAAACTTGCACACCAACGAAAGTTCGAGAACACCACTCTTAACACCTCCCCTGTGAGGTAAAAAAATCGTGAGGTTAACAAAAAGTTTACGAGGTTTTCTCGGCCGTTTTGATCGCCGAGGATGGCTCGGTCCATACTCCGGGCTAACGTTTTGTGACGTCGGCGGTTGCCCGGTCGTCGCTGTCGAAGTGTCGCTCGGTAGCTGCTCTGAAACGAAGGGGTTCTCTTCTCTGCTTTCGGACAACCTGGGAGTATTATTAGGTTCTGTGTCATCTGGCGAAACGTAACGTCGTTGCAGTTGATCTATGTGGCGTCTCCAGACTGGACCTCTCGGAACCACACGCACGT
>JGI24021J15306_10011824_pt1 | contig 10844 bp, 9 predicted proteins | sample Ectturendosymbi1_FD_15306 | JGI IMG/M metagenome (IMG submission 15306)
GCGATCACATGTCGCCGACGCTCCACTTGTAGAAGTCGTCACGGTTCGCTTGCTCGTTCGACATGCTTTCGAAGTACTTCTTTTCGAAGCCGTTCGAACGGTCGACCCCGTCCCAGCGGTACCCGGGTTGGAGGGCGTACCGATTTGGGGGAGGTGGCGGTCCGCGGTACTTCGGTAGGCCTGCGATAAAAAAACGCGAATTGCAAACCACGTTTCTGATTGGTTGCTAGGTGATTGTGTTTTGCTTTGAAAGCAAACTTATTAATTGCCAAGTTGAGAGTTTGTATGAATCCCTCAAAAAATCAAGGAACATTACATTGAAAGGTTGTACTTGTACATTACTTTTCCAAACGTTAATCGATGTTTGGATCGAACCAGACCCTATTCGCTTTATCCTTGACTATTAACAGAAAAGATCTATTTGTATAAAAGCAAAAAATTGAATCGAAAACGTTCAACCAACCTGGACTCGCTAACCGATGTTTCAGATCTCACACTCGCGACCTCGTTTAACTAAATCAGGGGATCCCAACCTTTCTCTAACCATGTACCCCTTCAGCGTTTCAATAAATGAACATGTACCCCTTCAGCATTTCAACAAATGAACATGTACCCCTTCAGCATGTTAACCGATGAAAATGTACCCCTAAAATTTCCTGTTACAAAATATATTATCATGTTCATTCACAGACATATTTAACAATAAGCATATAATGATTTTTGGAAATATTACTCAGTGATATATGTATAAATATTTGGAAATAAATAATATGTGAATATATTTTTTCTCATCTTCTGCTAGCCTTAAATGTACCCCTTCGGATAGGCAAATGTACCCCTGGGGGTACATGTACCCCAGGTTGGGAACCCCTGAACTAAACGACACGAAAATGTTTTCTTATTGTAACTTTCCTTCGCTTGAAACGTCCATCTATCCATCTGCCACATCTTCACAACTTTCAATGCTTTGAAACTCGCACAAACGCATCTTCACCTCGTCGATTGTATAATAAGCTGATTTGATTATATAACCGTAAAACGCACGACAAACCTTTCACGTTTCACTGCTTTCGACGACGACACAGACGCAAACCTACCGGATGCACTCGGTTGTTGCTTCTGCTTCCTCCTCATGATGTAGGCCGCCATCGGATCGCCGTCCCTCATCTCCTCCCTCCTCATCTTCTCCAGGTCTTCGTCGTCGGCGTAGCGCGCGAGCGGCTTGTTCGATTCGTGCAGCGCGTCCGCGATCGCCGCGTCGCGCATTTTGCTTTGTTGCAAGCTGCGAAAAAAAGCGCGCGCGCAGTTACGTCACAATCGCGGTCAGTGCCATCACAAAGGTTTCGTTCGAAGGAAAACAGGACAGGCTCCCACCCTTTTCCCCATCTGTCGTACTGCTCTTCTTTCGCTCGTCTCTTCTCGTCGTCCTCTTCTTTTTCTTTGTCGACGTTTCTGCGCTTCCCGCTGGAGCGATCACGGAAGACGGTCTCTGCGCAAACGGGAAGTACGTCAGATGGGCGAGAAAGCGCGCGTCACGCCGTTCAGCGTTTGTTTCGGCACAATCGTACGCAAAAGAAGTATGACGATCCAAGAAAAAATTCCAAATGAGTATTTTAAACACATGCGCTTCACGCCTGTATTGATGAAGCATTTCGTCTCTTGGAGGAAAGTATTTGTGTCAAAAACCAAAACCCTTAAGTTCGAGACACGCGAAACAACAGCTTCTGCACAAAAATATTTAAAGCATCGCGACTCCCATTCGCTCAACAAAGACGAACTGTTCATTGTACTCGCCCCAGCGCTTAAACTACATCAGCAGAAGTACAAAGTGCATCAAGAAAACGTTGTTCTGCGATTGGAGCAATTGCTTTGCTCGTGTGATTAAAAACCCTGCGTCGCTATTTCCGGCGAAAGCAAAAAAAGGAAAGCACACAAATGTTTTTTAATAAACTTTCTTGGCTGTTGGTGAAAGGCACGTACTAGGTGTCTCACAGCAACAACTGGTACAAGTAAAAACAAAGCAAGCTTAGGCAGCGGCCAGCAGATGAGTGCGCAGTGGCCCTAGAAGAGATACCCAGAGTCCAATGCATCATCAGTGGCATAGGCGTCCCTTGCATTCCGCTATGCTCTCGCGAAACACCTTGCTTGACAGCAGAAACAGCGATAAGGGGGGAAATGCAGGGGCGAATATTTCTTACGCCACTCATTCGTTGGCCGCAAAACGGGGCCGTGGAGCCGGAGCCCAAGAAATTTTGAATGGCTGGAGCCGGAGCCAAAAAAAATCAGATGTTGGAGCCGGAAACTTGGGTTCCAGGTCCACAGACACAGTTTTGTAGAGAAAGTGAGGTTGTACAAATAATACAATGGTTTTTCGTTTTTAATGGACCGGATCGTTCTGGAGCTGGAACCATAAACTTTTAGAAAATTTAGAGTTTGGAACCGGAGCCAAAATTTTAGATGTCTAGAGCCTGAGCCCGAAATTTGAGTTCCGGCCCCGCAGCCCTGCCGCAAACACTGCTATGAACCGAAACTGGGGAGTTGCGAGAAAATGCATTTCAACCAAAACTACTTTTATCAACATTCTCAAGGCAAGAGGCCGCTTAAGGCTTTCATATTTCAGAGAAAAACAGCACCAGAACTATCCGGTCATCGTTGGAGAAGAATTCGAGATCTAGCAATTGAGCAGGCCCATAATTAACAACAAATGTGAAGCCTATACACGTCAGTGGCGAGCGCGGTGGACAACATACTTTGTTCTTTGTACTGGTCCGCCAGCACACTCAGGTCAGTGTCCTTGTTCTTGGCTTCCTGGATTTCCTTGCGCAATGATCCGACTGACGTCAGACCGCCCCTGCCACCGCTCATCATCTTTGTCTGCAAGATATGTAACAAAACACTGAATGACTGTTTGCAGTTAAGTTTTGTTTGAATAAGATTTTGGTACTGAGGCAGTGTTTTTTCGCATAAAGCGTCTGATATGTATTACAAACTCACAAAGCAATGTAAAAATCAAATCTGAAATCACAATCGGAGTCAGGACAACTAAGTTCAACTGAATGCCCTATTGCATGCAAGTACTTGGAATACACGAAAACATCATCTTTGCCTAGAAGATAAGCAACAAAACACCGCGTGACTATTTGGAGTAAGGTCTATTTCAATAAGATTCAAGGACTGGGGACGGGCAGTGTTACGTGAAGCTGATTTTCTATTAAAAAATATGCTGAAAGATTCAAGTCAGTCGACTTGGTGGAGACCAGTGACCAGCTGCGGTAAGGAACAGCAACGCGAAAACAGCCCGACGTGCTACTCGAATTCCGACAACGTGGAGTGAAGCACTGTCATTTCTGCTTTTAATGGCTCAAGTTTAAAATTATGATGCCATTGCTTCCTTCAAAAAATGTTTCGTGGCGAGAAAAACGCCGACTTCTTGGAATTCCACGCAGAATTTGCCTGAATGCACCCAACACAATCGCAAATTCAGAAAGACGACCTTTTCCGGGATACAACACAGAAAAAGAGTCAAAGACTCAAAAGAATAGAAAAAGATCTTTTCTAGAGCAAAGCCTGCCACAGTGCCGGATCACACGCACGAGAATATCAGCAACATCACTTGGCAAGAAACAGAAAGTGCGAACAGCCTCAGAAAAGCAACTACGACAATTGTGCTCAGTACCTTTTGGAGTTTTGCCGAAGCCCCGTCCGAATCACTGTCATGACGCGCTCCCGTTCTCGGCACGTCCATGTCGCTGTCCGACTCGTTTCTTCTCGCAACAGCGCCGCGACCATCTTTGCCGGTGGCTGTGGGGCGATCAGACCGCGGCGCGTCCGAGCTGCTGTCCGAGTCGTGGCGTCTGGACTTCGAAAAGCGACGGGAATCGTCTTTCTTCGAACGCGCGTCACTTTTCATGTCTTTGCTTCTACGGTGCGAGCTCACCGGCATTGTGACGTCAGAGTCGCCCGCATTGTGGCGCGTTTTGCCGCGGCGCGCCTCCGCAGGCGAGTTCGCGCGCCGAGCGCCAGGCGTCCGTCGTTCGGAAGCAGATTTTCGCGGAACTTCCAAGTCGCTGTCCGAATCGAGTCTGTGCTTTGATGTTCTGGGCACCTCCAGGTCGCTCTCTGAGTCGCGCCTTCGTCGTGCTGCTCTGGGCACGTCCATGTCGGAATCGCTTCTTTGTGTCGATGCTCCGGGTACGTCCATGTCGCTGTCGGAATCGTGCCTCGGCTTCGATTTTCTCGGCAGCTCCATGTCACTATCCGAGTCTTGACGCGCGCGAGCCCTTCTGGGAATGTCCACGTCACTGCTCGCCGCTGCGTCGCGTCCGCCTCCATCCGTCACCGGATCTTCCAGGCCGAGCGTTTTCCACTTGGCGCTCTTTCTGTACTTATCGACTTGCTTCTCTGCAGGCGTTCGGTGGTCAACTTCGGCAATTTGTGGTTTTTCTTCAGCAGTCTAAAAACAGAATCAACAAAAATTGAAAGCAATGTCAAAAATACGAAGAGCGTCAATTTTATGTCAAATGCAGCAGAACTTGTCTGCACGACAATCTGTGGAGACAAGCATGGCTGACATAGGCAAAGAAAAGAAAACCATCACACTTTCTTATGAACTTCATATAACCTTATAAGTAAACACGTTTAATGCAAGATCCACGAACTGTACCTTTAACTTAACACTTCCTAGCAGCTGATCGGAACAACTATCTGATTAACCTTACATTTTGAAACCAATTTCGGTTGTACGTGTTCTGCACAATGCATTCACGTTCCTGTGGTAGAAACAACTCTCAACCAGAAGCCAACCTAGAGCTAGTTTACACTCTACTTAGTGCAGCAATATTTGCACTTTAGTTAGCGTAGCAATGTTTACGCTGTAGTTAGTGTAGCAATGTTTACACTGTAGTTAGTGTAGCAATGTTTACACTGTAGTTAGTGTAGCAATATTTACACTGTAGTTATTGTAGCAATGTTTACACTGTAGTTAGTGTAGCAATGTTTACACTGTAGTTAGTGTAGCAATATTTACACTGTAGTTGGTGTAGCATTGTTTGCACTGCAGGTAGTGTAGCATTGTTTACACCAGGGGTCGGCAACTTTTTAGTCGCGGGCCAAAAACACGCACTACAAGGAATGGCGGGCCGTACTAATTTTCCACCAAATATTTTGTTCTCTTTGCTGTTCATCACGTAGTTAAAACTTGGGAATTTATGGACTTTTAATCAGATTCACTCGTGATTTTCACAGTTCATAACGAAAGCCCAAAATTTGACATACAGTACATTTATAGCACAGTGCAGTTTCTCATCAGTAGTTCCTTATAAGTATGCACTACAAGAAGCTGCAAGGAGGGAAAATTCATACAATACCACTAGACGGGCCATGAAGTTAACACAATTCATAAGGGGCTGCAGGCCGGACGATTGTGCTTGGCGGGCCGGATCTGGTCCGAGGACCGTAGGTTGCCGATCCCTGGCTTACATGGTAGTTAGTGCAGCATTGGTTTACGCCAGGAGTGGGGAACTTACTGTCATGGTCTGCATGAATTGTGAATTATCGCTGGCGGGCTGCAAAATCAATTAATTTTATCCTAAAATTATCCCTTTCTAACTATAAGGAAGAGTGACTTCTCTTGACTTACTGTCTAAGTATCTGCTTATCATGGAGCTTCGTTTTAACACGATGTTGTTGTACTCTAACTTGGGTAACGAAAAATCTGATGCGGCCCCTAAACGTTCACGCGGGCCGCAGGTTCCCCACCCCTGGTTTACACTGCCGTTATTGTAGTGTTGCAAACTCTCAGTTGGCGTTGTGTTGAATATGCAATTCACCACGAACGAGATGTGCGTGAAGAATAACACCGTATATATGCAGCACGAACTTTAAGCAATAATAGAGTGATCTCTATCGATGCTTGCTGCCAGTGTGAAGCTTTGCGCACTTGCCGCTCTGGTTTTTGGATGGCAACAGTAGCAATGTTTAAATTGTAGTTATTGTAGTAACCTGTGGAGAAACGTAGCGCGAATTTTAGAGACGTGTACATGAACACGAAGCAGAGTGACGCACAAGTTTCTTCTCGAAGGACTGTTGTCCTGTTCGGTTATGCAACTGTGTTACACGTGGTTTTAAAAATAAAAATGCACACAGATGAAGTAGTCTGGCCAGTTTTCAACCTTCAAAATCAAATAAATCCTTCAGAGTTTTTAGTATAACAAAGCAGAGACTGAATTCCTTTTTGAAAAGGGCTTGCTGTACCAGGTACATTGAGAACCACACAAACTGTCTGAAAAACATCGTCTTAAAAACCAGTTAGATTAACAGACTACCCCTTGGGTTATGCCCATTCACACACCACAGTTAAGTTGCCCAAGACTAAGGCTAGATTATAGTTTGTATCTGACCAAGCAGTACCAATGTTGCCTTCAAGCCCCCAAAGTATGTTAAAATACTAAATATACGTAACAATAACAGACACCCCCCTATAAAATCAGTAAGAGGCTTGACACCATAGGTTTGATCAGGGTTTCCCACCAGCACACTAGGATTGCTGGATAGCATATCAAAAAATGTAAAATGATGTCTGCAAAAAAGCACATTTGGTTGTATATAAGTTGGTCCAGCCAATGATTTCATTGCTATCAAGAAAGACTTAAAATATTGCACAAGAATATTTTAGATTCATTTGAGTTTGGGGTGCGGGACATGAAAAAGGTTGGGAACCACTGGTCAAGATGGAAGGTTATGCTAGATTAGGCTGGGACTGTATGAAACTTAACAACATTCCATAACATGTTGGATTGTGCATCACAGAATGATGCTTGGAAGTAGATGAAACTCCAAGATCCTTCATTTTGAATCACAGCCCCTCGATTTCCTATTTGAAAATTTTGCTGATTGATTAGACTTCCGTTGCCCTTGTGGACACTCGTCACTTAGAAACAATCATTTTAGGTTTTTGCAGAAAACTTAACACAACGGCTGATCATCTTTTGGCAAAATAATCTTGTAGATTACCAGCAACAAGTTGTCAGCATCATCAACATCATGATTATTTTCCCAAACAGCATCATCATCAAATATCTTCATACCGCGTCCATTTCTGCAAAGTCAAAAAAACGCATTTCAAACCAATTGACTGCACACAGGCATACTTTGTGAAGCAATGTCATAAAATAATTTTAAACTCATGAATTTGAACACAGCACCTATGAATGGAGAAGGCAACAGTGACTGAAGGTGATTGATTGTGAAGGTTCATCTGCAACCAACCAAGCATGCAGTTTCAGCCCACAGTTAAGCTGTGGGAGAGAATTTACGATGAACTGGTGGGAGACCTATATTCTGCAGTATACAGGTTTTCTGTGACATTTAAAAAATGATCTCAATCGATTACATGTTCGTCACAATGAGTGGTCAATGAGGTGTGAGAAGTTATACCTTGTTTATAGACATGTTCAAAGAATTATCACTATATAATTGTTCTTTCAATCAATTTTCAACCGTTCTTGATGGTTTTGAAATCGTTTCTTTAAAATGATTGCACTGCTGCTTCACAAAATCCGCTAATCTTTAAAAATGTACTATTTCTCTATGCCACTGTTTACTGAGTGAATGGGAATTACAGTAAACCTCGGCTACTCCGGATCTTTGCCAAAACCAGATAAAACTGGTGGTACAAACGATTTCTAACGTTATTCTTTGTAAAAATCTTCAGTTAATCTGGATTTTTTAATCTGGATCTTCACCAATACTGGATAAAATCTGCTCTTTTCCCATCTCCTAATCTGGATTTTTCTGCACTTCCACACTGTTGTGTTCTTAACTGCGCTGACAGGTCTCGAGGAAAGATTCAGCAGCTTTCAGACGCAGCACAAGAGTGCTCATGATCAACAACGAACGATTAGAATTATGATAATAACGGCCGCAACTGCGTGCAACATTCGACTTATCGTAGAAACAATTGTTACGTCACACACGGGCATAGCATATCAAGCTTCTGCAGCACCACGGTTGCAGTCTATTGATCAGTGTTGAGTGTGTGTGTGTAAAGCATTATCCCTGAGTTTATTGTACGCGGCATAATTTCTGGAGGGCATTGGCATTACCTTCCAAATAGAACTGTTTATGGACTAGTCATAGAAATCTCCACGTCTGTCAAAAATCCCAGATTTCTTCCCAGCCAAGTAATCTTAAATAATGAACTTAAACTTGTTGATAACTGCCTAGTGCGTGGAACAGGCTGTTACTAGTCCGATGTACCATTGTAAATACATCAAATTTGTCTTGCTTCAGCAAAAGTCTGCTGTTGGGTCTTAAATGTGTTCAATTTCAGCGATTTTCACCGATATCGCAGTACTTAGACAACGTCAGGCTAGAAACAACCATCTTCGGTTAATCCGGATAAAATTGTCGGTTAGATCGAGTCTGGATTAACCAAGGCTTACTGTATTACTAAAAGAATATTTTTCACCATAAAGTTGTCTGGATTAACTTTTACAACACTGTCTGAACTTCGAAAGCACAAGGTCTGTACAGCCTCAAATTATAATACTAAAAATGATGGCTGACATCACTTGATTAATGAATGCATAGCAAAAAGAAAAAAACACCAATGATTGAAAATGCTTAGAGTTTGGTGAATTGTATTCTTATTTTCACCTAACTTTTTTGTGTAACATTTTAGACTTTTTAAAATTTGAATTAGACTTTAAAAAGAGCCAGATGAATGTGTTGTCACAGATAATCATGGTTGCATATACATTTTTCTAGTGTTGTGATCAGAAAGCCCGAGCGGCATGTGCGCAAAGCTTCACACTGTGGCAGCAAACAACAATAAAGATCACCCGATGAGATCACTCTATTATTGCTTGTCCATGCTACATATGTATGGGTGTAGTTCTTTGCGCACATTCCATTCGTGGTGAATTGTACATTCAACGCAACACCAACAGAGAGGTTGCAACAACATCTCCTTTTTACAACAAACCGCACTGATCGCAGATTCTTTTTGAGAAGGCTGCATCTGGCACAACCTTCACATCCTGGTCACAGCACCATTTTGTTGCAATCGGAAAGCCTGAGCAGTATGTGCGCAAAGCTTCACACTGTGGCAGCAAGCAACAACAGAGATCACCCGACAAGATCACTGTATTATTCAGGGTTCTCACACATTTAAAAAAATCATTTTCCATACTTTTTCAACACCTTTTCAATAGTACATTAAAAAAGTTTAATACCATTGCTTCTCTTCATTTTTCGAAATTCTTAATCAAACAACTCAATTTTACACATTGCATAAATAATGAAGAGGTTTGCCTTCAGTAAAATTCTGCTCAGGCACTTTAGATTTCTTATCTATTTAGAATTTCCATACTTTTTCAATACCTTATGTACATTTTGGCAAAATTCAATACTTTTTCAAGGTCTTGAAAACCAATCTTGAACTTCAATACTTTTTTAATACCTTCAATACTGTGTGGGAGCCCTGATTACTGCTTGTTTGTGTCAAATATATATGGGTGTTGTTCTTCGCGCACATCCTGTTCGTGATGAATCGCACATTCAACGCAACGCCAACAGAGAGGTTGCAACACCAGTAGTTTTTTACAATCAGCACCTTTTCTATGGGAAAATCAGTGAATAAACAACTATCACAAGTTCAGACAATTCAGTGAGCAATTACTGGTAGACACGTTGCTCAGCTAGTGACAACCAAAACAATTTTTGGAAAGCCAGTCATTGAATTTGCTGCTAATGTCTGAGGACATTTTGTTATTTATAATAGCAGGTTTGAAGCAAATGTCTTTATTAAACTGGATTCATACAATGCCACAGTTTTAGTGATGATTAAACCACAGAAGCATTAAAGACTTGCAGATTCATTGTTGTGGTCTGGTGTCAAAACAATCAAGCAAGCTGTGCTATAAAGAGCACTGTTTTCAGTAAAGTCTGGCTTTCATTATATTTGTCAAAACCGCGAGTATCTAAGGAGGGGCCAGGAGCTGGAGCTACCTCTTAAATAGCCATAGCTTCAGCTCTGGCTTTAAAATTTTAAACTGAGCTCCACCTCCAGCTCCTTAATTTTAAACTGAGCTCCAGCTCCAGTTCCTTAATTTTAAATTGAGCTCTGGCTCCTTGCAAAAGGTCTAGCTCCAGTGATATGGCCCTGCAACCCTGCTCACTAGTCTGGTGTACATCTACTGGCTATAAGAAAGAAATCAGATGCTATTATTATAATAACATTACGAAGAAATGAACTAGTGTTGACTGTGCCAATGACAGCCAAAAGGTTTTTACAATGGAAGACACATAACCTAGCACAGGGATGGGCTAACTGCGATCCACTACGCATTTTTGTGACTGGTATACACACTAATGCACAGTTTTAGTACAGATGACTCTGGTACTTGCATATCGGTTAAACACACAACCCACTTTATCAAATAGGATTCTGCAATCCTAACCCAAAACCATTCAAACACGAAGAAAATTGTTTCATTAATCACGTAACATTTAATCGCATAAACCAGACATACGCATAGAAATGTTGTTTTCATTAGTAAATTTGTATCGCTTAATCACATATTCCACTTCAAAGAAGTGTAAAGTGTGCTGCACAGAGGAAAGCCACGGTGCCATTAATTCGATTAAATCAACACATACCTGGAATCTGACAGCCTCCCGAAGCCTGAAGTCTGTCCCAGACACGCAACCTCACAAACGAACAATGCCCACAGGGACCCAGCTACAAATATGAAAAGTCTGGTGAACCAAAAACTGTCCGACTTCAACATCAAAGGTGCCTTACAAATACTGTCAGGTGATAGCTCTTTTGTTAACCCCAGCAA
>JGI24021J15306_10011826_pt1 | contig 10844 bp, 6 predicted proteins | sample Ectturendosymbi1_FD_15306 | JGI IMG/M metagenome (IMG submission 15306)
AGATCCTCAATTTGTTTGAATTCCCATACGTACTAGCTGCTTAGACATCAAAAGCGAAACTGCAAATGACGAATTAGACGAACAAAACGCTTCCCAGGGATAGAAAGAGGTGACGAATTAAGCAAATTGACAAATTAGACGAACAGAAATTTACACAAAAGATAGGGATTCTGCTGGGACCGACGAAAAAGTGACAAATTAAGCGAATTGACTAAGTAGACGATTTCAAAAGCTCTAAAGAAATGCATCAGCAAGAAGCCATTGCATCAACAAGCACGCCTCCATCTCATAGATATACTGCAAGAGTGCAGCAGAAAAGGAGGAAGCGCGACGTAATTGACCTCAATAAATTATTCTAGCACTACGTCGACGTCACGTCACCTGCACCACCATTCCCGCCACCGATCTCGGCGTACACGCGTGTTTGCACCGGCGGCGTCGGACGGTTGCGATCTGCGTTTAATAAACAAGAACGAACTTTCAGAATATTAAGACGGTTAGCAGACGACGGAAAATACGTAAGCAAAAGTCGGCAGATGTCGTGCGACAGAGTGGGGACGAAGCAGGTCACTGACGCCATCGCTGGTAAGTCACGTTCATAGCCGGAGCTGAGGGTGGCTTCATTCAGTCGGAGTTGAAAAGTCGCCACCTTGTGACTACGCGGGGCATTGAGAAAGACAGGCAAGTTTACGTTGGCGTCCAATAAATAAACAAAGCACAGGCTCTGCAACATTTTTCTTATAAGTCCCGCGCGTAGTTCATCAAGCGACTGGTCACAAAAAAGGAACGAGCCAGTGGTTTTATTTTAGTCCCGCAATTCAGAATTGATCTGTATTTTCCCAAAAACGTTATTGAGGTGGATAACGTCGTGCCAAACGCGTTTATATTCAAACACTGTTGCTATTCAGACAGAGCAACGGTTCTTTTTCGACAAAAACAGCGCAAGAAGCCTTGAACCTGGCCGCTCGGTTGCCGACTGGTGACAAACGAGGTTAAGCTTTTCCATTAGATATACTTCCTTTCTAAAATTATCAGGCATATATCTATTGTCGAAGAAGTTTTTCACGAATGTATGCGAATCAGCACGAGAAAGCTTTCGTGAATTGCATTTTAAACAACCCTAAAGTTCAACGCGTAGGTATTCATCAGTTCAGTTTTCTGGAGTATCCAACAGCTGGGCCAGCATCAGGTCTTGGAGTCAACTCCACTCGGTCAATTTCACATGCCGACGTATGATGCGAACTGTAGAACAGGACTTCAGAGACTTGGCTTACACACAAAGCATCAGGTAATGTCGTCATCATATGATGACGTAACAGAAAGCCTCAACCGACAAAGGCAGAAGGTGAAATGGTGCAGCTTCCATCTTCAATTTCCATTGTTTTCCTATATGTTACAGATAGGTCTCAAGAGAAATCTCTGAAGGTTTTTACCGCGCCCCTGAAGACCTATGCAATGCGCGACGGCTGTGGTTTCGCAAGTGACGCAGCATGCGAAACATAAAGTCGAATAGGCGGAATCGAAAAAACAAAAAACGGTAGCCGTAGTCGGTTGACTGATATCAATCTAAGCAGACAGAGGCCCTAACGCCATTACAATTTAAAAATATACGTGAATCAACAGTCGCTGTAAACCCGCGCGTTCTGCATTAACTTGAAGGGTGCATTGCAGGATGACACCGACACTGAACTTTTCAACTTCCGTTCGTTAATAGTTTTCATCCAGTTTAGTGTTGCGCTCACCAGAAATGACTAATCTTTATAAATATCCATACCTTCGTGGCAAATTGCTTTGCCTTCTTTTGATTCAGTAAACCGACTAATTTAGTTCAACATGTAACTCTCTAAAGCAGGCGTTCCCAACCTGGGGTACATGTAGCCCTAAGAGTACCTTTGCCTGTTTGAAGGGGTACATTTAAGGTTAGCAATAATAGGGAAAATGCATTTATATATTATTTATTTCCAAGCCTTTACAGCCAGCCTTTTTGTCATAAGACATTTTAGGGGTGCATGGTAATCTGTCGAAATGCTGAAGTAGTACAGATTGGCAAACCCCTATTTGAAGCTACAGCGGTTGTTAGTTTTGCTCCAAGCGTTGTCGTTACGCTTTCGGTTGGCAGCGAGTTTCCCCCCCTTTTGAAGGTAAAAATCACGAAAAACATTCTATTAATCAGCCCACTGAGAAGAACCGCAAGCGGCACAGGAGCAATAATAAACACAGCACGCCTATGCGCTCGAGTGCTTCTTTGCAGCGATAAGTTAGTATATAAGTAGTTATGCGAAGGAATTGGAGTTATCAGTTCAACGCCGAGGACACTAGTTTCGAAACTGAAAGCTGTTCTTTTTCTGACCGCAAGGCTTCATACAAATGAAGCATCAGGGCGGAGTGTGTAGACTATAAATACTTTTATGGTAGCCTTCAATCCTTTCCCCTAAGGCCAAGCTAACAGAATTGCTTTCTGGTTTGTATCGCGCACGAGGCCGGCATCAAAGGTCCAAACCAATCTTATGCCTAGTTTGCTTTTGTGAAAGACGGAAAATTGATTTAAAGAATCAGAAATAATATTGAACATCTTCCAACAACACGAACTGTCTCCTAATCACGTCATACTAAACACAAGAAGTTCGCACCCGATTTCAATTTTCTTCCCGAATCCCTTAGCGACCAAGCGTTTCGTTTTTTCGTCCCCGCTTGCTACTAACGTAAGTACGGCATGTGTTAGGAAACCACGGTGACTACGGAAGCCTGGCTACCAAATCATCAGCAAGGCTTACAATACAAACAAGCGCGTTTTTATATTTCGCACATTTTCCGTAAACAAGGCGTGTCATAACACTGTCTACGAAAGACAGTAAGCCAGGGCAGGAGAAAAGGACAATGGTTCACGTTTGCGTGCAGTTGTTTCGCACTCTCGCGGCAGAAATCCGCAATGCTGATGATGCAGCACTGAATGTTTGGATAGCAAAAGCCTGTTGAGACTTGAGAGTTTTTCTTGGGATGTTGCGGCGCACAGCAATTCGCCGGGTTTTCCCTGACGAACGAACAACGCTAGGCAGACTACAAGCACTCGCCGAAGCATTTACAGTAGCACCACTGCCGCCAGCGTCGTTAAAAGAGTGAAATCTGTTGCCTGTTATTTCGGTAGTAGGTTTGCTCAGAGCAGATAATCGCAACCTCTTCAACCGCAAATAACACAAGACGTGCCCGAAACCTGACGACCATCGTCATCGAAGCGCGATCTCAGCGAATGGTGACCAAATGAAAAATACTGCGCAGTAACGGGCGCAAAATAAACTTATGTTGCTTTTGTGAACGCTAACACAGTGACAACAATCGACTCTTTTTCACAACAACGCGGGTTTATGTTCTTTACCGTGCATCAAGCTGCAAATTTCCACTGCTTTCTTAATACATCACCTGTGAAAACACAAAAGCAACGTGTCTCACCAGTAAGACTTAGCTTAATAATCACACACTATGTTTAGCCCTGCCAAATAATTTTTATTTAAAGGAAGTAATACCTGTCTGTACTACTACCAGTAAGACAGCCTACTGCATTTGGCTACTATGAAACAACTGGCTTTATTTAGTCACGATACTTGAGGGTGAACCTAATTTCAAACCTGGCAAATAATGCGAACAACATAGCCAAACACAACAGCATCTTGGAAACTCAACTATTTTTTGATACTGAATGTTTTGCCTGTGAACAGACTGTTTTAACGGCAGTTTTGTAACTTTCAGAATATTACGCACGTGCTTTGAAGATTATTTTGGTGTGAAACCACAGTAGCAAATGTTTTTGTAATAAAGAACCGCCCTATTTTCAAACAATTGTTTGTACAACGAACTAGTAACAAGTTAATCAAAACTTTGCTATAAAAGCTGCGGATATGACTTAAAATGTTTACAGCAGTTGAAAAAAAGCAAATACCCTTTCTTCAAGTGTAAAACAAGACCTTGAATACTCTGAATATCTGTCACCGCTTTGCACACCATCACAAAATGCTTGTCACGCTTCCAGCTAAGTTTCAATGGTTCACAGCATAAGGCTGTACATGACATTTTAAAATGATTTATACTACGGGTCTAAACTCACATTGATACGAGGGCCAAATGATGGCATACAAAGTAACCCTAGGACCGCATTATGACGTTGACACAACAGTGGCGGTACCTGAACCTTAATAGACACAGCTTTCGTATTTCATTTCCTGCGAAAGGTGTGGTGAGTTATGGGCAAATCAATTCTAGCCATCTCTGCGTGTGTTCACAAAGAACTTGTTCACTCGCTAGCCGAGCACTTTAAACACCAGTGAATAAAGTAAATAAGGTAAATATTAATGATTTGAAAATTCCCAAAAAGCATAACGGGCCACACAAAACGCCCTCGCGGGCCGCGTGTTTGAGACCCTGATTTATGCGGTACAATGCCAGCAGCATGCCCAACAGTGCATTGACAAACCCATCTGCTACATTACGCTATTTTTACCATGTCATGCTTAATTTTGAAACAACATAGGAATCAGAAATACTATACTTATTACGCGAAATGTTCATCTTCTTAAAGGTTTTGTTTTTATGGAGACAATGACACAACAAAACCGCTACTGCTGTTAACTTATTGGTTCGAGACCATCCAATCGGCCAGTGATCACCTGAGGAACAAGTCACAATACAAAAGGGACAAAGTAGCAAGAAACCTCAAAATACACAAAGTTTGAAGACAAACAGGCATCTCCGAGCAAACTGACTGGAGCGAGTGGAAATGTTGATGTCATCCCAAATAGATTCTATCGCTAGAACCTGGCTTTCAAGACAGACGTCTATGCAGAAACGCAAACGGCTGTACACAGACGTGTATGCGTGCCTTCAGCTTGTACTTCAAAATACAAATCGGTAAGCTGTTCCACTGATCACTGGTGGTAACTTATTTTTGGGTTACGAGACAACAGTTTCCTGATCATAGTTTACGAAAGCAAACTGATGTACTTGCTTAACCGGCTCGGAATGTTGAAACACATGAAGCATACAGAGCAAAGCACTTTAGAAAATCATTGAATGTTAGTTCGGTATCGCAGCAGTCTTTGTATTTTAACCAGAAAATTACTGCTGGAACTCGGAGTGAGTAAAGTTGATCGCTATTTAAAGGACTGTTCTGCACAGAAAATCGCCTTTGTTTTCATCAAGAACGAGCATTGTTTATAATTCTACGGAGTGACTCACGCCGAGACAGACTGTGGCTTGGAATGAAACAACCAAGGGATCTGAGTGGTAACTACTGACGCTGGATCTTAGAAGCAGCACAGTGCAGTCAGGCTTTGGGCATCTTTGATCCTCACATATTTTTCACAGCATTTTGCCATAAATGGTTCTTCTTTCCCAGAAGAGGTAAGTGGGGCTGCAATTCCGGTCGCGCAAAGTTCTGCTGCTTTTTTAACAAAAATTTAAAGCAATAGAAACTTAAGCAATCCCAACCGTCCTTTTTTGGGGTGCACAATACACTGGCCGTTTCGATTGTGATTCACGCACCATACTTCTGCTACAAGTCGACAGATCTGGTCACAGCGGTTGATTACGACTTAGCTTCATGTCCCAAGTGATGATACAGCGCTTCCAGGTGAGCTGGTTTCCATGAACTGTGATTTGCAGCATCAGCCTGCAGCAACTTTACTGCGACTGCAGCAGCACCTATGGCGGCCCGTTCAACACTGAAAGCGCAAGTCTTCAGGATTTGTGTCAATTACATGCTGCTTGTGAAACTACGTAGTGCATTAAAAGTAGCTCTTGCGGAGCGTACATTGTCAGTGCATCAGATCTAAGATGTGAATATCGCGTCGCATCTTCGTAGGTTTTAGGTCTTCTTCGTTTGAGCGAATTGTTACTATCCACTGCTTGGCCGCACTAGATCTCGGGGCAGATATTGAGTAGACATTCAATTGTCTCATCATCCAGAAGGGTCAGACCGTGCAGTCCATGGGGAGGTCGATGGATTGGACATTGGAGGACAACATGGTCGACGGTTTGTTCTTCCGCGCCACACTCACAGACCGCAGAGGAGGCCATACCCCATTTGTACAGACAGGAGCGGAAACGTCCGACACCGGTGGGGAGGCGGTTAAGCCGGACTCCGGCAGGTTTCAGGTGAAAATAACAAAAACGTCAGATTGATACGAAGAAAACACAAGCAACATGGAAATACTTCAGAAAATTTTTTGGCATGAAATACAAAACCTGCAGCTAATTTAAAGTCAGGGGGGCTTCAAACAAAGGACAATTACTTAAGGGAGGCCTGGTAGAAAAAAGGTTTAGAACCACAAAGCTTCGCTGTAGCTTGGGAGTATTGAACAGATCGGTTATGCAGCAGCCCGCGCTCGCCTTGCAGTTATCCGGTGTATTGTGGAAAAAGTTTACCTGGTTGTCACCTGCCAAGCGTCTGTTGTCTACGCTGCATGCCTACCACAGTTTTTTCAAGCTTCGATGGCTCCCAACGTGGCGCGCATTTCGGCGGATTTTCCATTCCACTCAGATTACCAGCATCGCCTGCGTCTGCGTTCCGCAAATCGATCCGGGCGGGGTTGCGGTTCGCAGGACCCCAACCGATGCGGTCGGTCAACAACACCGGACAACTTCCCACGCTGCAAGGCGACAGTCTAGTCTTACTCCATTCAAACGCAGACGCGGCCGCCTCTGAAGCAGCTTACCGCTGCAAGGGATCCGGGTGCTTTACAGAAAAGTTGACACCACAAAATAAACCCGCCACAAGTCTTGAGAGCGAAGCGCCATCAGCACGCACTATACACAATGCAGAGCAATGTAGAAGCTTCCTTCAGGGTTTCGGGACTTCCCGGGGTGCTGCGTACACGTAGCATCAGGCACTACGTAATATCTATACGAACCTTTGATTCAAATGACCTGTTCGAGTAAAGCAAATGCGGGAAACTACGCCTGCAACGAAGGGGTCATAATAAAGAAAAACAAACAAATTGCACCCCTTCGTTGCAGGCGTAGTTTCTAGGATTGCTCGCATCACTCGAAAAGCGTCTGTTCTTCATGTGGGGGGGAGCCGGACCAGTTGGGTGACACCCAAGCCTTGCTTGGGTAAGCTGAGCTTTCGGACGTTGTTGTGTTGGTGACTGAGGCTGCAGAGGATTAGGAGTCAGGAACACGCCTCGTGGTTTTCAAAGCGAAATTCAAAACAGCAGCAGCATGAGATGATGTTCAAGTGGCAGTTTGCAGGAACGCACAAGGTACACACAAGGTTACTACTGTAATAACACAGAAACCTTTTTCGTGTCTTAGGTTTGAGGTCAGATCTAAAGAAGAACAAGAACCGAATTTCAATCGAAATATAGCATATTAGCGAACAATGATCGGATGTGCACGAGCTCTTCTATTTTCTTCAGCTCCAACAAAAAAGAAACAAGGCTTTCAAGACTCCGTAGTTGCAGAAATAATTCTGTGTCTGACTAGGTCTGCACCTGTGACGGATTCATAACATTTTCTGCGTCAACTTCAAAAAAACTGCTGCTCATTGCGCAAAATGTTGTGATTCCAGTTGAATGCAGTGTATGGGAGACTCCGAAAGGGGCGCGACCTGCACATACACGTCAAATAAGGTCTAACAAGAACGAAACGAAGTGGATTTTGCAGAAGTTGAATCCTCCCCCATCAAAATAAACATGCGCAACTTGTTGGAAATCTGATCGCAACAAGAACCTCTAGCGAGATCTCGATGAGATAAGCAGCTCTGCATACGCATCGTACCGGACTGTCTCAATAGATACGGAGCACTGGCTTAGATCTTACGGCGTACTCTTCATTTGTTTTCAAATCAAGCAGTCGCGATGGCCACCTCGGTCATATTCCGTTTTTACGCATACCTACATCCTATCTTCACACGGCGGCTTCAACAACTGGCAGGACAAAATGTGTTTTGACACGGTAAGCGAAGACCCCTGCAACCCTGCCATGCGAAGGACACACTGGACGCCACCAACCACCCAGCTTGGAAAGTCACCATAATGCTCACATCTGCAACTAGAACGCTACCGTAGGACACATGGACGTCAGTAATCGTTAAGTTGTGGCTGAAAGCTGCTTTTGAACAACGCCTGAAATCAATGCAGTACTGAAATCAATGAAATCAATGCAAAAAAGTCTTACCTGACGTAGTGGGTCCATCGGGGGTGGTTGAGTAATAATGAGCCTTTGGGTCAGCATGCGACACAGACGCGTACAAACTCTTCAGCTGATTGTCGCCGCCAGCACTGCTGTTTTCTTCAGCTGCAACGACAAAAAGCAAGGCTTTCGAGATTGCAGAAGCGTTTAGATCTATGCCAGGTGTAACAATTTCTTAAAATTTTACAATCACGAATCACTTTGTATGTAACGTAACATTGGGCACGCTTTNAAAAAATTAAATTTCACTGATTGAGAGTAATGACAACCAGCTTCGTCACGCCAACTTAAACTCTGGTACTGGGGACGAAAAAGTAGTGGTGAAAGAGAAACACACTTAAATGAAGCGGCAAACAACTTAATCGCCTTGCAGACGTAATATGTAGACACAGTAACGTGAGAAGTCAGAAATCGAGGCCCACACAACCAGAGCCAGATATTGCCACTCGGCAAACCAATGTTTACTTTGATAATATCCTGATTGGTTGCCGCAGTCCAAACCGCCACAGACATTGAATCCAAGCTGCTGTTGCAAGCGGCAGCGCAAAGCTTTTATCTTTTTCGAAAAAAAAAGCTTCGCGATTCAGCAGAAGCCAAAGGAATTCAGCGCCTGTTTTTCAACCAGCTCAACGCTCCCACTTAGTGAGAGTTGAAACAATGGCAGTGAAATGAACTTTGCTGCAAGCACCGATAACGCAAATGCATGGAACAAGGCGCCCTTAAACGCTCGGAGAGATGCATAAAAAACACGATTGTGTATAAAATGTTTTTGTAAACTATTCAGGGCAAGGCTCATTTTTGAAGGTTATTGAAAACAATAGCACGATGACAACAAGAAGGGTTCCCCACGGTTCTTCGGTGGGTTGTTATTTTTTTTAAAAACACTCCCTACATGGTCGCGGCCATACTTCAACGTGCAAAGCACAGAAACAAACGTCACTTGGTCTAGTCGTGCTGACAAAAAGTCCACCCTCATCTGAAAGAAAATGCTTAAAACAGTAATTCTGAACGACAGCCCGGCATAAGCAAAGCAGAAGCCGGAGCAAGCATCCGAAATAAACGTTTTCACTTCGGCGTTTCAGAGCATCAGATATTGTCGTCTATTTCGAATAAGAAATACGCACGTTGTTGGCTGCGATCTCCGGGCGTTGGTTCGAAATCTTTCGGTTTCTTGAAAGTCCGCGCGGGCTTCTTGGGCGGACGCGGTTTTGCCAGCAGCTGTTCGGCGTTCTTGTCATCTGCGAATAGTGGCAGTTGTTCGGCTGACCAATCAAAAGTAATCAAAAGTTCGGCTGGCCAATCGACAGTACCGTGACGTGGCGCAGCACTGCTGATTTCAGCCGCATCTTCACGCGGTAAAAAGCGGCAACAGCGCGAGGGCCGCCCACAGCGGACCCATGCATGCATGCGCACGCAGTAAACGTTTCTGCACTGGTGCACACGAAGCAAGAACGCCTCCGACTGTCCCCGGGTTGCTTCGAAGGCGTGACTTGACGCGCTCATGCCAGACAATTAGAGGGAGAATGCGCGCATCCAGCCTGACTACTTCCGCTTTGGGGGAGAGCAATTATTACGTTTCGTGGCGAAGTGTTAAGGCAGGGTCAACCGCGAAAAGCGGCTAAAATCGCGCAAGCCGCAGGAACATCGTAGGGTCTTGCGTATGCGATGGCGGGGTACTTTACGCTGAGATCGGAAACCGTACGATGACCCCAATCCTCGTTAATATTTCCTGGATCTCAATCAATAAACCAAGGTCGACTACTGCGGGGTAATTTGGAAAAGTTTGAAACAGACGAAGCTACTTGGCATCAACGAATACGAAGGCAAAAGTTACGAAGCGAACATATTAGTTTTATTACTCACATACAAATTAAGTTTTATGTAACTCTTGGTCATGTGATCGAGTTAAAGCGGAGACGTCATAAGTAGGACAAGCTAACTTCACGCCGACAACGCACAGCAACGTTTAGCGCATTGCAAAGTTGCATCGGCAACATTTCACGAAGATGCGAACGACATAAAAACGTGTTGAATAAGCATGCTGGAAATTGAAACACAAGACGACAAGAACATAAATCAAATCATAAAAAAACAAAAAGATGATAAATTAAAACAAACCTTTACTTGAAACTGAACCATGCAATTGAGAGGCAGGAGCGACGATGTCTGAAAGATCAGCAGGTGGCGAACTCGCGGAAACGTGGCGGCTACTTGGACTGGACGGGGGTTTCGAGAACGGCTGTGGACTGAACGTTGCAATAACAGAAGTCTTACGCAGACCGCTTTCGTCTCGCGCGTCGTAAACGCTGTGGGTTTCGGCCCTTCGCCTGTCCGCAGCTCTTCTAATAGATCGCTTAAGCTCGTCGTATTCGCTGTGAACCTTGTCGTGGTTGTGCAAAGAGCTGTACTGAGCGTTCGCTTGGGATTCGCTGCCATCGGCCGTAACTGTTCGTGGCGAGGCAATGGAAACATTTACGTACCGCGTATTTTTTGCCTGCTCGTCAGTCCTATCTGCTTGATTTGACGACGTGCTACTCGCTTCTCCTACATTGCGGCTGACATTTGTCGTGATCGCGGGTTTAGGGGTNTTTAGGGGTCGCCTTTTGGGGACTGTTGCTTACAACGGCGTTATCCGTCGTCGCTGGCGGACTTACGCCCGAATC
>JGI24021J15306_10011827_pt1 | contig 10843 bp, 5 predicted proteins | sample Ectturendosymbi1_FD_15306 | JGI IMG/M metagenome (IMG submission 15306)
TAGCAAGGACGGTATTCACAAATCTAAGTTTGCTTGACCCCCCTATCAAAAGACTTCTAATCCCGGTTATTTCTATATGAAAGACACACATAATCAATTTATTTTCTTTTATTATAAAATTCAAGTAATACAATCATCATAACTCACCGAATAAAGTGGTTTTCGAATACGTTGACTCTCAGACTGAAATTGACCACAGCGATACATTCTTGCTAATCTTAAACATTGACTAAATTCTATTGCATTATGATATTTCAATACACATAAAGTTTACGCTAGCGCTGCATGCTCAACTATCTCTGAGTCGTGACCGTGAATGCAAAACGCATGTCAACCAACGCCTTTTTTTTTTCTTTTGTCGTATTTATCAAGGAAAGGTTCACGTCACTTATAACACGTGACCATATTTCCGAGAATCAGTATGGTGAAATTACTTCAGAGTATCGTTCTGGTATGGAAAGCTTAGTAATTATGACTTTTCTACTTTCTCAGTGTATAGAGTCGCATAAGATGACAAGAGTCCCTTCTCCAACCATTTCCATGATCAAGAGAACGGCGCTCTGTCTCCTAGTTGACTCTTTACGTGAACAAGTCACCAGTATCTGTCTGTGGGACAAACAGATTCCTGGGTTGTGTACGTAACGACTTGGATTGTTCCTTTTAAGAGATCAAGCCCAGAGGTATTTCACCTGAGCGACCTCTTACTCTGGAGAGAGTAGTGCAGGACTGCACAAGACATCGGTCTTTTGACAATAGCAGTCGGGCAGCGGCGGCCAGTTTGGATTTGACCAAACTTGCACTGTACGAAGACAGTATCTTTCCCAGACAAGCCGTGGTTTCACTTAGTCAAGTTTATAGCGCACTTGGACTAGATGCTCAAAAGCGAGTCTTACTCGTGCCTGCCCATTGGCTCTGACTTAGTCTTACTAGTTCAATTTTATAGCACACTTGGACTAGATGCTCAAAAGCGAGACTTACTCGTGCCTGCCCACTGGCTCTGAACTAGCGATTTTACTTCAGAGGATGACCAGTTCAAGACTGGGCAAACCAGAGAAGGAGTTCAAAAGAGAACTCCCGAATGAGCGAAAACTACCCCTTTTTATAGCCAAATCATCATGTAATCGATCACACGAATTTTCTAATTTTAGTAACATTATTTAATATTTCGTATGGCTGTCATGTGACTAGTCACAAGACCTTTCTATTTTTAGTAACATTCAGGGGGCGTATACCCATGATTCAAAATTACTTTATTTGATTGGTTAATTTCAGGGGCGTATGCAGCTTATTGATTCACTGACTCAGGACCGCACAAAGTAACTAAAATCGTTGTATAATAACAGAAATGACAGTCACGTTTTTATTCAAACTTCTTCTAATCTTACTTCTCTCTCTTATTTGGGTAAGAAGAGAGAATGAGTTTGCATCTTTGATTCTGCTTCTGACGTCTCTCTCTCTCGCGTGTCATTGAGTCTGATATGAGAGAATGACTTGTCCTTGATTTACTGCAATGAGCAGATTTCTCAGAGTGAGAGAGGGTTATTTTGCATTGTTGATTCCCAGCAAATGGGAGTTTCGTGAAGAGTATGTACAGACCATAAAGTGTCTGCTACATATTGTTATATTGTGAGCTCCACGCAACTGATGAAACTGAATTGGACTTGAGCTATCAACAACTACTTTTGCGGTTCTCTCATTAGTCTGTGCTGGTTGAACAGACTCACTTCTCAAATCTTTGTCTGAATTGTTTTCCACACTTCCGCTGTGAGAAATGCTTTTTCTTTTCACAAACTGCCTAACATCCATTTTTGACAGCACTTTCTACTAATAAGTCATAGTTTAGGAACAATGCAATTTATTAAGGGCTAGATCAATATTACCTGTGAAAAAGCAAGAAAATTAGACACTCTCGCAAAACTGTTCCAAACAATGATTAGACGTGTGCATCTTGACACGACTATCGGACAACTTACTAAAATTAGAATACCACGCAGGTTTAAAAAAATTGAGCAGGTGAATTATGAAAACTTGTCAAAGCAAATATACCTTTGCATTCAGTACTCGCTCGCCAGAACTAAGCCTTAACGATTAAAACGTATTCCCACAAGCCTTTCAGACACGTATTCTAACAACATGCCACGTAGTTTTCATACTGCGTTGAAAGAAGCCTGCATAAGCGTAGTTTGATCAATCAATCACTCAGGCATATTGGTGTCACTCACAGTCTCACACTAACAACGGGTTTTTCAAACTTTGCTAAAGATTCACGCATCCTTCTCTAGTATAAGCATTTTTACAGATTCACGCATTTTATTCTTTTCACATAGCGCAGCGAAGGGAGGCAGCCACTTCTCCGCCTCAATGAAAAAGTTTCATTGTTACCACACAGTTACGCAATTCCATCGCACTGAACGGCATCGCTGGCGTGGCCGACAAGCCGCGTTGGGGAAAATTGTTAGCAGGAAAGTCACACACACAGTATCGGCCGTTTAGTTTTATTTTCTTCCTCTCACTACAAATACGGAAGATTGTTTAGGCAAGCTAAAGCAGTTCTCAAAACTGAACTTTCAACACAAACTGGAAGTGATAAACAATGGAAGACCCATGCCACACCTCGTTTGCAACAAACGACAAAGGGACAGAAGAAGATGCAGTAAACGCTCTTTTCAAATGAACTGATACACCCGAAAAGGTTGGCCATTCGAAACTAAATTACTTGAAAAACATTTAGAAGCACAAGGATAGATTTGGCTTTGAAAGGGACACTGCCTCCTCAGCCATGAACCTCACCGCACGTCACTGTGGGAAACGTAGCTGAAGGAGGCTCATTGGCCACCGTAGGGGCGCTCATTTGCCAAGACTCAAAAAAATGAAAATTGAAAGTGCGGCCGGATGTACATTTCTATATTGAAACCCGAAATCACCAGAAAACAGTCCAAAAACTTCCGAAAAAGGCAAAAAAACAACAACCAAATGAAAACTAAAAAAATACGCAATACCGAAATATAAGCTGAGAGCCCGGTTTTTTAAATTATGTTGGCAAGGGTGGAGGTTCGCACACTCGAACCCCCAGTAGTTGCACCACCATTGTAGAGTGTGTTGTATCCTCTCACTTCAAGAATGGAAAAGCCACTTTTCAAGATGTACAATCATGTAAAATCGTATTCGTAGCGTGCGCCTCTCATATCCGATGTATCTTGCTTCAGACCTGTCCAATGAAAACTCAACATTTTGCACCATTGAGAGATCGAGTTATTTGACCAATAACACTGTACTCCAGTGGTTGGCAAACTCTGGGTCTCGACCCAATTTTGGGCCGTTCAGCACTTTTTATTTTGCCGTGCAATACTCCTACTCCTATTATTGTGGGCCGTGTGGTATGTATGGGGTAAAACTTAGGCTACCGTAACAACTATAGAACATTGGTTGTTTGATGTTGACAAGGCATTTTTTTTCATTGAACGGTTTATGACAGTATCATAGCAATGTTATCTCACAGATAACTGATAAAGACAACATAAGTTTGAAATTAAGCCCGAAATAATAAGCACGTGCCTTCAATTACGACTGAAAGGGGTTTTGGGCATGGCATTCGCGAAAACTTTGCCAGGGATGAATAGACCGACACCCGACCCCTTTTATTTCTTGGGCCCTCGTTGAAACTTGTATAGCCTGTTTGTATAGCAATCAGAATCAGCTGTCATGCTAAGACTTACAAATAGATTAATTGTTATACGAGGCGGGTCAACACCAGATGTTGTAGGGGTGGTCAAATAAGGGGGGTCCATAAAGTCTTCACGTCTTCACTTGTTTAAATACCCCTGGTTCTTTGCGGGAGTAGTTGGGTGTCACACAGAAATGATTCCATTTGGATGGCCAAGAAAGTGGCTATTTTTTTTGTCAAGCTATGCAATCTTTCAGAGAATCACCACAGCTTAAAGTCACCCTGTAGCATTAATTCACAAAACGTTTGACGCAGATTCAAAAACATGGGCCCCGTTTCTCACAAGCTACGCATAAACGGGAACACTATTGGTGTCCGAAACATTCTTTCACGTTAACAATAAATGTTTACAAGATATGTCTTAAAGCAGTGGTTTTCAAACCTTTTTTCTAACTACGAACTGCTCAATGCTTGACAATTTTGCCGCGGCCGGGGAGTAAACTATGATGTTTGGAATTTTGATCAGTTGAAATGGAGTTGCCAGTTCGAACCACCAGATAAGGCTACTGCAGTAACGTCTACAGATGTAAACAGGCCTCATTTTGAAGCTCGAACCCGACCGAAACCCAAACTCGGGCCAAGCCCACATTTATTTTTGGAGTCCGATTTAGGCCTGAAAGCCAAATTTACTGAATTGTTCAATATATTCGCAAATGTGGAGTGTCGGTGGTGCAGCAAAGTAGGCTAAACATGACTAAATAATCCACAATTAATCATTGTTAAATTTAGTCGATTGCTTTGGGAGTAACATGCGAAAATGGCTTCCGTCGTTGCGAAAGAAATTTTATGCGATCCATAATAGGTTCGGAAATTTTTGACAAATATAAGTTCGAACCCGCCCCAACCCGAAAAGCTCAGGCCAACTTACAACTCTGGTCTTCATCTCCGCTCCATATCCAACACTCACGCTTTATGCTCCAATGCTCTCATTATATGCACGCAGCATCCATGGGAAGAATGGACCAATCAAATACCCAGAAAGCGAGTGGTGTCACCATTACTACAGATTTTGTAATTTCGCAGCCAGGTACCGGTCCGTGGCCCGGGGATTGGGGGCAACTTCCCCAACGCACGCTGCCAACTAGTGTTAGACACTGTTTTGGCTATCGGGAGACCAGAAAAAATAATGTCTGAAAGTACTGAAACATATTCTCGACCTGCTTAGAAGTAGAATGGTTCTTCTTACAATAAGAAGTGACAACTCAAGTTCGACACTAGGACCCTAATAAGAAGTAAAATGACGATCACGTTTCCAAACGAAGCTTATGTAGTTACATGTACGTGGAAGCGTATTTATTGCTGAAGTGACAATTCAAAAACAAAAAATAATCGAAAGGCGTTTGCTACGACATTACTCCCATTGTAGGTAGCTATGCTATTCCGAAAAACGATCTCTATTTCGAAAAACGATCTCATAATAGTATTACACCGGCCTGAAAGCATATTGCCTTAAAGTACATTTTACGCCGCTAATATAGGTAGAATTTCAATATAATGTGCAACACCGTTTCGCATGTTTGGACTTTGATCTGCTGATGTGAAGAAATAACATCAAACCCACTAGCCCAGATTATAAAACAAAGGTGTGACTCTGCTCAAAAGCATTGAAGGGAGGTGAACCTAGAACCCAACGTTCTTAGTCAATACCTCCAAACTCAAGCTCCAGTCTCCCCGATAAAGATATATTTCAATTTATTGTATGCTACTATGAACCCTCACCAATGCAGAAAATCTGGCGAGGATCTGCTTCTATCCAGGCAAGCAAACAAAAGTGAGAATCAGCCTCTAACCAAGTTAAAACCACGAATCTCAGCCAACACCAAAGTCACCAGTGAAAATGTTGAAATTTGCACCAGAACCTTACTTTTCTACCCAAATTTATGTGGTTTGCACGAAATGATCTAACTAATAAGCATTTGCCTGTCGGTTGTAGATTTCGCTAACCATGCCAAATTTGTCTTTTTGTGCCCTGCGTGAACTGTTTGCGGGTTTGCAATTGCCACACAAGGATCAAAACCACATCAGTCATTGTTGCCAGGCGCGTAACCAAGGAGTTTGCGCAATCAATATTACGCTGCGTTGTCCCTATTGACGAAGTGAGGTGCTGCACAATTGCATTGTTGTGTCATAATGTCTTGAGTTACTGAAGCACGCTCAGCGCACTTTTGTCAGATAGCGGCAAGTTGTTTGCTAACGTATATCACTTTTCACGTGCTGCATTACGTTTCAATCAGCGGCATTCGTTCCGAGAAGTAGCTCATCCACTCACCTTTATGTTGCAAAAGTTCGATGCAGGCGCACTGCGATGCAGGCATAGACTGCAATTAGGGTTGCCAGATGGGTTTTCTAAAAATACCGGCCTATTTGTCAAGAGTGCCAGATATAAGCTGTTTCGTTATTAGTAGGCAGCTCAGGGAAAACAGAGCAGGCCCGTAGCCACAGGGGGCATTCGGGCACAATTCCCCCACAAATTTTTTCATTACCCCCCGAAATACTGTTGCACCTTGAAAAATTTATTTTAAAACATACAAAAATCTTGCCCCTCTGAAAATGTGTTTGGCCCCACCAAAACGTACAACTTACAAGCTGGCTACGGGCCTGAGGGAGGCAATCGGTGTTGTCAAGCCATAGTAATTTTCTCGTATTTTGGCTGGCTCGTTACATTTCGGTGTGAGTGTGGCGTGACAATCGCATCGAGGATTGCGACAATAGCAGCAAATAAACTTCGCTGAAGGATCTGCCCTGACAAGATTATTTACTAGAGTCATTATAGTTCGCGAAACTCTGAGTTAGTTTTTTTAGAAGTTACGGCAATCTATTTGTTATAAACATACCGGCTTCAGGCACTTGTTTTCAAAATACCGGCCTTTTACCGGCTTCAACTAACTTAGCATCAAAATACTGGCCATGCGGGTGAAATACCGGCCACCTGGCAACACTAACTGCAATCAGACCTGGAACTAGTTTTTCGTTTAGGAGGATTCATAAATCTTGCTTCAATTATAAGTTTTCCATAATGCGTTCCTATTTTCACTGCTGCCTTTTCTTTCGAGGCTGTCATCAGGCAAAAAATGAAATTGTAACAAAAGCAGACCAATTGTGCATAGCCCACCGGCAAGTCCCGAATTGTGCTAGCGAAAGCAATCGCGTTTGTGATTGCTGGGCAGTTCTCACGCGAAAAAGAGATAAAGAAACAAGAGTGTTATTACGAAGGAATAGCATTGTTGAGCCTAATCGATAAGAGTCTGGACAGTGCCGGATTAAGATGGCGCGGGGCCAGTAGCATATGTACAGCGCGGGCCCCGAAATTAAAAATACACTTAAATAAGTGAACAACTGTTAAATAATAAATTATGTGGCCATCCATGCGACTAACATTACGCATACTGAAGTTCGAAAATACAAAAACCTGGTCCGAAATAGCAACTTCATGGACATTAGGGACTAAATATTTTTTAACCAAAAACGTATGCCGTATTTACTCGATTGTAAGCCGCACGAAATGGTGTTAAAACATTAATTTAAGCCGCCCCTGATTATGTAAGCCGCACTGGAACATAGGTTACCTAAGCCTCTGATATACTTTCGCGTACCAGCACGTTTCGCGTTTATTTGTAACCCTGGTAATGATGTTTACACAATCACAACTTCCTTCTGTTCATCATAATCTCTCCTGTGACGAGTGTGCATGTGATTCTGAAGACAAGAAAGAGAATATTTAGTCAACAAAACGTAGCCAAGAAAAGGCAAAATGCATCTAGACGTTTCTATAAGCTACGGAAAAAATTTGAGCCGCCCTCGATTGGAAGCCGCACAAAATGATGAAAAAAAAACTTTACAAGCAGCGGCTTACAATCGAATAAATACGGTATACGACTACGTATCTTTTTACCAAGGAATACATTACTGTTACCAAGAAGCAATGCATTACTGTACATACTGCTCGCAAGTACAATGCAAGAGGCAGTAAACAATGCTTAGAGACTCATCAACAAGTTGTCAGTAATTAATATTTACAGACTCATCAAAAATTTTGATCTTTGATATATTTCGACAGCGTAGCCTCAGTAAGTGTCGAAGTCGACTATCAAAAGCAGCAAACCTACTGCTTAAGATTGCATTTTCTAGATTTTTCAATAGCGAATTTGTTTGTGATACTGGTAGCATCTATTTCATTTAGATGTTCATGTTCTAGACTGTTTGGTATCAAGCTGTTCAGCGTGTTTTTCGAATGGTGCTTCTTTGTTCATTCACCAATGTAAGTTTAGAAAATGACCCTTCTCCACCGCACTTGAATTTCAAAAGGAAAACCCAGAAAGACATTGAAAACCCCAGATCTGGGGACAAAACCCCAGGTTTGGCACCACTAGCCATATCATTTTGGAAGTACCAAAAGAGGTAACGCAATATATAGAACTGGTCAATGTGATGTAATAATATTTTTAATGCTATTCATAACAATACAATCAGGCAACATCTTCAAATTGCTGCAGTTAAGGTTCACTGCTTGAGCGGTCCCATAATGTTGCAAACAACTGTGAAATAGTTTAATTTTCAAATCACAGTAATCTGCTCTAAAAGCATTCAGGTGGAAACCTTCGTTTCTATGATTTATGACAAATTTAACAAAATAGATACTGCTTGGACTGAAAAAATGATATACATATAAATAAAGGTGGATATTAGGGGAGGCCACCTAGGCAGTCGCCTCTGGCTTCCCTCTTTCAGAGATGGCGTGAGTGTCCCCTTTTGAGAGTTTCGCACTTAGTTTTTGCATTGTTTTTTTTTTAAAAAAGACTATTAATCACTCTTTCTAGAGCCACATTTAAGATCTGAAGCAAGAAATATGCAACTATAATGTGTATTTAAAGAACACTTTAAAAACTTTAGTTGCTTTAAGCGAATAAAGTTTCTGTATAAAATGTGCAAAATATAGGGCCCCGTTTCTGAGAGTTTGCCTCAGGCACCTAAATTCTAATATCCCCCCTTGGATATAACAAAGAACAAATTTAACACAATGGACCGCGGGACCCCAAAAGCGGGGAACCCGTAGCAATTGCTACATTTGCTACTATTTTTTATCCGGGACTGTGTCTGGGTCAAAGTCCGGCACGTAAATCCTGAAGTTCAACGCAATGTAAATTATTGCTTAGATTAGAGTTTTTAATCTGTTTCTACTTCAGTAGACACCAAAATGGGGCGTATTTGCATCAGAGGGGCGCCAGAGATGTTTACGGGGGCAGTTGCTTCAAACGCTACAACGTTAAATCTGATCACGACATTACAGGTAACTGATGGGAAACTTCAACATTTTTAATTATATTGGTGTGCACGCCATAGAAATACTTAGTTCAAATCAGGAAAAAATCGCTTGCGACAAATCACAGGGAATTGAAACTGCTATGAGCACATTATTGTAGGGATGTTTCAAAAAAACAAGGAACTTGAAGATATCTTGTATCACATCTTGATGAAAGTTTACCTTCGTGGCTTGAATAAAATTTTGGAATAAAAGAGTGTGAATGTCAGTTACACAAAAACATTTTTTAATACAGGATAAATTTCCGATAAAATCTTTAATTTCAAAAACAAAAACAATTTCAAATCGTATCCTTATTTACATCCATAACGTTTCTATTTTTTCAATCAAACTTCAAGAACTTTTCCGATGATTTTAAAGTGGTTAGCTATATTATAAGTTTGTCGGATGAATTTAATATAATGTATTAACGCACTTCGCAGAGATGAACAAGCTCAATCTGTAACATACACTCTGAGAACGCAAAACCATACACGCTGAGGCTTTAATGTTTACAGTGTCTGATTCTTTTCTGAAGGTTGAAAGGATTCAATATTGTTTCTTGCGATGCAGTATATAATCCATGTCTCCATGGAAACCCTTAAATTTAGGTGGATTTTTGTGCACCAAGGAATGGTTTACCTGGAATGAGTGATTTGGTTTCAAAATGCATTACCTCCTTATAATTAAGACGTGTTATCTTTGAAAGTTTCACTCTGGTGACTTCGCCATGTATTGCAGATGCGAATAGTAATACCTGGACATTTTCTGAAAACACTTTGGAGATGGATTCAAGAAATGCGAGTCTTTCTTCGGAAAAAGCAAAACTACTTCAGACAAGGNAGGTACGAACTGCGAAAACCTGATACGTTCCACTGAAAAGCATGGATCTCACAACAACCACAAGTTGAAATTACCACACACATATTCGTTAACACCCAAGCACAATAATCCCAATGCAAACACGTAACCGAACACACCGTATTTCCAATGCTTTGCAACTTAATTTTTGACTCGAAAATTTGTTTGCATTTATCGATTGGAAAATTACCGAAGATGTAAAAATGATAGCGGCTCGCACGAAACGTAAGGCTTACCGAATTCCCCAAACTTTTCCCAATGATATGAATCAGAATGGTTTTAACTGCAGAAGTTGGCTATTTTTCTGGAATCTTATGAGAGAGAACTCTCGAACATTAGAATTGAACTCCTCCTCTGGGTGTCTTTCTTTTTAATTTTAAACGTTTGTCATTTTTCTATTATTTTATGTCCGCCAGGCCTATCAAGTCAGCTTTTCTGACTCACGAACTGTCGGCGTTCGAAAATCATTCGCTGGAGACAAATCACGTGACCACAGATGTTTACTTTGGTTGAAGGTGTGAACGGTGTATGTTTTGACATCGTGTTTATCTCCACGTTGATTTGAAATGCAGCTGGTCTCAAACGATCATTAGACTTTTTCAACTTCTGTACTTTTAGGACTGCTCTGGGTTTGAAGCATTTCCTTGAATTTTATAAATTTGATATTTTTTGCGTGTTGTGCGAGTTATGGCTGTTTATCCTTTGTTACGCGATACACCTGTCATTGAAATAATCCAAATTTATCACCAAGTTTTTATTTACAAGTGCTCTGCAAAAAATTAACGGATTTTACAAACAATCAAAACGCACTTATTTCTCAAGTAAGCAAGTCTAAATCGTGCAAATGTATTGAAAAAGAGCAAGCTTCGCACCAGGATGGCATGCTAAGTTGCCGTATCATCAGTCAATGTCAATGTCAATGGTTTATTGTTTCATATGACTCAGCCAACAAGCAGAAG
>JGI24021J15306_10011829_pt1 | contig 10841 bp, 8 predicted proteins | sample Ectturendosymbi1_FD_15306 | JGI IMG/M metagenome (IMG submission 15306)
AGACTTCTGCCGAAAATATGCGCAGTCCATGGCATCTCGAAGGTCAAATTTGGTAGACTGTTAGAACATTAATTCTACTTGGTAAATCTGAAAAATAAAAAGAATTGATTAATTATTTCAAAAGGTATTGAAGTTTAGGTGATGACCGTTTTTTTGTGTCACCCTGTAGTACACAATCGTTGAAGGAATGGATCGATTTATTGGTATTAGGAACAGCGATTTTAGTTCAACATGTTAAAAAGGGAGCATTTTGTTATTTGAATTATTCTGGGGACTGTATTTTGCAGGCATTCCAAGATGTATCACATGGATCCCAGGAAACGCTCAACCAGGTGTTTTGGCCTTTTGCAATTCTGCAGGACCTTTGTATGTATGGGATTTGGCGGCGAATGACATCTCGTTGTTTCCGTACACCAATGGTTTTGATAGTGATATCACTTTGCTGCAGTGGCATCATAGTGACTCATCTAAATTTGCTGCTGGACATTCTGATGGTAGTATTTCTTTATTTTTTTCTGGTAAGTCAAGAGTAATTTTGTTGTCTGGTGCTGGGTTGTGTTTGGTATACTTATACTACTCATTTGCAATTTATCCCAAGTAGTAGATCTATTGACAGATGGTCTGCTAGTTTGCACAACAAGTTGCTATTTGCGGTATTGTAACGGGTGTACTTGGTGTTATTGAGTCCAGGCAAAGCATAGCTAGTTCATGCTTCGTATTGTATCTACAGCTAACTCTTCTAAATTTGAAATGATTTGCTGCAATTTTGATCTTCACAGAGAAATTCACACAAAAATTCTGAAAGGATTGCGAATTTTAAAAAATCGGTAATTGAAAGAAAAATTTAAAACTTCGTATTGCGCCAAAATGTTTCAATTACTTATTGTGTTTATGTTGATGCGTTGCTTTCTTTCTAGAATCTATACAGTACCTATATTTTTGACAACTGGTTGGTGGAAATGTTTTTTACCTCAATGATGAAACTAATAGCTAAGCACCAAAATACTTGCGTTGCAATTTAGTGCTCTTCATTGAAATTAATTGATGAGCGCCTTTTTGTCAGATGCTGACTGATGCTTGTTTTGAGCTCGGAATAATAAGTGTCTCACTATTTTGTGATTTTGTTTTCAAGGAAAACGGAATAAGCATTGCCTAAGACCTTCAGAAGAGACACCTTCGGCTGATTTAGATTCTGTATTAGCTGCACTGTGGGATCCTCTTTCAGCCGATTACTTGCTTGTTTCACGTAAAATATCAGGTTAATGTAGTTTTGATTGTTAGGATGTCAGTTTTCTTGCCAATTTTATAGTTTTTACGTTCATCCAAAGCCTTTATTGAATTTCTTTCCAAATTCAATTGCTGAAAGCTTGTAGGTTAAACAATATGTTTGACATACCAGCTCTACAATATGAGCGTGATATGGTTTGAATAACTCTTGAATGTTATTCACTGAACAGGCTCAAAGGTGCGTTGGATAGAGCACGAGCCCTTTATGATAGTGGATTGGATTCAATTTCCGGTCGGTTCACATAAAAAGCGTAGTACTCGCGGCCTTTCCAGCCTGGTTCACGGCTTTAATTCATGGGTGCAAGGGTAAGCGTCACACGCGGTATTGCCAATGACTTATCCACCATCGCAGAATTCACAGCACAAGTAACGGCGTTGCCCACACTACGGAGTAAGCAAAGATGGGCACCCGCATGCCCGCAACCAGGGGTCGAAGGCCCCCTAGAAAATTTTTCGCCCCCCTCCTGGAAAAATGTGTTGGACATAGTTTCAAAATATTGGACATAGTTCAAAAAATTTAGGCCCCTCTAAGAAAACTCTTCGCCCCTCCTGGTGTCCCAAGCTGGTTACGGGCCTGGGCACCCCCACGCCGATAGTATGTTTTGAGTGGTTCGGAGCGAGAAAAAATGAAACCTACTTTGTTCTACGTTGTTTACTGTAGGTATACAGCTGGTGGACATGAAAGCATTGTCAGTCATTACGGAGTACATCTTGCCAAGTAAAATGGTAACCACCAAGTCACTCTCGTGGATTGACTCCGCTCCTGGAATGTTTTTGACTGGAGGTGAGAAGGCTGTATTTATCAAAGCTGTGCGTAGGAGTAGCTGAGTCCCATTATTTAAGAATATCAAGTGGTTCATGTGGTGCGTAGCTTGGTGCTGACCTATGCATCTTGAAATGCATCAGTAAATGTGTGGTCTAGCAAACACAGACATTGTTGTTATGTTTGTTTGCAGCACGTTTATGTCAATATCACATCGTAACACCCATAAATATTTCAACATTCTAGCGTATAAGGGTTATTTGTGGACCTTATTCAAAATAATTTGAATGAAGGTTGATTGGAAAATTTTTCTCACTGACAATGCACTCAATCCTTTTTCTGTCAGCTGATGCTGATAAATGTTGTTATTCAAACGGTAGTAGAGCGCATAAGTGTTTTTGATTTTTATACATTTCCATGTAAGACTCAGATGGACAGAGACTTGACGCCCCATGGCGAAATCCGTTAGTGTCGTTATATGATAGTTTGTGGTCTATTCAGCGTTAGAAAAAGACCCGCATAACAGCAAACTGTGATTTGACAAACTAACAAGTTTGTGAAATTGGATATTTTCGAAATTTTCTTGACCTGTTTGCTCGTGATTTGCGCATGCAATTCATTTTTAGAAAATAACTTTCTATAAAAATAGTAAATGAACTTCGAAGGAGACAAGTTGGTCGTTACATCCCACTTGCTTTGTAACCTACTGTGACTCCATCTACATTAGGTTTTGATTTTTCAGTCAAACAAGCCAAAGTTGTAAAATTACATATGATCTGCACTTGCGTTGTTTTTTTAATTGAAGTACACGCACCGTACGTCTGACTGCATGTAGAGATTAGTGTTTTGGAAAACTCGTTGGTGTTCACGCACNGTTGAAACCGCACTTTTCCGAATCTTTGGGTACAGTATTCTGGTAACCTTTGCTGGCATTAATCGGAAAATGGAGCAGGACGTCACGGGCTTCGATTAAGAATAGTTCTTCCACATATAGTGCTCTTGTTGCACATCGGAAAATGAGTTTTCTAATTGTGAGAATTTGTTTTCTGTGTTGAGAGCAATGCTTTTGCATTAAAGAGTTAAAGAGCGCAAGTGTTATGGCCTTCAAAAAAACCAACAAAAGTTTCCGCAAAACCTCTTGAGTCTCGATGTCGGTCTCGACTTTTTCGACAGTCTTCGGTCACGGATGCATCCTAGTCGTTATGTAGCTACACAGTATTTTTGAAGACCTTCAATCGTGTACGCACCTTCAAACGTTCATGTTGTTGTATATTACTTCTCATTCCAAGATCAAGAGACAGGTGTCCTGCGGTTGTGGAGCGCTTCACGCCACACGCCTCTCGAGAGCATCAATCTCAAATCAACCGGATTTCATTGTCTGCAAACTTTAGACACACTGTCGTCAGGTAAGTGCTTGATAGCTTTGGCATTGTCATTTAGCCCAAGCTTTGGGTCCTAACTGACTTCAGGCATTCGTTTTTTCTAACGACCAATCCAGATCTGACTCACGTCTGCCTCATGAGTGTAGATGTAATTCTTTATGTTTTGTATTTGATGGCGCAAAGGTTTGAAGGTATGAATGCTTGCACACTGCGCTCGAAATTTTGAGAGGTCAGATGCTTCATTGTGATAGGACTTTAAAGAGAGTCTCGCATATTTCCTCTAGTTGCAGCTGTTAAAGCTGGAGAACTGTCCTACAAGGCTGCTGTGGATTCAATTAGATAAAGTGTAACGTAAAGTTTTTATTATGGAAAGTGTCTTTAAGCTTGTAATGAGAGTACAGTACATAACCAGTCTTGGTTTATTCTTTATTCTTTTCGTTCAGGATATGCTGCTTACATTCCACAACCTGTAAGATGTTCTATCTAAACATACGCGATTTTTGACATGTTTATTGTAAAAAGTTCACGTGGTTTTCGAACTTTTGGTGGCTTGCTTGAAAATAACCAGCAGTTCGTTGTTACCAAGAAAAACAGACAAGGTCTTTATAGAGCGAAGCAACATCCACACCAGCGAGTCTTAACTTGTTCTCTTCTTCTGCTCGCTTGCATTAACGTTATCAAAGCGTGCCAAGTATTTTGCACAAGCAACAAGAGTAGACAGTTTTGCTTCTCTCGTGTGTTACAGGTCAGAAAGAGACGTCAGCGACTAAAATAGAGCCGCATCGACCACGACTGAGCTCGTCGTCATCTGCTCCATCTCAGTCTTACTCGGTTCCACCGGCGAAGGTGGTCTGTACGTTCGCGGACGGCGGAATAGGCTTGTACAGCCTTCAGAACAGGAAGTGGGAATTCCTTCGCGAGCAGGTCAGTGCTGCAGCGAAAAGATCCCACTCAGACCGGTTATCTTGTCAAAGATCCTTTTGCTCTGCAGTCATGCTCGCAGACGTTCGAACGGCGTTACCCGATGCACAGATGTCTCACTGAAAAAGCAAGAACGAGCCTTTGTGAGGATTAACGTCGTGTCGATAAAATCGCTTTGTATTCTGGCCAGCGACATACCGATATTCGATATTACATACGCATAGCGCGCAATCTTATCGCGTTTGTTGAACTGTTATGGCAAACAGTTGCCCGCGCGATTTTAAACTATGCTGGAATTACGTTTTCCCAAAAGCTTGAGCAGGCCCGTACTAGCCCCGGGCGTCCGGGGTAGGTCTCCCCAAAATTTTTTATTCCTCCCCAAATTTTGTTGTGCTCAGAAAAAGTTATTTTAAACAGTAAAACCTGGCTACGGGCGCCGGATTCAGGGAGAGAGTAAACTTGGGAAAGCATAAAACAATTTTAGTGCAATTGGCTACTTATATTGAGAAATTGTGCCATAAAAGTGGTTCAATGCCCTGCAATTTGGGCAGTAGTTAGGGCTGTTGTCAGGAGTAGATAATAGAATTTAGGGGCCCGAGGCAAACTCTCAGAAAGGGCCCCCTAAACAACACGTTAAAGTTCTCCACTGGCACAAATTTTTTGTTTTATTTTTGAAAAACACATGACTTGTTTCAGAGCTTATTTATATATGGCTCTCGAGCAGTGGTTCTCAAACTTTTCTGAACGTTGACCCTCAATTAAAGTATACAATTTTCTGTAGACCCCGTGGCCTAGCCCAACAGTTACTAATACAAGGAAAGTACGTGTCAAAATAAATTTGAGTACTTGTACTTTTAAACTACTGTAGCTGAGATTTGATCAACCCTCTTAATTTTGTTTCATTTGTTGAAAAACGCCGTTTGCATTCCTTGCCCGATTAACAATAATTTTGAATCGGAGGCTTCATGGCTCCAGTAGACCCGAGCAGTTATTCATTGACCCCTGGCCATTCAGTGACCCCCATTCGACCCCTTGGATGGTCTAATTGACCCCTGGGGTTCGATATCTACCACTTTGAGAACCACTNCTCTAGAGTGGTTATAAGCTTTCTGCTAAAACAATGCAAAAACTATGCGTGAGACTCCCAAAGGTGGGCCCGCCACGACATCTCTGAAAAAGGTGGATCCCGAAGCGGCCGCCTCATTCGCTTCCCCTAACATTCACCCCTGGATGTTGTAACTACATGATCGACAAACATTTTTAAATACGTAAATTTGTGAAAGTAACAGATAAATAGCGAATGTCGCTGCGTTTTCCGTCTTGTACATGTTGCACAGCTGTTTGAAACTTGCTCGATCGTATCTCGCTACCTCTTCTGAGTTGCATTTTTGGCAAGCATACCTTCAAAGAGCTTGTTGTTCGCCCGGCGACAATTTTCGGAACGCCGGGTCGTTTTCGCATCAAGCGTTTCGTTCACCTGGTCGGTCCTTTTCGCAGGGACACGTAGAAACGATCTTCGACTGCAAGTTTAAGCCCAGCGATCCGAAACTCCTCGCTACGGCGTCGTTCGACGGCACGGTGAAGCTGTGGTCGGTCGACGACCTCACCACCGTGCAAACCACCACGGGCAACGAGGGAGTGATCTACTCGGTATCGTGGGCACCGGGTAATGCGCAACACGTTCCTTTACTTTTTTCGACTTTCTTGCGCCTGTGAGCGACAGAAGTATAGCTTCGCTGTTGACAAGGTTGTGAAGCCGGTAAAACGATTTTAAACTGACTTAAGATTTTCTTCAGTTAATATGTATATGTATTTTTGTTGTATTGACAAAATTTTTTATTTGTATTGACATTATATGTATTGACAGAAGCTGCACTGTTTGCTTGTTTATTTTGGCCTCACAAACTCTGTTGAAGAAGAGTTTTTTTGCGTGACGATTTCTGTGTTATATAAAGACAATTCTCGCTATTTCACAAAGATGAAGGCATAACCTTGTTATGATTTTTGTATCTGCTATAACGTATGTAAGGGCAATCGCTTATCCTCCTCACATATTGAGATGTTTCTTGCAAACGATGTTATCCTCATAAATACCGAATGCGAGAATTAGATGCACAATACGATTACATTCCACTTTATTTTCAAGGCACTGTTTGTCGTTGTATGGGCAGTTATGACCACTTTACAACGAAAGGGTTATTTTTCCAAAGCTATTGCTCTATCGCCGCTCTCTCCAATTTGCAATTGGTTCCCCTCTGCCCGAAATAGGAAATTACCACTTGAGACTCGGGCTTTCTGTTCTGCTACAAGTTCACAACATTCCCATCAACCAACACCTGGATACTTGAAGGAAATTTATTGAAATTTTAACAGGATAGCGAAACAGTCCCATTTCATTTTTCTCAATCCAGACGAACATGGTGTGCCTGTATTTTCATTTAATGCGTCGCTGATTTTTTTCACCAGCCGACCTGAACTGCATAGCGTGCGGCACGAGGAAAAGAGGAATGTTTGTGTGGGATCTGACGAAATCGAAGATAATTCGTCGATTCAGAGAGGTGGAGGAGAGGCGTGTTCTCGTTGATCGTGACGTTTTTTTGCATTTTCGAAAGTCGGTGTTATTTGCATCAGTAATATGCCTGACGTTCGGTGCAAATTCAGCGGCATGTTAATATGTTGTTCAAGTGAAAACAGACAACCACTCGTCTTAGCGACAAACCATTTTAACAAGTTTCTGAGCCACAGCCAGGTGGCCGCATTGTCACATCTGTTTTTTTTCGCTGAAACATTTCGATCATATTTTGCTGAGACATTTTATGTCTCTGAAACATTTCGGTCATGTGTCTCATAATTGTATTAAAACTCACCACGACAGTGTTTTTTAGCCTATATTTTCAAACATTCTGATCGAAATGATTTAACTTTTTTCGGTCAATTCAAAAACATTTCCGTCTATGGCCCCCAAAAAACAGTGTCACATAGACTAATGGCCATGTGGACGAAGAGTTCCTTACATGTGTGATGCAATACGGCCAAGGGCTTGTTTTTAAAATGTCTTGTCTACGTCTGTCTGACGTTCACGCGCGGTAATCTGTTCAAATAAACATTGTGGAATTTTTGGCTCAGGTCGGGGTTTAAAAAACAATCTCATCTCATTCGCGTACTGACTGGAACCATGTCAACATTTGCGAGTCCGCCTGGTTCTTGTGCTTATATCGTGTTTCTGGCTTACTAACCAAGCGAACAGCTTCTACACTTACCATATACGAGTGCTAGATACCAATGTTTGGAAGCTTTCGCCCGCACTCCATAGCACTTTAAAGATGCGATAAAATCTCGCAATGGCCATGTCTGTTGCATGCAATAAGACGGCTAGGTCGTGTTTGCAAGCTTTGCCACTCTGCTGCTTTCCGGCTTTGACACACATCAGAAGCTGTATTTTCGCTGCAGTTTCCTAAATATTTAAACTAGCATCAGTTGTGCTTTGGTTCTCTGAACCGTCGTTCCAATGCACAGCACGGCGACAACACTGTTTTCTGCGTTGCTTGGAACCAGAGAGATTCCCATCGATTGGCATCTTGTTCGGAAGATGGGAATTGGTGAGTGGCTATAATCGCCTGAACTTGTTTAAATTTCCTAAAGCGTTTGAAATTTTTACAGCGTTTCCCTTTGGTCACGACTAGCGAGTGATTTGTAAACTTACTTCCGATCTTTTGCGTTACGTTTTTGTTTAACTAGCGCTTCATTTACCTCAAATTTTTATTTTGGTCAATCGAAAACCTTGAAAGCAGCGGTGCTAATGATGGTAACTTATTTCTTTCAGCATTCATCACGTTTTGTTATGAAAAGTAAAAAAAAACAAGTATTGCTACCAACTATTTCCTAAAGCTTGATTTAAATAGGCGAACAGTCTCGATATTGTGCAACAGCCTTTATTTCCACGGAAAGGCTGTTTTAATACAAAAGGTAAGCTAGCCAGGTACGGATTAATAATAAAAAGTACGGAGTATATTCACGGATCGCGAGATTCACATGCAGTGTGACAAAATGTGCCAATGAACAAAACGGTGCGGGTTTTTGTCTGATACATCCGCTGAAAAGAAAAGGTTCACCTTCGTCATTTATTTTTGTTCCACAGAAATGCAATGGACCGTATTGATTCCATTCATATTTCGTGTCTCAAACTGAAATAAAAACAATAGAGTTCGAAAAAATTTAAACACGAAGAATTGCTTTGTCGCCTGCGCGCCTTAAACAGTGAGTTCCAGTTTTGCGCGGTCTCATCCGCGGTTGGCAAAAAACGTGAGTTTGGCTTCAAGTTTTTTTTAAAGTGGACGAGTCTCTTTAAAGTCACGACGTTGACGTTCTTGTCGATGACAAAGCGGCCAGCACCACAAACACTAAACTCAGACTTGACACATGGCGGGTGACTCGACCGGCACCGTTCGTTGTTGTGATGGCAACAGTTACGTTTTGCTGTGTGCTTCTGGCTTCGGTTGAGGTGGGCAGCGATAGTCGTGGAGTAAAGCGGGTTGGATTCTTGCTGCTCACTTGATCCGTTGAAGGTTTTTCGCTTGGTGACGTCGATTTGGCGACGTCTTGCGGTGTGCTGCTAGCTGCAGATGAACCTCTAGAGGTCAGTGCACGCCCGTCGGTGATGGTGCTACTTGCTGGTGGATTTGCAGTGGTTGTGGACAGTATGCGGCCGCTGGTTGATTTGCTTAAGCCACCTGCGTCTTCGGTGGTGCCTAGCAGGTATGCAATGGTGCTGACTGCTCGATTAGGGCTTGCACTCATCTTTTCCGAGAGGGCAGTTGACGCGATTGCTTTTGAAGAAACGACGGTCGTGCTCGGATTTCCAGAACTCGTGATCTTCAGCGTGGTAGAAGTCGAAACAGTCGAAGTAGTGTTTTTTTCTGTGGTTTCGGGTCGGCGAGAGGAAGTTGTTTTTACGTCACTTTTGTTCGATGTTGCCAGTTCTTTCTCTTGCGAAGCAGTGCTTGTAGTTGATTTTACTGCCACTGATGTGGGATTGCTTGTGTATGGAGCTTCTCTGTCTCCCGACGGTGTTCTTTTGATGTAGTTTGTGGTTATTTTTCTGTCTGTAGTTGATAAACCAGCTGTTTGAGAGGTACTTGACGTTGTTGGTGGTGGTGCAGTTTTTGCTGCTGCTGTTGTTGTTGCAGTCGTTGCTGCTGCTGTTGTAGTTGTTGGTGCTGTTGTTGTTGTTGCCGCTGGTGTTGTTGTTGCCGCTGATGTTGTTGTTGCTGTTTTTCTAGATGTTACTGTTGCTTGTGTTGTTGTTGTTGCTTTTGTAGTTGCTACTGTTGCTGCTGTTGCTGCTGTTGTTGGTGTTGTTGCGTCTTCTATGCTGGGGCTGGCTAATGGATCGGTAAAAAAATCAGTCTCGTCGTTGCTCTCGTATTCACTGAAGTAGTCCTGCGTAGTGGTTTCCAACAAGGGCTCTGTTGCAAAAGAAGCAGATATTTTTGAACTGGTATGCATTTTCAAATTGTAAAAGTTGCTGATTTTCCGTTTCAGTCTCATCTGGAAAGATTGAGAAGGCAATCACATTTCTTGTCTAATTTACTCTGACCCCAAGACATCAGAAGTGCACAACACCAACGGCTTGCAAATCTGCACACAAGTTTGAAACTGACCTGGCGATGTGAATATTTTACATCGGATGGACTGATTGTGAACGTGTATTCACTTCCAGCCCGTGGCAGCGATAGTTGCATTCACTTCGTAATATTGATTACAGAAAGCATAATTTTTTCAGGATGGGAAAGGTTTGGATAATGTAAATATGTTGATGGCTACGTTGATTTGTTTAATCAGCTATAGCCAACAGCTGATAACTCAGCTGGCAAATGGCCCAGAATGTCCAAAAGCTCTCATGGACTGCCAAACCACCCGCAGGCCCGTTCTTAGTCAAGTTCTCACAGGTGCAATCGACTAAGACGCGACTCGCAGCTTACCTGCTGTTGGGCAGCCCTGCTCGTCCTCGCCGCCCAGGCAGTCGGCGACAAGGTCGCAAAACCAAACCAGCGGAATGCATGTGCCGTTTGGACACGCTGTATAGTTTTCTGGACATCCGGATGCTGCCAAATGCAAGAACAAGGTTTAGTGTGTTAATACAGCGTTGGAACTTGACACCTGACAGCGTTTCTTAAATCTTTGATAATAATATTTTATAAGCTCTGTGTATTTAATTATTTTTTAACAACAAGCGAAGCTGGAAAGACAAAACGAAATTCCAACACGCATTTTGCGGATACGGCATCACAAGACCACTCACTGCTGGTTGTCGTTTGTTTGGTGTATTCCGGAAAGGCCTGCGTCTTGTTTGCTGCCGGGAGAACTGTTTTTTTCGTCGGCGACAGCGGAACGGTCGATTGACTTTCTGCATCCGCTGCCCTCACGTCAGACGTGCGGCGTGCGTCATTGGTGACAGAACCTGAGTGCGTGTTCGATGACGTAGTGCT
>JGI24021J15306_10011830_pt1 | contig 10841 bp, 8 predicted proteins | sample Ectturendosymbi1_FD_15306 | JGI IMG/M metagenome (IMG submission 15306)
AATGCGGGTCAATGACCACTTGAGGATGGAGTTGATGGCTGAGTGCCTTGGGAAGCGGCCTGCATTTTTAGTACAGGAGAGGCCATGGAGCTCCAGCTCATCAACAACTTTGCCACAGCGGCATCTTGAGCTTTCAAGGATTTTGGCACCAGTTTTATTTGTACCACCAGTGTAGGGGTTGATTTAAAAAGCAACTGTTTGTACCTCCAACATAGGGTGTTGTTTTGAAAAGCAACTGTTTGTACTACCACCAGTGTATAGCTTTCACGTGCTATTTATTAAAGAACACTATCCAGCCTAATTATTCCAGATACACTAACGTTACTATTTAAACAATTTAATTTGGTAAATACACGCATTGCTATTTCTGCTTCACGGTACAGTTACCACGCTCAAGACAGCCAGTGATGCGTTTGGAAGCGCATTTGTGACGCCTGAAGTAGGTTATAAACAGTTAAACAGTAGCTTTCTAAATCATCCCCTATGCTGGTGGCACAAACAGTTGCTTTCTCAAACAACCCCTATACTCAACTGGTATTACAAACAGTCACTTTCTAAAGGCATCCCTACACTGGAGGTACAAACAGTTGCTTTATAAATCAACTAGGCTGCCTACAGCTGAGGTACAAGCAGTTGCTTTCTATAGACATCCTCTACACTGGTGGTACAAACAGTTGCTTTCCAAATCAACTCCTTATGCTCAATGCTGATGGTACATCCCTACGCTGGAGGTATTGACACCGCTGACCCTTACTCGCTGACACTTAATGAGAAAGTTTAATGTGACCAATGGATAATCAACTGTTATCTGTACCAACAGAGTTTTTACTCGTTTTGCAAATCAACAGCATGAACAGATTTATATTACAAATCCTATTAGCATTTAAATCCAAAATGCATGCTACAGTATAAATAATTTTTGCTAAAAGCAAAATAGCCCCAGTGCAATGTTTGTCTCATGAGGCAAAATAGACACTTCAAAAAAGAACATATTTTTAAAAACAAAATACATTGCATGGGAAACAACTATCTTGGCTCACAACACTATAACATTAATGGTGGACATTTTAGAGAGTTCAACTTCAAGGTACAGTGGACACATTAGTGCTTTAATGTTTCGTGCATGCAGCGTTAATTCCCAGTATAATATTCCATTCGTGATTCTATCCTATGTGATGTACTTGTTTGCGAACAGTCCAACTGGCAACTTTACTGTTGACACACACACTACATTAATTTAATCATTTTAGCCTGCAAACCTACATAACCGCAGTTGGTCACTGTTTCCTGTGGTGGATGCGAACGCTTTTGTCCGTTGTCATTCTACATCAAACCGTTGTAACGTTACGTGTTTCTGACTTCACACTCAAGTGCATTGGAGTATTTGTAATTTTGTTGTTATCTGAAAATAATCGAAAGAAGCAGTCAACTCAAGGGTACTACTGGCTCCAGACTTAGTAGCAGACAAAGTGGTGAGAGCCTTTTAAAACGCCTTGCTTAAGCTTGGCAACTTCAAGACGTCAGGTTGCTTAGTTGGGAGACCGACCTGCGCTCCTCCAACAACCAGGCTGACCCCTCAAGTACTGAAGTAGCCTAGTGGGGATCTCTCCGGAATCCATTCAGAACTCATTGGCATGCGCACACACGATTTATTTCTCTGGCTTCTTGTCACGCGGCAAGAAATAAACAATTTGCCTGTCAAGATTCTGCAGAAACCGTCACTTCCCTGTTCCATCCATTCATTTTTTCACTCAGATACCATATTTTCATGCAAAAGCTTTTCAGTAAGGTCTTTGATTGCACACAGTGGCGTATATAGGGTATGGCAAGCATAGCACGTGCCATGGACGCCACTTTGACGGGGGCGCAAAAATTGCTTGGAAAAAATTAAAAGCGTTTTCACAGTTTCTTGAACCTTTATTGCGCCCCATACATTCACAAACTTCAAAGCTGCATCAACACAGCCCCTTACCTACTAGGCTAATATGTAATAAGTCGGACGTGTTGTGCCAGCACCATGATACATTATGACAAAACTGTGGTATAGTGACATAACATGATGGTCAGACATTGCGACAGAACAAGAACGCTCGCATGCCAAACAGGAGCATAAAGAGGTTAAATGGCGCCCGGGGCAAAAACCAGTTTGGCGCCCCCACATTCGTACCTGAGATCTTTCAGAAGCAAAATTGCTGTATTGAAGAATGTAGCCTACATGCGACATTGTTGGGACTTTTCGGCGCCGTCGCAGTCATTTGGCGCTCTCACAGTGATTCGCCGCCTGGTGAATTGTGCCCCCTTTGACATAGGTGGCGGAACCGGGGGGCCGCATGAGCCTAGGCCCCTCCACTTTTGAATGTCGAATTTTTCCTATATAAGTTTAAGTAAAACAATAAGTATTGGGTCCATTGTTAAAGTAAATCGTTTAATGAAAAACATGTTGCAGAATTTTGGCAGTATTTGTCAATATTATTTGTAATATATTATCAGTAATTTGGAAGGATTTTGTGTTTGTTTGGCAAAAGACACCGGGCACAGTCTGTCATCCTGCTATATATGGCTTGCTTACTGCATTGGTGTTGTTCAACAGTGTTGCCATATGGTGAAATACAGTGGTTTTCAAGGTGAAGGATATCAACCCCCAGAGGTCAATTGAACCCTCCAAGGGGTCGATAAATAGTCACGGGATCGGATGGGGGTCATTGAATGGCCAGGGGTCAATGAATAATCGCTGGGGTCTACTGGAGCAATGAAGATTCCAGTTAAGAATTATTGTTAATCGGGCAAGAAATGCAAACGGCGTTTTTCAACAAATCCAACAAAATTAAGAGGGCTTATTAAATCCCAGCTTCAGTAGTTTAAAAGTACATTCGATTCGATTAGTTTTTCATTAAATCATCCATTCTGATGACATTATCAAAACTGTTCTGTTTGTTGCGTCACAAACAATATGGTAGTGCATGTGTCGCAATTTGGCAGTTGTTAGACTGGTAGTACAGCAGTACAGAGTTGCCAGACTGGCCATTTCATGGCCAATTTCGAAAATTTTGGCCATTTTTAACTACGCTGGCCACAAAAAACGCATATGGCCATTTTGTAAAATTTGGCCATTTTTTGGTTTGTCACTGTAAAATTAAATTTTCATCAAATATTTTGTCTTTTTTTATTTTTTGGACAGTATTCATGTCACTCATTGTTACAGTAACAACGTGGCAATTCAACCCTTTTTGCTTTGAAGTGTGTAGCAATGATTTAGCCCTTGCAGTCAGATTTTGTGCAGATGTTTCAGTCAGTGATAATCTTTTGCTTACCATTGGTATCTGCTGCGCTAGTAGCCTAATGTATCTGAAGACTGCTGCACTCGGTTGTGTGACTGATAATGTCATAGTGTTTTGCAGTTTTCGTAAGATTTTACTTTTAGAAGTTTTTCATCACTTTTACAGTAACACTCTGCAGTAACTTCAACCTTCTGATGTTCAAAGTGTGTAGTAATTATTTAGCCCTTGCAATCTTGCAGATTTTGTGCAACAAGTGTTTCAGTTGAACCTGTCATGAATCAATGTTTGTTCTCAAGTGTTCCTGCCCTTTCGTTCATATGTGAACTTAACGATGGTTTTGAGTATGTTATTAACTCGTTATGATCATCAACTAAAATGCAGTTCAGGACTTTAATCTTTTGTTCATATATTTGGAGCACAAGATCAAGAGAATTCTAACCTTGTCGTTGAATTGGAAAGTTAATTTCAAATTGTTTAAGCCAGAAATGGGTGAGAATGGAAGCATGTATCTGCAATAGTGTTTAGTATATCGTTCTAAGTTTCATTAAGATAAATAAAGACGAGTTGTAATATTGTGACGTCGTGTCACAATAGGGATGAATTTATTAGAGTTTGTTAAAGTTATATTCCTAAAAGTATTGCAATTATGCAAACCAATCTGTGCATCGCGGACTTGTTGTTTTTGCGAACCACAGTTCGTGACAGGAAAACAGTGCGCTTGATGAATAATCTTGTGACGTTAAACCTTTCTGCAAGCTGCGTCCGCACGGCAGCTTTGCAGAACTTTAAAAACACACGCTACGCTAATCATGCCCTCTTCCAATAATGCACGTTTCGAATAAGGGTCTCTCTGCAGAAAGTCTCCCTTCGAGTCGCCGTACCTTTTATTCTGGTAACAATTTAATTCTCAACTGTGAAATGATCAAACCAGAAAGTTATGATTGGAGGTAATATTTTGCGGGGCCGCTTGGCCTTGCACCTTGGATGTTATGAAGTTCATTGGTTATTTCGATGCAGCAAAAGTAAAGCTTTATGACTTAATAAGAACAATAAAGCACGATGCAAGAAATATTTCTTAGTCGTCAAGATGACCATTCCAATATGTGTCCAGAGAAAGTTTCTTAGAATGAAGTCAACGGCAATACAGGAAAACAATTGAAACTTTAAAAAGAACAGCTTCATCCCCCCAATATGTTCAGGCCCTGGCCCCGCGGGCCTGCAACAGTAACAGGTAATTTTAAGTCTGCAGCAGAAATTGCTGCTTCAAGGTAAAACCTTGCTTCTTTGGCAAAACCACAATTTTTTGGCAAAAACATACTGCCTTCCAAACATTTTGAGATATCTATGAATTTGGAAATTACCATAGTTCAAACATTATGTGATTTTGGCCATAACTTTAAAAAAAACAGCCATTTTGGCCATTTTTATCAGGATTTTGGCCATAAACTACGAAAGAAATCTGGCAACCCTGCAGCAGTAGGCTACGCAGTAGGACGGAGAACAATTGTTGTGAACCCGAGTGATAGCCACAGTAAATACTTTTGCAAAGCTGGCGACAGTGAATCAATATGCCGCGCAACGACAGAGCTCAGCATACGCATTTCCCAACAGAGTGTTTTTATTCGATTAGATTCCTTCGAATTACATTGTTTCAAAACTCAAGGTTAACGTTTGTGTTGTTGACGTGTGTAAAACATTGTAGGGTACGTTTCGTACGTACAATGTTTTTGTTCGTAAGTGCCGTTTATTTATTTTGACACATACTTTCCTTGTATTAGTGACTGTTGGGATAAGCCACGGGGTCTACAGACAATTGTACACTTTAATTGGGGGTCAACGTGCAGTAAAGTTTGAGAACCGCTGGTGTAATACAACACAGTTTTTTACATAAATGATGTAACTTTATATGTTTGTGTGCACGGGCATCGGAAAAAATTTTTAGAGGGGATCACTAGTCGATTTTTCCAAGTTTTTATACGGGGGCCAAAAGTGGTGAAATTAGGTTTTTACCACTCGAAACTAAGGAAACAGCCTTTTTTGCTGAAATTTTCAAATTCATGGCCCCCTGCAGCACTCATGCTTTTGTGTAGGAAAACGTTTGTGCCACACCACTAAAAAATTGATGTAATTTCAAGCGTTTTAACACCATCTAAATAATGAAATTTTGCTGAATCTTATACGCAAAATGAAATATTCGACAGATCAATTTCAATTGTGTTTTTGTTTCTGCATTGGCAACACCAAATAGCTACATTTTATTTCCGCATTGGCAACACAATTGGCATCCTTACAGACAGCTTGCTAGTTGCTACATATCAGAGATGATCACTCTCCGGTTTGCCGGTTGGACATCCGGCAGGATAGTGAGTTTGCAACCGGATCCGGATATCCAAAAACTGCTTTCAAATGGGAACCGGATACGGATCCGGATATCCGAAACGCTTTTATCGATATTTCGAGGATTCAGACTTTTGGAAAAAGTTGCGCATTGCACAATCATTCATTCATTATTTTCAGAAGCATCTTTTCAGCCTTCTGTGCCATGACTCCGAGTCTGTCTGTGGTATAATCTCTGTAGTGTAATTTCATTCCCTCTCTTAATCTGCTACTTGGACATGCCAAATTTGTTAGCATGAATCTGTTCCNGGTGTGTCAAAATAGGGCTCTTTCAGTATACATTAAGGACGTTGTTTGCTGTGTACCTGGACTAAGGCTAGTTAGTGTAGGCCTACTGNGATCTAGTCTAGACTAGCTAGAGCACTCTAACTTTTAATGTGGTCTGTAGTCTACACCAGGGTTTGCAGTCTTCACGCCTGTTCTACGTTAGCCTGCATTGACTGGTGGTTGGACGATACCAGGCCAGATACAGTAGATAGCTTTTTCTTTCTCAAAGATGATATGAAAAATTGTCATTTTGTGACATTGACTTGTCAGACTGAATTTTTAGTCAGTCATTCCAATATTAATGCCATATTTTAAGCCAGTGTATTGTTGTGTATTTTTTGCAAACTAGCATTGGTATAGTAGTTACAGGTAGGTTTGGTGAAAGTGCAACAATGGGTAGGATTAATCAGTGAACTATGAATGTGAATTCATGGATGGTGTCAAAATCTAACCATTGTCACCAAAGAAATGGCTACTAGTAATGAAAAGCTTGGTGTGCCAACAGAACTGTAACCGGAAAGTCTTCAATGGAGGCGCTTTACATTTGTGCAGTGGGGCTTGACATTCTGAAATTTGAAAAAAAACATCACTGTTTTATAGTGCTTCATATTTCAATTGGAGGGGCTTGGAGCTTTGTTTCGGAGGAGCTAAGCCCACCAAAGCCCCCTCCCCGTGGGGACGGGACTGTATGGTAAAACTTCAGCTTGCTTTTTAATGCAATTGACTCAGACAAGTACCCTACTTAGGTTACGTGATATGTCAAGCTTGCAAGATATGTCAAACTTTCTGTTTATAAGCATGACAGGGCCCAAAGTGGTTGCAACCTCTCGGTTGGCGTTGCGTTGAATGTGCGAATCACCACGAACGGGATGTGCGCTAAGAATAAAACGCATATCAGATTTTTTAAGGAAAATGTTAGGTACCCGATAATAACCTGTAGGGACCTGATTTCTCTGATTCTAGGAACCCGATTTTCTTTGATTCCAGGGACCCGATGATTATTTTCTCTGATTCTTGGGACCCAATTTTCAATTCTAGGGACCCGAATAGGGTCCATAAAACACCTTAAAAACCCTGCCCATATATATGTGGTGCGAATAAGCAATAATATATTGCTCCCGATGGAGTGATCTTGGTGAGTGACTTCTAATGATGCTTGTGAAGCTAGTGAACAGTTGATAGTACTTACTAATGGTGACGACGAAGTGATCTTGTGATCTCTATTATTGTACGTACTTGTCTTGTACATACTATATGGATAAGTATTATTGTACATACTATATGGACAAGTACGGGGAGGTTATGCAATAGCTACAGTGTCAGTGTTTTCAGCACAGTAGTCTGGAAACCCATGGCATAAGCAAATACAACAAAGTGCATTTCACTTGGCATTTTTTATTGCAGGAACACTCATTTGTGAAAAGCATGGTACAGTGCTGGGAGGCGACATGGGGCTAAATGAACATGCTTTCCCTTGAAGCATTGTGAAAGTGATGTGAAAAATGCTTCATCCTCCAAGAAAAGAAAAACAGAGGACAAGTTATTGACAAAAGCGATGAACTCAAGCTGTGAAGCGCTGCAATACGTAATAGAGAAACGTGTGACGGCGCGAGCACAGTTGTGGCCGAAAAGCTGCGACTGCTGGCGACAGTCTGGACGTTGAGCTACGAATCTTGGAATTGCGCAACAAAGGAAAATCAGCCGAACAGATCGCAGAATCCTAAGATAATAACGTTTCACATCCGTGCATTTCTTACAAATTTTCGAACACTGTTGAAATAAGTTGCTGTTCTTTACATTCTGTGCGCTGGGCACAGTAGAACCATACGTTGCCGTGCAGGGACGCCGAAACAGCGGTAGGGCAAGGGGTGCAGTAAAAACGTTTAGGACAATGAAAACTTATGTTAAACACAAAATCGTTACCAATTATGCTTTTTTCTGTTCACAACAATGTTGACCTCAAAGTAATAAAAGAAACAATATAACTTTTGTTTCAATTCGATCTTGATATACCTTTGAAATTATTTATGATGCTGTTTTGAAAATGACACCTACGCTCCGTTATCCCCGCTCTCCGGCGTCCCTGCGTACTGGTATTAGCAGTCAGTGTCTCGCTGCATTACCTGCCAATATGTTTGCCTTCAACAGTCACATGTGGGAAAACGCGTACTATCGTAACTTGAAATTAACCTCAGAAGATTTGTTGTCATGTTATTGTTACACAATAAAGACCAGCAGTAGAATAATCCGCTTGCAAGTTCGGCAACCTGCCTCTGCAGGCAAAGGAGCGGACATGAGTGAACCGCAAGTTCACCACTGCATGACACCAGAACAGTGAACCAGGCTCTTACGCAGTGTCAGTGTGATACCGTCAAATGTCATTGCAAAAAACAAATCAATGGGAATTGAGTTGCTAACGTCAGGTTTTCTAAAAAAATTGATTCTTAGTCCTGTTTTGACGCCCATGGTTTTGACGTACCACAAGTTCAAATCTGTTTGCTTGAGCTCAACGTAAAAGCGCACTATAATAGTCATTCTCTTCGCATTTACATGTTCAGCAACAATGTTGGCCTTTTTTTAACAGAAATTATGGAAAACTATTCCGAATTTTATGTGTGCGCGAATAGCCGCAATAATTTTTTTTCAAGTCTATCTTGATATATCATGAAAATGTAAGGGCACCTGTGCCCCGTTGCCCCCCCTTTCTAATAGCAGGGTAGGCAGTGCCCCGTCATGCACGCCCGTTCCGGCGTCCCTGTTCCCATGTTCCTTTTTTGGTTCCATTTTTATCATTTATTGTGTTTTGCAGTGAAGCGTCCTGTTCTGCAAGCTGCGTGTTCTTGCCACGTTGCAGAACCAATTTCAGATGTGATATAGTCAGCAAGCATTTGTCTGACGTAACGGGTATTTTGCAGACTTTTGTTAGTTCCCATTTCATGCATGCAAAGTTATTGCATTAGTATCTAAAGTCATGAAAATAAAATTATCTTCAATCAACAGTATTTTGCTTTCTATCAGGTAGCACAGTATGTGAACAAGATTGTGAAACTCGGTCATAGATAAGCACACTCAGCACTTACTAAAGTAAGTTTACTAACCTGAACATTGGAGGAATGCTGTCTTGCATGTATGTGCCACACTTTTTTTATGTGGACGGTAAGTTTTTATAAGTTTTTCTGGTCCATGCGCAGGACCTGTAGTACATTTCCGGGTCTGATTCCAATTGCTCCATAAGTCAATGCAGCGATACCTATTACGGCCTGAAACCGGTTTGGAGTAGCAAGGGCCAAAAAGTATTTGGAAAGGACCCTCTACAATAGAAATACATGTATATATCCTACATTAATCTATACCTGACACATTTTCTAGGAAATAAACTTCAAACAGGCACTCAGCCATATATGTTCTCCATCTTTCTAGAGGTCTGCTAATGTGAAATTGCACTGAACACAAGCAACACGTCCAAGTAATGAGTGTAGACTATAATGCATGTGTCCAGGACCGGCCCTACAGCAGATGTGGGGCCTCTGAGCAGTGGTCTACCCATAAACAGTGGGACATGGTGGATCGCGGAGATAACGTCCGAGCATTGGAATTGAGCACGTTTTATAACGTTCGATAATTAGAGGGAGTTTATCATTCGTTCAAACGAGGTAATTGTTTGCTAATATTGAGGTTTATAAACCGTTTCCACATTTCACGAGCGCTAGGAGCATCTGGCAAAAATGAACAACCAGCCCAAACGTGGGCGCGGGGCCCAATGCAGCTGCATCAGCTTATGACCAGCCCTGCATGTGTCATTATCATTCAGAGATGACCTCTAGCAAAAGTTTTTCGCTTGTTTTCTTCATTTTGACAGCTATTTCCAAGGTAATGGCAGCATTTCCTAATGCTATCAGCTCTGTTTGATCGTTGTTACGTGACATGGTGAAGACTGAGATTGGCCCCGCTTGCTACCACTGCTATACTTTGTATCTCTGGCTCTTGAACACAGAAGTAGCATGACTGAATACTCATATACAAAGGCATTAGACACCGAAATGCAAGGACAGAATAAAGCATATGTAGCAGAGATGATCAGATAGTGGATTTTCACTATCCGATCCTATCCTGTTTTTGAAAAATGATATCCGATCCGAATCTTGTTTTGGTTAAAATCATACTATCCTTATCCGAAAACTATCCAAAAGTCTATTATGATGCACAACATATATTTTTGTGTAGTGTTTATTTTGCCTCATGAGATTTATTTTGTCTCATGAGGCAAAATAACTGCTGAAGTTATTTTGCCTTTAGATGAACACGATTGGCTGAAGTAGTCACATGACAAGTTTGGAATGCATCTCCTACTTAGTTTACCGTGACATCTGTAACAGCTCAGTTCCACATCCATGGACAAGTGTTGTAATGGCTTCAGGGCTGGCAAGCAGTTAAAAGTTTCTTGTTTGCATAAGTGAACTGCAGGCTAAACCCTAACTCTAGACACTGAACCACTAAACCTAAAACTTGACCCCGAGCCTTGACCATCAGCACTGATCCTAAACCCTAACCATAAACTCTTAAACCCCAACCAATTGTCTCTGTGTATTGTAGGCTACTTGTCATATGAACACTTCAATCAATTGTGTTCAATTGAAGGCAAAATAGTCCCAACACAGGTTTTTCCTCATGACGCAGAATAGACACGACATGCTTGAATGTGTTATGCCACTGTTGCAGTCGGAAAGCCTGAGCGGCAAGTGCACAAAGCTTCACACTGTGGCAGAAAGCAATAATAGAGGATCACATGATCACTTTTGTCGTCACCATTAGTAAGTACTATCAACTGTTCACTAGCTTCACAAGCATCATTAGAAGTCACTCACCAAGATCACTCCATCGGGAGCAATATATTATTGC
>JGI24021J15306_10011832_pt1 | contig 10840 bp, 10 predicted proteins | sample Ectturendosymbi1_FD_15306 | JGI IMG/M metagenome (IMG submission 15306)
AAAACTCTCCACTGCCAAACCATCATCCAATCCACCCAAATGTGTTCACTACAAACGGGTAAATACCCGATTGAATTTTACTGATATGCTGCCGTATCTGTACCAGCACTCTTTCCACGCGTGGGAAATTCAATACCAGACCGATACAAGAGGAAATGCATTCAAAGTTATCTTTCCTGCCCTGCTGCGGTCCTCTCTGTCGACCCACTCCTTCTCTACTATAATCTTTCATTTGTGCATGGGTCACTGTCAACTATATCATCATATGTCACGCATTGGTCTTCATCCTGATGGGCTCTGCGACCAGTGTGAAATACCAGAAACTGTAGAACACGTTATTGAAGTTTGTACCAAATTCGCAGAGGCGCGACTACGTCTGAAACACGCAGTCGAAGATCCTGGTATAAATTTTTCCACCCCTGAAATCCTACGTAGCACAGCTGCTGCGAAGCATGTGGAAGCTTTTGTGTGAGAGTCAGGCATACGCATATAGATTCTTTTTACTCCTGGCCTGGCACTACACGACCTCGCAGTCATGCAGTGCCATTCCCCCCTCATAATAATAGTGGTGGCATATATACAAATTGAATATTGTCGACCTTTCTTCCTACAGGTGGCGTGCTGCTGACACTGCACTGGCATGCAAATTCGGAAATAAAGTGGCTACACCAGCTAAATGCTAGGCATCGAAGTAGCAGAATGCCTGCAGGGAAAGGTGAAGTTTGGTTAACCACCCATTGTTCTGTATTATATGAACATGTTATCAGTATACTATATAAATCGTAAATCAACGTGAATGAGTTTAAATTTACACACTTGGCAGTGCTGACCAGACTTATGTTAGCAGCTACGGTAAAATATATTTTGCATCACATGACCAATGTTCAATTGCAGCAGGCATGGAACAGACTTCTTTTTAAAACAAAAAGTTCATGAACCTTTGACACAAAGAAAGCAGGGGATTATTCTTGGTGAAAGCAATGGTTAGGAATTCTCCCTGTGTGTCAATTGGTGTAACTACAACAATGTCAAAATTTTGATTAATTTGTGAAAGTAAACTTACTATGATTTTGTGCGCAGATCAAAGGGGTATGTGTTGTGGACATGTGAAGAGATTAAAAATCCTTTGCAAAATAATATACAACTTTATGCCGAGAATTGTAACTAAAGAGATTTTGGCATGAACACAGTGCTTCATTTCAGGAGTCATAAAATGCGATCACTATCGGGGTTGAAACGTCAAGAAGGTTCGGGTGTTGCCGACGCAGAAAGGGAAGTGTGCAACAAATGCAGTCGCAGTGCGGACAAAGGACACAAATTTTGTGTCCGTGCCATTTCCAGGTCCCACAACTTTCGCATGTACCACGTGACTTACTACATCTTTGCGTAGAATGCGTTTTCCTTTCTCATGTTTTGTGCGTTTATTTGCGACTCAGCACGGGTGTGCCAGGATCTCGCATTTAGTCCTTCGTTGAGTCAGTGGATGAGTTCATATTTAGCGTTGCTTTCGACTGTTTCCTGCTACGAGATGATAAAATATTTTTACCGTCGTGAAAAGTAGTCTCGTCTTGCCATTGGGTGTCAATGGTCCATGAAGTTTTCGTTATATTCTGATGGACGTAAAGCAAAGTAGAAAACAATACATTATCCACAGTAACCTCTCAAATCCACAGCCTGCTCCGTATTCAACCTGCTGCAAGCCTGATTGACTTATCCACATTCTCACAGATGAGAGTCAGTGAGATTCAGTGACATATGTATTTTTAGAGCAAGACACGTCAACAATATAATGTGGAGCGAGAAAATTTTAGTTTGAAGAAATGTGATTCTCATGCGGCTCTTTGAGCTTTCCAAAAATTTAGATATTTTTTTTTATTTTTTATTTCTATTACAAAGTGCAGAAATACTGTGAAATTGTATTGTGGTAGCTAGCGCACCGTATAGCATTTGCAAGTAGTTCCAAAAGGAACAATGATGTCACAGAAACGTATATTGCAAATAAATTCGTTTTTCATATTTTTATGTTGCGGCGTTTTATAACTTGGGTTTTACGATATGCGGCTCATATATACTGCAGAGCAGGTATGACCACCCAAGTTATATGTAAACACATGGCTTTGTTTATACCAAATAAACACAACAAGAAAGTATTTATCAAGAGCAAGAATCCATGAAAACCCAGGAAATAATGATATGCACTTCACATTTCTGGAAAGCAAGTGATTTTAATTTGAAGCAGCGGAATAAAAATACTTCGGTAAGTGTTTGTACTTTAGATAACGGGAATCGCGTTATTTCACAGCATAGCCTCCAGGCACATCAAGACGTAGAATCTACTTGCAGACATCGTAAGGATTACTTTTGACTGGAAACATAGAAGTGTTACGAACATGCCCACAGGATTATTGAACAGAAAACCAGGTTTACAGGATACGTGATCTGACATCTCTCACAGGAATTGTCATGGATACTTTCGTTTGCCGAATGAACCTAAGTAGGGAATGCGTTTCTGCCCAAAATCTTGAGACTGTCAAACAAACCTAAACGGAATCCATGGAAAATACCTGGAAGGCAGCCAAAAAAGCATGGCAGCGAACCACCAGGGGCCACCAACTCGTATAATGCAGATCAACCAATAGCTCTGTGGTGATATGTTACCTTGCTTGCTCGTAAATTGCGATTGGGCCCTTGAGAAATCTCGCCTGATTGCTACCGCAACTGTGGCCGGTTGTTCTGAACGTAGTCATTTCTACTTACTGAGTTTGAGGGTCGGACAGATTCGGTGGTCAGAGGTGTTCAGAGTGAACGTCGTTTCCCGAGTTCTGTTCTGCATTGCGAGTTTTGATTGTACTTGTTTGTAGAGTCTCCAGTTTTGTTTGGGAGGTAGTGTTTTGCTTTCATTCTTCTCCGTCGTCAATCGAGCTGCAGTTGACATAGACTTTGAATAAATGGATGACTCGTTAGATTCATCCCACTACTATCGCGAGCCACCAGGCAAAGCTCAAAGGCTGAAACGGAGAGCGTCCTTGGGTAACAACGTGACACCCTCTGCCGGTGAGAATGTTGCCGGTGTCGAGATTCACCCTGTCGTCTTGCAATGTTCCCTAGATAGAACCTTAAAGTCGTTCAACCCCATCGACATCGACAGATGTCTTAAATGTGTAGGAGATTACGATGCATGCCTTCCTCGGCAAAACGGAAACCACCTTGTGAAGTGCAAGAGTCCTCAACAGATGAAAACATTGCTTAATACATCTACTCCCAGCGATGGCACGGTCTCCCTCCCAATACTGTCTTCACTACTACAACCAATTGGCGCGAAAGGTGTCATATACAACGTGCCGTTAGAAATAACAGTCAGGAGATACAGGAGTGTATGCAGTCCCTTGTTAAGGTCGTAAAAAGATTTAAACTCAGACGAGATACTACCAATGAATATTTCGATTTCCAAACCGTCTTACTCCATTTTACCTCTTCTCAATTGCCGAGGCAGTTACGATTGACTAATTAAAATTTAGAGTTCGTGAGTTTATTCTGAAGCCCATCCGTTGCTATAAATGCAACAGCTTTGGCCATGTGGCAAAAATGCAGAAGCAAGGACAAGTGTTCAAAGTGCAGCGGAGAACATAGTTCGCAACATTGTACATCCGCTACTACACAATGTCCAAACTGCAATAGCGGGCACACGACTGGTGATCTGCAATGCCCCAAATATCGAAGAGAATCAGAAGTTCTCAAAATTGAAACTACATCCAAGGTTCCTATGCTGCGGCTTGCAGATTACACTGACAATCGGCGACTGCTGTCCATCCACAAACCACATTTACTCATCGCTCAAGAGAATTTCCACCACTGCCTGTTGTACCAGAGGGAAGCCCTAGAGGGTATAGACCGTTTCCAACTTCAAAATCCAGTACAGTTCATGAGCAAACAGATTCCATGGAGTGCGGAGATTTTACTACAAACTTCCCGTTCGGCAACCCACTGTTATTCTTAGCGTTTTTGGCGCAGGTAATTACTGAAACAATTTCAACTAAAGACAGAAATCAACCTGTAGATATTTTCAAAATAATCACAGATGCTGCTGGCGGACGCATGGGTTTGCCAGTGGATGCCGAACAGCTTAAAACACTGGCCACATGATGGCTCTTCACATCCTCCAGTGGAATTGCAGGTCAATCTATAAAAAATTGCCAGAGTTTAAACATTACCTCTCACATCTACCCGTACTTCCGGACATATTATGCCTGCAAGAAACGCATCTCACATCAAGATATTACCCGAACATTCCCAATTACGTCATGATACGTAAAGACAGACCTCGTGCCCTGGGAAAGGGTGGCGGAATCTGCATCTGTGTGAGGAATGCACTGTCTTTCTCGGAAATACGCATTCCCGACATAAATGGTTGTTTAGAAGTAATGGGAATTACCATCAGCGATTACGCTATTATAAATGTCTACAACCCCCCGAGGATGATCCTGATTATCCTAGACCTGGGTTCCTGTCCAGATTTCGTAGGATCATTCTTCTCGGTGACTTCAACTCCCACCATACAATGTGGGGGGGACGTTCCATCAACCTAGTGGCAGGTCCTTGGTGTCTCTAATCGAATCGAACGATTACGTAGTGCTTAATAACTCAGTTCCAACCCATTTTACTCTGGTTGGCCCAAACGTGTGGAATATTTTAGATTTGACTGTGGTGTCCAGNTCCATAGCAAGCCACTGTTCCGTTTCAATCAATAACGAGTTTCTTGGCAGCGACCACGCCATTATCCATGTTGCGGTGCATGGCGTGGTTACCGGGCAACACGGAGCCTCTTCCGAAATGGAATTTTTCACGAGCAAACTGGATTAATTTTCATAAACTTTGCAGCAGCTCCTTGAATTGCATCAGTCTAGATCTAGAACACTCGTATCAGCTATTCGAAACGAGGCTGCTCGGGCAGCCATGCCACAAAGTAAAAAAAATGCCACATACTAGAGGCTGCTCGGGCAGCCATGCCACAAAGTAAATACACTGGTAAGATATCAGTCCCTTGGTGGAATGCGACTTGCGACCTGCCCATCAAAAAGAAAAAACATGCTCTAAACCGCATGAAGCGAACAAGGGCGCCACTAGACGTCATAATCTTCAAACGTTGTCGTGCCAAGGCCAGGAGAGTTATCTTCGAAGCAAAACAATCATCCTGGGAGAATTTTTGCAATATATTGACGTCTAATTCAAAGCTCTCCACAGTCCGGAATATGATTAAAAATTTCTCCAGTCACCATCCTCGACAGCTCATCCCATCTCTTCTGCAGGGCAGTATCACGGCTTGCAACAATCAACATAAGGCAAATATACTGGCAACTCGTTTCCAGTCTGTGAGCTCCACCTCAAACTATGAAATAGCTTTTTGTCTCACGATGTCGGGTCTCGAAGTGGAGACACATAAAACCTCTCGGAAATAACTCCGAAAGACCCTCGATTAAATCAACGTTTCTCAATAGGCGAGTTCCACTGCGCCTTACGGAGTACCAAAAACTCTGCGCCAGGTGCTGATCAGATCTGCTATAAATTGCTTAAAAACTACCCGATGATTCACTCCGAGTCCTTGTCTGCTTAATAAATAGGGTTTGGGAAACTGGCGCCTCCCGCCGTCATGGCATCATTCCATTGTTGTCCCCGTACATAAACCCACTAAGCCAGCTCACTTGCCATCATCATACTGACCCATCTCTCTTACCAGTGTGGTCTGTAAACTCATGGAGAAAATGATTGTCTCAAGATTGAAATGGTTTTTAGAATATTATAAGCTTCTAGATATGTCACAATCCTGTTTCAAAAAAAGAAGAACAACAGACCACATTCTTCGCTTACATGACACTGTACAGAAATTTCTGGCAAACCGACATCATGTTCGGGCAATTTTCATCGATCTTGAAAAGGCTTACGACGTGGTGTCACACCAAGTGCTTCTATTTAAATTAGTACAAATGGGCATTAATGGTAGAATGTTTAATTTCATCAACTCATTTCTTTCCAGTCGCACTTTCCAAATGCGACTAGCTTCCTCCTTGTCCACCACCAAAACGTTGGAAAACGGAATTCCACAGGACCAAAACGTTGGAAAACGGAATTCCACAGGCCACTGTTTTAAGCCCTATCCTTTTTACGATTGCAGTTAACCATCTTCCTAAATCTATCTCATCCCCCTCAGCACTCTATGCTGACGATTGCTGTTTCTGGGAAAGCGGTTCAAACATTGATTAACTGTATCATCTTTGCCAAACTTCTTTGAATACAATAGAAACACGGTGCGCGAAATGGGGTTTTAGGTCATCTCCTTCCAAATCTGCAGCAGTTCTATTTACTAAGAAAAGGAAAACCGTTGCCCATAAGTTGACACTCTGCAGCAGCGATATCCCTTTGAAAAAAGAGTACAAGTATCTTGGAGTTATCCTTCAACGAAAAGGGGCTTACACATCTCACGTAGACATGTCCACGGCAAATGTCTGAAACGACTTAACCTCCTCAGGATGCTTAAAGGTACCTCCTGGGGTGCTAGTAAACGACCTCTTTTGTCCTTATACCGAACACTCATCCGGCCGGTCATCGAATATGGTATGGAGGAATTTATGTCTTCAACATCCATGCCAGGAAATGCCTTTACACCTCCGGCATAAATACCTATCCTTAAGACTTAGAGCTCATCTATGTATATTTTCTGCCCATCCCGCTTTGTCAGTGGTTACTGACAGCTGGCATGAAGCTTTTCCGGATGTAGCGGGTTTTTGCTCCTTCAACCAAATGACAAAGCAGCTTTGGCCAAACGACCATTTCAACGCAAGCACTCCCCTTATCCCCAACAAACCCATCTGGTTAATCCCTCGTCCTACCATAGACTTGCGCATGCAAGCGTACAGACACGCTTCCAACCAAACCGTCATTCTCCAGGCCTACCTATCCCATTTACACGGACATTACGCACACCATACCCACATCTACATCGATGGTTCAACAACTACTTCTAGGGCAGGTTGTGGAATGTACATCCCACAATCCGGGAACAAAACGTCTATTGGGCTAAACAAGTACTCCTCTGTTTTTACAGCAGAACTCTGTGGTATCGTTACTGCTCTTTACTGGATCTTCTCCACCAAAACGAGAACCTCTGTTATAATCACGGACAGTCTAAGCGCACTACAAGCCATCCAAAACGTTAGTTGGAAGAAAAATCCACTTATAAATACAGCATGTCTTTTATACTCTAACTTCACCTCTGCTGGTTTCACGATTATTATGCTTTGGGTCCCTGGCCACAAGGGAATTGTTGGAAATGAAATAGCCGACAGATTGGCAGAACTTTCCACAACCGATGTTCCCCAAATTCTCCAGGCCGACGCTAGGGTAAAGAACACTACCAACACGTTACCTTATCCGGACATGTGCCAGCACCTCTCCGACATTTACGTAAAACTCTGGAATGATTACTACCGTCAATGCTTAACTGGTACAGACTGCAAAAGCCTATTCCCCATCATCCACATCCAGTGAGTCCGACTCCCATCAACTTTTCAGGTTACGCACCGGACATAACAGGCTTAACAGTCACCTCCACCGTCTCGGCCTCCATCCAACCGGCAATTCCAGAAACAGCAGTTCCAGAAACAGTTGCCCACTTTCCATCTCCTTGTACAACCTACCACTCTGAACGCATCAAACTTAAACGGACCATGAAATCATTGAACATTGACTTTACACTACTGTCAGTCCTATCCGATGACCACGCAGCGAAGCATGTTGAGGAGTTTATACGAACATCGGGCAGACCAATTTCAAACCAATTACAAAGGGGCCTGGCGCTACAAGACCACGCTGTCGTAAAGCGCCACAAAACTCCCATAATAATAATAATAATAATAATAATTTCTCCTTACTTGCCGATAGATGCGCACCGTTTCTTGATCGCTGCCGTTGTGTTCATGCTGCCTGCTTTTTACGTTCGCATCTGATTTGAAAGTAATAAAGACTACATCTAGGCGCGACGGCGTGTTAGCAAATAGTTGCAAATTGTCAAACTCTTGGCGCGTGTAGAACCAAAACAAATTTATGTGATCACTTTATACGCGAGTTGCTTGTTTGTACGCAACCAAAAAAGATGTTGTACTTATGACTGGAAACATAGAAGTGTTACGAACATGCCAACAGGATTATTGAACAGTAATCCAGGTTTACAAGATATGTGATCTGACATCTCTCACAGGAATTGTCATGGATACTTTCGTTTGCCGAATGAACCTAAGTAGGGAATGCGTTTCTGCTCAAAATCTTGAGACTGTCAAACAAACCTAAACGGAATCCATGGAAAATACCTGGAAGGCAGCCAAAAAAGCATGGCAGCGAACCACCAGGGGCCACGAACCCGTATAATGCGGCTCATCCGATAGCTCCCAACATAACCACCTACAATAATGATAATAGTTGATATCTGCTAGCAGAAATGCCTGGCAGGCCGGGTGTGACGAAGACGTTCAAAAGAGGGCGAAGTTCTGTTGGATGTTTAAACGAAACATGATAGAGGGCGGGGCTCTCTCGGAAGGAGTTGTGAGTTTTATCTTTTGTTTTGTAAGAAATTTCTGTAGGAAACACAGGGCTGCAGTTCTGTTGATACGCGGAATTTGTGAGGTGCCATATTAGGCGAAAGTTTGTCATTCACGCATTGAAAAACTTTGTTTGTGCTAGCCTTCAACAGCTCGCAACTAGGGCTGGTTCCGCACCCCTTTACTGTATATTTGCGCTTGCGTGGTGTCTACCAGAATTTTCTATAGTTTTGCACTCAGAAAATGTCCAACTGTAAAACATGGTTTGTACTCACATGGGGATGCTGCCGAAATTTTCGTGAAGTCAGACCCAGATCACAGGCAAGCATCCGTCCACCCTTCTACAGATTACCTTACGATGATAGGCAATTTTGTAAGGTTTTCTCTCTCTGTATATTGGTAGACCGCTCGAACTCAAAAACCGAGAAATTTTCTGGGCGTGTTTCACGTGGTTGTCTGCGTTTACTCGTTCGGATTTCACATTGTATGTACAAAGGCAAATGAAAATGATTGAAAGAAAATAAACTTCTAGGATGTTTCATAATAATGGATACATGTAAGAATCAGGGACTTTATGCGTTGCTGTTCGAACGCACCAGCACAGTTTCATCCCATAGCATGAACTAATTCGTTTTTGGTATACGAATGCAAACATTTAATCATTTGTATCGCGTAACTTTAACATTTGTCAGGCAATGTTTTCAATTCCATTGGCAACATTAAAGAAACGGCTGAACTAAAAGGTTGACAAAATTAGCAATTGTTCCAAAAAGCAAATAAAAACGAAAAACCATAGAATGATATCTACTGCACAGAATTCATAACCAAGCTTTGTGCATACTATTTGAGAATCATAGGAATCTTAAATTCGTCATTTCAGTGATAGCTCAAATTTTGATGATTTCGATTACAAAATAATGCAACAAATTATTAAGTGCATTGCAAGTTATTTCGGCAAATCAACGAGAGGTTCTCAATCAGCTTAACAATTCTTATCATAGGTTGTTTTAAAGGATTGCTACATGAGCAACTTTCACGCACGCTTTTCGAAAATATTAAGCTGCTCTTTAAAACTCCTGGTTCTNTCTCTGGTCTCTGCGATGCCAGGTTTCGTTGATCTTTGACAAATCCCAGGCATTCCGTTCTGACCCTTTAAGACCCGCNTGCGGCACGCTTCGTTTCGAACTTTGCAACAAGAAAACGTGCCAGCCAATTGAGNTAGAGAGCTACTTATCATACCCTCTGAAGGTGAGAAAAGTCTTCCAGTTCACAGTAAAAAACAATTGGAAAGTTTTGGAATTTGTTTTTTTCGATGACCTCATAATTGGGGTAGGTTTTCGCATTTTTGGCCGAGGTCTCCAAGCCATGGTCGTCAACCCAACGAGCCAACTTTTTGGCTCAAGTCTTATTTCAGTCGATGCTATAATCCGAGTCATTAGAGAACTTGATCGGATATCTAGTGTTTCTGCTTAAACAATTATGGTTGAAAAAACAAAATTGTGGTAAAAAATAAAATCCCGCAAAAGTTAACCTTGGCCAGTTTGGCTGTAGGCCGTAACGTCCCAGCCAATTAAGCGCTGTTCAAACCCCTTAAAGATGCGGGAAGTCTTTTACTTTCGACTAAAGATTAAGAAGTTTGATTTTGAAATTTTGTGGCTGACGCCATAATTGGGGTGAGTTTAAGGTTTTTAGACGACGTCAGCGTGCCCTGGCCCCCCAACCGCAGGGGCAATTGTTTGGTGATTCAGAAAATAACTAGGCAAAAATGCGCGTCTTTAAAGCCCGTGATTGTCTTTCTTGCGTTTGTGGTTGGAAAGTTATGACCAAAAGACTTCCCAAATTTTTAGGAAGTTTGAACAGCTCTCTAACTTTATCGACCAGCAAGTTATGATGTTGCAAACCTGACGTAAATTCTACAAGACAAGTGGCGCACGATGGACCTGATGGATTTACATCTCGTTTGATGGCTTCATGTCCAAATGTCACCTCAAACGGCTTCAAACTGCCGCAATAAACCACTTCCAACTGTAGTAATCTCTCTGAACTTTATTGTACTGTAATTGGATTTAGACATTGTATAAACACTCGTGGGAGAGAAGGTATTTCCCTTGTGTCATGGTCAAGGTCAACGTTTTGCAAATATCATTTAAGAATGGTAATGAAAATTACTGTTTGAAATCATGCGTCTTGTGCTCACACTGCACTGATTAGTTTTTCGCTGATTGCTTTCGAGTTACATGCAAGCGGTTTAT
>JGI24021J15306_10011833_pt1 | contig 10839 bp, 6 predicted proteins | sample Ectturendosymbi1_FD_15306 | JGI IMG/M metagenome (IMG submission 15306)
CGCGAGCCTGAGTAACGCCTTCAACATCGCATAGGACAGCGTGAATCAGATTCACCGCTGGTGCTTGTGTGTTACAGAGCGAGAGACACCTCAACAATACCAATGCGTAGCACGAAATCACAGCAAGCACACAAATAAAAAAAAATCACTTTGCAGTAGGAATAATGGTTTTGCTTCATAACTTGAATAAGTGTGCAATGTAAATCGAACATAACTGCTTTAAATTAATCTAACGGTGATGCATGATGTAATGCATGACTGCAAGGCAAAATGCCACTGAGACAAATGCAACCTTTGCCATATGCATACACTGTTTTATTACATGTTTTAAGTAGTAAAAAGCATAGGAAAATCAATTTTTAATAGCACAAAATTCTCTAAAACAGCAATGCCTAAACTTTCTACAAATAAATATCAACACCTGAAAAGAGAAAACAATTATCTGGTTGAAAGTCTGATACATTACTTTTTTATTAGAACTGGACATCTTTCGTGATTTTTTAAAATCGTTTTTTTACCAAATTTTCTAATGTTTCCAAAAATGCAGCTCTTTTTCTATTCATTAAAAAATAGGAGTTTTGATTGCCATCAGCTCAGATAGTTGCTATTCTCAGCAAGCGTCCTGTTTGTGGTGCACTTCACTCTGGTGTTTCATGTGACATTGTGCCGGACCACCACATTAGAAACTAAAATAGGAAAGCAAAGATTTGAATGAAATATTGTTATACACTTAAAATCATGAGACTTTACATTTTCAGATAAAAATTACATATTAAAAGCTACTCAGATATGTAATGCTCTCAAACGCACTAAGTTAACAAACAAAAGCTAACTTTAAGCTTAGGCATAGCTTTTATAATACAAAAGGTAGTTTTACGATATGCTGTCATTTGTGTGTTACAAGAATAAAATAAAATCACATAGACATCCGTGTAATTACATTCAGCACTGGTAATAGACATGCAAAGTAACAGTAATCTTTTTCACTTGTTTTATAAATAAGTGGAAAGAAATTATAAATTTGTGAAATGCAGTTGTTGTCTGAAAAACGCCAGTTTGAAACTTTACAGTCAATTTATTAAAAGGTTAAACTGTAGTCTCAAAGTACAGATCAGACGTCATTTAATACACATTTGATAAATATAAAAAATCAGGGAAAGCTTCGCAATCATAAATAAAACTGATGAATAGGATTCATACCATGATTTGTGAACAAATAAAAGATAAAAAAATGAGAAATACTTTGAGCATGAAACAGAGCTATGAGATGTTTAAAAAATGCTTGCAATCTTCTTACCAAAATGGTCAATGCTGGCCAGAACATGTGATATCCACCCATGGTTGGTTGCTTCTGTAATGATGTTAATCAATAGGTGAGACAGCACTTCAACTGTGGAAGTAGAGTGATGGAATAACAGACCTGCAAAAATGAAGACAGTATATTCAACGCACATGTAGTGTTGTTTTGATATTTGAGTTCCCTCATGATCTGTAAGGTGTATTATGCATAAAACATATGCAGTTGAATAAAATTAGTAAATTACATATGTAGATTCTGCACGAAAAACATACCAATCTGCAGATGCAATAAAAGTGACATCAGTAATATCAACTCCTTCAAATTGAAAAATATGGGATTATTACAACCGAGCACAGAACAGGTGGACTAATCACTTGACTTAAAAAAGCTTACTATCAGAAAAAAAACAAAAAGTTAAATGAATAAGTAACTTTTTACAGATGGTCTGAAGAGAAACCCAACACTAAAAAAAAATTCCTTGTATTTTCATACTTTACCTGAAAGTGAGTGATTATAAACTTCAACATGATTCAGTACAGCTTCAAGTTCAATTTTTGTCAAAGAATCAATAAGAAATGGAAGCAAACTCAAAAGATTTTCAGCAGTTACCATTACAAAACAATTCAAAATTTATCCAAAGCTTATTCTGTAGGATTGTCATGCTAAATTAGAGCTTGTTTAAAGTTTCCTGCCAACAAGTAAGCATAAATTATTTATCAGATTAAATCCAATGTAAATCCAGCTTTTGTATGACTAAACACCACTGATTACATTTAAAATACCAAAACAAGGAAAAGAACAATTTTTCTTGTTGTCAGCTTTCATCTGTGATGACATGTACCACACAAGATTATGAAAAAATTGTAGGAATTTGTGGAATAGGAAATGTCTTGCAAGAAAGTAACAAACAGGACTACAGCCTTAGGTTTGACATGGCTACTTATGTGCTTGATAATTGGTTTCGGATGCACCAACTTTACACAAAGCATGGGTGGGCAAACTTGTTCAATGGAAGAGTCATTTGCAGAAAATCAAAAACATCAGCGACCTGGAAAATCAGTTTGTAGTGTCAATACAAGTTCAGTAAATAATGCAAGTTTTACGTAAAATGATCTACTGTACAATAATTGAAACACAATAAATGCATTATTTATCAATATATTAGTTTTTGTTTGATTTCTTTGTGTTCAAAAAATATGGACAATACTTTGTTAAAGCTGGGCAAATAATTTTCCCAAATGTTCATTTGCTAGGGTTGTATAAAGGTTTGATTTTACAAGTCCTTGATTACACAGCATAAAAATCCACAGCAATATTTTGTAGAGATTGACTTCTATGCCTTTTTTGGGGCCGATACCGATATATCGGCCATTCATGGATTGATGGCCAATACTGATAACTGATATTTCCAAAATTTTTAAATCTTGTTTTCTGCTTCATTATCAAAAATATAATGTATTTTATGCATTACCAGCTTTTCAAAATCCTCAAAAATCAGGATTTATGAGTTAAATTTTTTCAAATTGCAGCAATTTAAATATTTTGCTATGATTTTTAATTAATCAGATTAATGATGATGCTTTTGTTTCAGCTGTGATGGCTGATGCCTTCTCCATGGTTCATCTTGTCTGCTTGTTTGTGAAAACATACCTGCTAGCATTGCAGCAATATAACTGTCTTGACTTGGTTCGTTTTACTTTCTTGCAGAAGTTGTCTGCATGTGTGAGGAACATAACAGCGTTTTGTCAACACCTACTTGAGGCCAATACTGATATATCAGTGAAACCCAAATATCGGCTGATATATCAGTCTATTTCTAAACTTTTGTGTTAAATGCAAAAATGAGTTGTACATTGTTTTTTTATTATGGTCATTTACTTTCTGGAACCTGTCACTGGAAATCATCTATAGAGTGGCATTGGCTGAAAATTTTTAGAGCCAGATCTTCTTGAATTTTAGTAGTTTCATTTCTACAGCAGACAAGTTTGTGATAAATGGTTGGTGAAGTGGACAGCCATTACCAACAACACCAATGTTGAATGGATTTACAAAGAATGCAAATTATGGTTTTAATTATTACTAATGGTCTAATCTGACTAAGAAATCCTCCAGTAGCCTTTAAATTAATTTTGGCATTCTTCCACTTTGTGGTCTGCAATTGCCTGTTTGCGAAAAGCATTCGTCCTCATTCTGACATCAGGAAAATGGCAGAATGTTTTTGACAATACGTCTCTTTCAAAAAATTAATTTTACTTTGGAATCTTACAGCTCAAGCTGAGCCTTATATTCATTGTCTTTGTTATCAAATCACATACTGTAGACTCCCTAGTAACTAACCTTACAAACTCGTGTAAACACGCTGTTAAATGAAACAGACATTAAATATGAGGCAACAACTGTCTATCAATTTTAGATATTATTCAGCTTGAAGAAACACACAAAATATCAAGCTAGTTTGCCCACCATTGACATAAAGTATGTTTTGAACATCAGGCTGATGAGTAACCCTTAAACTAGTGATTCTTAACCTGGGGTAAATTTCATCTTACTAGGGGGGAAATTTACTAAATCAGAAATTATACCGAACGTTCATTTTTATAACTTTTTAAAAAATGTAATTTCCTGGATTATTAGGCTATTTAGTTACAAAACACAAAAGCACATACGACAGCGTTTTGATCGAAGATTGATGACAAACTTTAATGTCAGGCGTCATAGAGCATTGTTACAAAGTAGGTTTACAGATATATCACACAAATTAGAGATGTTGCACCTTACATTATTATGGTTCAGAGTTATGCTTAAATTTTCTCTTTTGATTTCATCTTTACACATGTAGGCTACAAGATTCAGTTGGGCATCTCATGGGCGTATCACTGTTTCTGTTCACAACTTCAGCTGGAACTTGTACTGTACATAAAACGAGATTGTAGCTCCTTCAGAATTAAAAATCCTCTTAACGTGCAAGAAATTTCACTGTTTTCACAATGGTCAGACTCTAGCACCATTTTTATCTTTCTTTTCGTAGCATGATATAACATGGACAGTGGACAGTTTTTTTAGTGAATTAGTTATTCATGAGTTAACAAACGCAGGTTTTAACATTCTCAGTTATTATGTCAAAGAAGATAACTTATCTAGAATCATACGTGGACATCAGGTCAACTTCATCATAACAGATGATGTTCAAAAACCTTACTGCATCCTTTTTTGCCTGGTAATGGTTGGATGAAGCCGTCAATTTTGTAAGCTTGCTTCACTCCATCCCACACACGTACATGACAATTATATGTCTCTGCAGAACAATTTTGCTCAATTTCGTGCTGTAGGAACTCTGCCTACACCAGGGTTCGTTTCTGAAGACACGTTAGGATTGGAGGTATCCTGTCATGTTATTTTTGCAATAGCAAAAGAAACCGCATGCAATTGGGGAATGACTTACCGAGCTATATACACTATGGATATAATCGAAAATAGAAAAGAAACTTTAAAAAATTACTTATGAAACCATACATCAAGCCTGCACAACTCAGAAAGTTCGAAGGGCAAAATTGATCAACATAAATTTGCCGCGGGCCGCTAAAGTCTATAATTCGTTGTACAGTAGTCTGAAAAAATTCAGGAACGACATTTTGATTATGGTCGAAGTCAGGCTTTTGCAACATATTTTGCATTTGAGAAAGCTCTCATGGTCCACAAGAAAGCTCTCGCAGGCCGTATGTTGTGCAGGCCTGTCACAATATACATTGTTGTATAAGTGTTATGTCTCGTGATATTTTAGATCACGTATCAGATGAAATTCGAAGTAATAAGGCAAGAGTCACCCTTCAGCTAGATGAGTCAACTGCCGTGTCGAACTGCACATATTTGTTGGTTTATTGTCAATATATACATGCGTAGTTGAGCAGAAAGTTGGAGTTCTTCATGTGTGAAATTCTAGAGACGACTAGTGAAGTGGCTGATGATCAGGAAAAAATGAATAATTTCTTTCAACAAAATAAACACATGGAATCACGTTGGCTCACTATACACAGATGGCGTGCCTTCTATGCTACGTGAAGTCAGGTTTTACAATTTTGGTGAACAAACGGGCACTGCACATCATTTCTACCCCTTGTGTTCTTCATTGACTGCACTGGCAAGTTAAACTAATCCAGAATTTTGAAAATAGTTTTGAAACACGCAACTGAATGTGTGAATTTTATTAGTGCACGGGCTGGTCTTTTCTAAGTGCTTTGTAAAGATGAACTGATTGATCTTCAATGTTAAACACTCCTTTATTCCAAATTCATATCTTGCAACTGTGACTTTTCCAAATTTTGGTGTGGATTGAGCGAAGAGTTTCCAATGCACTCGAAGCGCGCATTTGAAGTTATTATACCTTTTGAAATACTTCTCTATGTGAGGCATGTTCTCCTCAATGATGACCATAAAACAAAACATCGATCTCAATTGATTCGCAAGGATGACATGAGCAGGGATGTGGTGCTAACAAAAAAGTGTGGGAACGCATCCAAAAAATAGCCATTTTAAAACAGCTTCAAACTCATTTTAAAGGTAAATGTAAAAAAGATGTGAGAACGCCATTCCCACACGTTCCCGCCCCACTACACCCCTGGACACGACAGTATCTTTTCCAAACTCTGTTCCCAGAATCTCAGACATTGTGTGTAGAAAACAGCATAAATCTCACTGAATGCCTGGTTGAAATTGTTTGCTATTTTTCAAGAAAAGAAAAATTTGAACATGGCTGTGTATTCCTTCTTTTAAATGTTTCGCCTCTTAATTAAGTGATATGCCGGTTCGTATAAAACTGTTTTTATAATTTCAACAACCTCAGTGAACCACTTCTTTCCACTTTTCAAAAGTATTCATGCTTGTCTGTAGGGGCATTTTATTAAAGTTTCACCGGAGAGACTGATATGCTTCGTACAAGCATCACCCTAAAATTGGTTCCAGTAAGCACAAAAATTCATATATCTCAGTGTGAGTTTGCAACGTTTTTCCAGGAGAATCTGCCCATGACCCTTTTCAGAAAAATCATGCCTTGACACACTACGAACACTGTTGGGGGTAAATTCAATTTTTTTATTTTGTTATAGAGTAAATGAGGCAAAAAAGGTTAAGAACCACTGCCTTAAACTAAGTAATTTATGTGTTGATTATGACAAAGGTCTACCATGTGAAACAGTTATAATAATCATATTCAGGTTCAAGAAAAGTACTAGTTTTACCTTTGTATTCATTTGTTTATAGCATTGCAAAGATTTTTGTAAAACAAGTCTGCTGTGCATATTTTACACTTATTTACACATTGAAAATATAATAAACAAAATCAAAAGTACAAAATCTAAAATGTTGCAAGTCTTTAAAATTCATATGCTGTAAATACTANGAAACTACAATGTTGCCAAATGATGATAATAAGAGTATCACCATCCAAAATGTTTTTAGTTTACAAATTNATTAAATCTAATTTAAGCTTATCAATGAACTTAAACTGACAACAAATCGATTCACTACACAATCTAGAATGCATAGTATTTTGACAGAAAGTATCTCAATCAAGGTGGTCTTCACACAAGCAAGAAGATAAAGTTTTAGGTGAATATTAAGAAATGGTTCTAAATGGTACGCAAACTGATTCAATCAGAATTTTTGCAATGAGATAATCTAAAAGCTAAATACCTATGTATTGAAAATATGTCCACAATGAAAGTGTGGTAGATGCAAAACATTTAAGAAACTACTATCATAGTAAACTAGTCTTGCATTATTAAAGATAAGAGATAACATCCTTAGGTGTAATCATTGAACAAACATTCATTTCAGCAGCACTTTGTTTAAAGCAGTGGTTCTTAACCATTTCTCTGTCACGCCCCCCTTAAGAAATTTTCTTTTGGTTCACTCCCCCTGACGTTAAATAAGTTGCAAAAATTTTTTTCTTGGTGAATTTATTTCACTTTTTAATTTTACGGTTTTGTAACAGACACTAAGTCCATAGAGTACAGACACACACAGTCTGCACAATGCAGATTGATAAAAACAGACACAACAGAACAACTAATAGCAAGTTTGGAGGTAGAATAACAGGGTTACACATACTTTGTTAACACTATTACTGATCAACCCGTAATACTTGGTATAACACTACATCCAGAATAGGACACTAAGTCCAACCCTGGTCAAAGGCCAGGTTAAGTACGAAAGTACTGTGGTATGCACACGCCCTCAAATAAACACTGTAACGTCCAAGCACTCAGTCGCAAAGTAAAATGCAGTTATAGCATTCACAGAACAAGGAATAATATAAACAATCTGACTGCCAGAGGTGTAACGAGGGGGGCAAAGGAAGCCGTAATTCCCTGGGCGCCAAAAGGTCATAACAATGTAACAAGTACTTTCTTCGATAGCAGATTTGCTTCCGAAAGACCTCAGGTTCGAACATGGGGACACCAAACTTGTTTCTTGTCCTCGGCGCTATCTAACCTTGTTACACCCTTGCTGACTGCATCAAACCACGCAACCACATCTGCATCGTTCAAGAAATAGACACATATTTTTTATAATAATGCCTCAAAGGTAGGAATGTTGCATGGAACCTGATGACTACTTAAACTTGCTCGTCACGGCAGGTTGTATAGAGCCCTGCAACTATAGGCCACTGATATAATTTGACAATCTTTGGCATTATAGGCCACTGATATAATTTGACAATCTTTGGCCAATATTTGATGCAACATTATTTCGCAGCATTAGATGGAAAACGATTTCTTTTAAACGCAATAACGACGTTTTTGCATAATATTCCAGAATCTCAAACCAAAACCATTTATACATGAAAAAATAGTCCAGTAATTGCATAAACCAGATATTCAAATAGAAATGTTTTTTTATTTGTATACTCAAACACTTACTCTGCGCCGCTTTATATGAGTAAAAGACCTGGTTCTAAAATTAAGCAGCTGAGTGTTGCGANTGGGATGGCCAGAAAGCAAAGTTGCTATCTTTCTTTGCCTAAGAAGTCAACATCGCATGGTGGCCTATAGCTGCCAAGCCAAATTAAAAAACTTAAGTCTCACATTCAGCAAGAGTGTGGCTCAAGTGCAGTTGAATCATCACGAATAAGCATTGTCACATCACAGACGTACACGGTGGAAATACTGTAGAAAATTAGTATCATGCAGGTGTACGGCCACATTGCAGAAAACTTGTCGAATTATAGGAAGTCACAGCAGTATCCCACGCTACATGAAGCTGTGCAATGTGAGTGCATTCATGTTTAGCTGGAATTAGGCGAGCCACTGTGGGATGCAGCCGGCTACCTTAAATTCTTTGTGCACCATGCTGTTTTCAAATGNGAGAACAGCACATATGTTATTGTCAAAAGGACTTGGCATGTCAACCAAACAAACCCCTTAGTTTCGCCCCTGAATGCTTGCATGCAGGCTTAAACTCGGCTTGCAAAATTTGAAGAAACTTAACCCCGACTTCCATCTCTACCAGAACTAAACCAAATAACATGTAGGGGTGTAAAATTAGCACTGGTGTAACGTTTGGGAAGGACACATTCCTGTTCAAAAACTTTCCATTGTTGTAGAGCATAGAGCTCGTGCCCCCTGGTTAAGAACCACTGGTTNAAAGCTACTTCATGTAACAGTTGCACAACCACTTGAAGGTAAGCCCCTAAAATAAAAATCAAATCAAAGTTCAATGGTCAAATGCACATTGCAAAAACAGACATACATATTTTATCCTATAAATTTTGTTTTTTTTACTTCAGTAGTTTCAATAGTAATTTCAACTTCTTCAGTAGTTTCAAGTGAAGTAGAACATGTCGCAACACTGTACATGTAGCTTCATCATAGGTTATGCAGAAGGCAAGATAGTAAACAATTAAGTAAAATACCACTGCACATGGGAACAGCAAAACTTACCGAAAACATGAACATTCAGAATGCAATAGCAACAATGCACTGAAACAAAGGTAAGTGGCACGCATTAATGTAAGTTGATGCACTGGGAATGACTAAAATCAGATCAAACTTGCATACAGGCCAATATGCTGACAGCATTCCCTCTGACCACAGCCAGGATAGACATTGGTGGAACCATTGCTCCCTGGGATCATCAGCAGGGGCGCAACAACGTTAGACGGCGCCCTGGACAAGAAGCAAGTTTGGTGCCCCTATGTTCAAATCTAAGGTCTTTTGGGAATAAATGGACTATTTTGAAAAAAGTACTTGTGACACTGTTGGGACATTTTGGCATCCCCATAGTGATTCAGCACCCAGGGAATTGTGCCTCTCTTGCTCCCCTTCATTATGACCCTGACCACCAAACATATCAACACTTTTTCGCAAGGCTGCCACACAAGTTGTTTAATCACACAAATTGTGAAGACACAATACAATCAGCCATGGACCATAATGGAGTCCCAGTGTAAAAAATCAATCATAATGGAGTGCCACAGCTGCGTGTACATCCACCTAGCAGTTAGCACTTATGTTATACAGTATACTCAAATGAGGTTGAAAAAGCAAAGGTGGAAATAGATNACAAAAAATTTAACAATAGTTTTAATTGAGACTGGTTGGAAGCAGTAGTTGTTAAAGAGGTCGTTGCNTTTTTGGCATTTTACAGACTCAGTTTCTGTTACAGCAATGCCTGCCTGAATGGCGCTGTCTTGTTGTTGTTGTGCCACTCTGTAATTGCATCTGACTAGCCTACGGCTATAGTACTATTGAATAAAATACAATGAACGCAAGCTGTGCAGTGTTACCTTGTGCATTGGTTAAATATCTTGTCAATCGCACAGCCTATGATGAGAGTACAGCGTAGTGTCATGTTCTACATTGCTTGAAACCTCATGCTTTATATTTAAAAAAAGTGCAAGTTTGCAGCTTTGAAAATGCAAACCTGTTGTTGATCTAAGTAGGTGAGCAACATATATTCCTGTAGTGTTGTATCTGCAAAAAATGCTGCATTTCTACTCCCTTGTCCCTGTACTGTAGCATGACTCGTGAGTCATTGAGTGAAACCAAAAAGCCTGTTTTTGATGATCCACTGAAATAAGCCAATACTTCAGTTTCAATCAATAGCCACAGAGCCGAAATTTTGTCAAAAAGCCATAGTCTTGAATTGAAAGTCGGTCAGTAGTCTCCTCTTCGAATGTGCGAACAAAAAGTTTAACTGTGAGCACAGTAATAAATACGCCTAGGGTCCCTACTACAGTATGCTTGGGATTAGGGAAACTGGAATGGAAGCAACGCCAAAGTAGCAGTAGTTTTATCTGTTGACAAACAAAGCTCTTGCTTAAGGGGAACTCCCCGTCAAGTTTACATTGTGGAGAATCTGGAGATGGCATGGGCCACTAAAATGGCAGTTAACGGCAGGTTTTCATGGGGCGGAGCTAGAGGAGAGGCAGGGGGGCCACTGCCCACCAAAATTTTCCGCGTGACGTCATGCCACTGCATTGAAATTATTTAAAGCTATAAGATTGCAAAATTTATGAAAAACAACTTTTTTGATAAAGGTGA
>JGI24021J15306_10011834_pt1 | contig 10838 bp, 9 predicted proteins | sample Ectturendosymbi1_FD_15306 | JGI IMG/M metagenome (IMG submission 15306)
TTTCATTATGCTTATTTGATCTCCAACTGTTGTTTCTCAACACTTGTCAAAAAGTGATAAACGGGGTTGGTTGACCAGATGACCGCCACGGTCTTTCGCCAGTCCTATATGACACAGCGCCCGTCTTTATTTACACCAATCAGCTATTATGCCATTGTGTTTTCATTTGCTCTAATTTTCGCTAATGGTTCGTTTACTGCACGCGATGGCTTTTATGGTGCTTCTGCTTATTGGCTGAGTCATATGAAACAATAAACCATTACCATTACCATGTTCATTCATATGAACCAGATCTTGCGTTGCCCTGCAGCTCAATTCTAGAGTTGTGCTTATTTGTGATCTTTTGCAAGCTAGACCACCAACGTGGAAAGTTCAGCATTTGCTATTTTGCTTTCATCTTTGTCATATAAAGGTCATGGACCCCCGAAAATCTTTCTGTGGACGTCTGGGGGTCCATGGGCCCCCTGTTGGAAACCACTGAATCAGGGCATTTACATGCCAGACAAATACAGAAAAGCTTTTGTTTTGTATTTTAATTGCAGTGTTTAATGTTCCAACAACTGCAGAAAATTTGTAGGGGTAAAGTTAGTTGCATAAACGTTTTTCGGGTAGGCTAAATTTGGGAAAATTCGGGTAAAAAATATCCTTTACACCCACAAAAACCTGCCCCCTCCTTCACTTATGGTTGATAGGGAGTGCAAGACGAGAAATTGATATAGGCCTCCTTTGTAAATGGATTTTTTCACCTCAAAGATAAGCAAATTTTTTGGCAGAATTTCACTACTTTTAGCAAATTTTAGCTGAAAACTTTAGAAGACCTTATTGACAAGATTTTTAGCAGAATCTAGCAGTTTTTTGTGACACCATTTAGCACATTTATGTGACAATCATCCTGCAACACGGTTAGTAGGCTTTTTGCCGCATGTGACTGCTGAACGGAGATATCTTGGCAGGTAATGTAGCGAGGCAGTGACTGCTGATAGCGGTAAGCTGTACGTAGTTTTAAACTTGTGAAACGTAGCATGAATGAATCTAATGGTATAGAAGCTGTGGGTGCAAGCGCGCACCCAAAACTTTTGATTTGTCAAAAATTTGGGCAAAATCCCAAAAATGTTGGCCAAAGAAGATTCGAAAATTTTTAACAACATCAATGAAATTAAACATCCTTGGTATTGAGTGTATATATAAAAGTTTATTGTGTCAAAAATTTCAAACAGATTCCTTATCTCATATGTGGAGAGTAGTTACTTGTGTCATAGAAAACACATTAAATTTATACCCAATCAGCAAACTGTTTCTAGAAACTTCATGTGTCACTTTGTGGAAGTTGATGAGTAACTGACTCACTGGAAAGTTTGGCAGAAGGCAATTCATTAATGTGCTTTATTATTTGTACACTGAGGGAATCGATTATACTGCAGGGAGCCTACCTCTTATTAGTAGAGTTCATGCCAGGCAAGTACAGAAATATTTTTAATTTTAACTCCAGTGTTTGGACGAACATTTTTTGCCATACAGTTTGTTGCACGTGGCATATTTGTGCAGTTGAACAGATAATGTTGTGAGCCTCATGGCACAGTCACAAAATATAAATAATGTGATACATGCCACATATATCACATACATGTATTCAGAGAAGGTAGCAGCTTCCTGCCTACCTCAGCTGGGTGTGAAGCTCCTTCCTGACAGCAACAGCTGGAATGTGAATGGAAAACCTCAGAACAGTGAGGCAGACGCTCAAGAATACCAAGCCAGGTGGCTTCTGACAGACAGCTTAGCGTAGGCTACTTTTTTCAATTGGGTTATCAAAAACCAAATTTCAAGTACCAATTTTCTATTTTCAAGCTACAGCAACATGGTAGAGAAAAATATAGTGTACCAACAGCTACAGAAAATTCGTAGGGAGAATGTTTGCCGCATAAACCTTTTTCGGGAAAATTTTGCAAAATGTGCTATGCTTTACACCAAAATTTCCTGCTGCTACACTTATGCAAGAATTATTCGTGTATCGACTTTGGTTCGCAATTACCACTTCTTTTCCATGCTCTTTGATTTTGGGTGGCACTGCTCGCTTAGTTACGTTACACAAGTGCGTTTTACTTTCTTGAAATGTCTCTTCGTAAGTTGGTTTGGCAAGGCCTACAGAGTAGACCTCTTCAATTGTTTGTGCTACAAAATTACGCTGTTGAAAATACTGAGTAGTGGCTCTGAGTCAAAGTTGTTGGTTGTTGCTTTATTGTAATTTTTGCTTAAGGCCCGGCTTACCGTACGGATTTTTCCATGCCTTCATTTTAGTAAACTCTACGAGAGGTTTCCACGAGAGGTGAACTGTGGATTGCTGCAAGTCATATCGCCGCCCAAAAATTTTTACCCGTCGTTTGAACGCCCCCAAGCAACCCTGGGTGATCCGCCTGAGCGGGTGCGCTGGCGGTCAAAAGGGGTCGTGGATGCTGCACACCTCATGTTCCATTGTCGTAACATGGCAAACTATTACGTGATGCTTGAAGATGACATACTTGCTATGCAAGGGTAAGTTTTATGCAGTTTTTCAGGCTATTGATTTTAACGAATTACACGTGTGCTTTCTGCCCTGCAAAGCAGCTAGCCTGTACTTATGCGTCAATCAAACAAACACACTTTTATCCTCGCTTCTCCGTTCCTACAAAAACAAAATCTTCTAGAAACCAAGGCAGACCTATAATTAGTGTTACCGGCAGTAAGACATCACACAGTGTTTGACGAGTAATAGGCTTACACCAGGCGTGCACATTTGCACAATCTTTTAGCTATTGCCGGCCGTATTACGTTTATTTTTATGAATTACGGCCGCCAGTGGATTCAAGATATTTTCGTTTTTGGCATTGCTTCTGTTCTGCTTCGGCACACGGAACCAAGCCTGCTTCTAGACGTCTCTTTGGCCGTCTTTCTACTACCGGTAAGTATCCTCACCATAAAATTTTCTACAATAACAATTAGGGTCCATCCACATATTCAAGTACCAATTTTATCGGAGACAAAGCTTTTATTATAATGCACGGCCGCCACAACTTAAATTTCAAATTTCATGCGCACGGCTGCATAAATTTTTATCGAAGATCGCAGGTAGAGACCTTTTGGGCTATACCTCTGGCCCGTAGCCACGGGGAGCATTCGGGGTCAGTGCCTCCCAAATATTTTTTGTGCTCCCCAAATTGTGTTGTTCCTAGGAATATATGTTTTGAACATATAATAAAAACAAAAATCTTGCCCCCCTAAAAATGTATTTTGCCCCAACAAACCATAAAACCTGGCTACGGGCTTGCTATACCTTCGTAATGAATTGATCTTCAGCGGTGGCGTTAACATTTTCAGAACCCACCAGGTTCTTAGAATCACCGGCTGGGAGGAATATATCATCACTGCAGCCGAGGTCTTTCTTGCTGTCAAACACTGAAGGCTGTGATGAAATCCGACCTGAAATGCTCAAAGCCTTGAATCAAGGAGTTCTTTGGCTGACTCGTGTGTGTCAAAGTGGCCTGGTGTTCTGGAAGAGCACCGAAATATTGGCAAACTGGGATGATCATCCCCATACACAAAAAGGGAGACAGGAGCAGTGGCGTACAGAGGTCTGGTGATGCCAGGGGCGACTGCTTGATTGTATGCCCCACTACCAAATTCTAGTATTGAGCAGTGGCGTATCGTGGTTATTGTAACTTCATATGCGCTGTTTATGACGTCACAAAATGACGTCATATTCAGGTTTGCAAACCAACCTTTTGGCAAAGTTTGTTGACACAAAATGCATATTATTCTACACGCACTCTCCTTTACTAGTTGTTGGACAATGTGTCACTGTAATGAATATAAATTTGATTAGCGCTTCAATTAATGAGACAGCAACAAAACACAGCACTCAAAGCTAACACAGAACAGTTCATAACTGCAGAAATATCCGGCAACGCGTTAAAACAGGGAGTAGAACACACTCAGTGCTACGGCAGCGCAATTCACAACTGCAAAAATATAAGGCTGCGCATTAAAACAGTGGAGTAAAACACACTCAACGCTGCATCAGGGTAGTTCACAACTGCAAGACATCAGGCTGCGTGAATGTCTCGTCGAATAGTAGTCGAGCAGAAAAGGTAGGCAGCAGACACCCAGGGTTTACACTTTGAAACATGATAAGCTACACAAGAATTGAGAATGCGCATAAAGTACGCAAGAAATCTTTCGTTTTTTATCATGTGGCTGTTATATGTGCAACTACTGGGGCAAGAGACGGAGACGCCGGAGCAGCAGTAGAGCAGGGGCAGGGCCGCCCTTAGCAAGTGCAGGGCCCGATTGGAGACACTTTTTCGGAGCCCCACTCAGTTGCGTGTGCAGAAATTTTTGAGTGGTGAAATCAAGAGAGGTACTATTGGATGTAGTGCGAGTGCACATCCAGAGCTTAAACGTTTGCAGTAGTAGGAAAAGATTCCAATTCTCCATGCCGAGTATATTGGCCATGGAAGACATATAACGCTTCACTTTTTGGCAGTACTCTTTTGAAGTAAACTTAGAAAACCATGTCCCGTCACTTTTTTCAGCGGAAAATTTCTGTTGTGGTTGTAAGTGGTCCTCTTTGGTCTAAATCAGAGTTTCTTAAACTATTTCAGTCGCACCCTCTTTGGCATTAGTCATTAAAACCCGCTCTTCACCTACCCCCAAAATCAAACACAAAAAACAGAACAACAATTTATTTGCCATTAGACTGCTTTTCAACAATATATCGCTGCCATACTCACACCTCCCTTTCGAACCTTTCACGCTTGTCCAATGCACCTTTCTCTTTTTCTGCTTCGGCCTTTCTTGCTTTAGCTTTAGCCTATTTTGACTGCCGCTTGATATTTTCGGCCTATGTCTCTTAGTTTTTGACTCATGGTACATAGCTTAGGTTCAGAAACAACATATTCTAAAATAAATAGCCCAAATTTTACTGTTAAACCCAAAAAATACAACACTAGTATAACACCTGCCTATCACTATATACCTTACACTAAATGGTTACAGTGAAAAAAATAGGTTGGAGAAGGGCTATTGCGGTCATCTAGTCAACCAACCCCGTTTATTACTAATAACAAGCGTTAGAAAACAACAGTTGGACATAAAATCAACGCAGTTAGAAAACCAAACCAACAAACAAGCACAGAATATTGTGAGAAAAATTGCAGATGAAGAGAACATGCTTCTATGCACAAAGGAGTAAATTTGGTGTGTTCAAAAAAATGTCAAACACAGTATGAAAAATCAAAAAAAGTAATCGATCAAGTACAAGCAGAAAAAAATAACGTAAGGTTTCGTAGACTTTGGTATGAAGCCAAAGACAATGGGCGTTTTGATCTTCATGCTTTAAATGGTGAAGCAAAAATAAGCGATACGGAATCAGCACAGGCGCTGGAAATATGATACCATGCTCATGCTTTATTTTTATGAAAATGTGCCAAGAATCTTGATCTGATGTAGATGGAGACAAAAGAAGTAGAAGAACAGATTGTGACCTTTGGTTTTCAAACTTCTAAATGACAAGCTACGCAATGTTTTGATCCACTACTCCCGGTGAATATTAAATTGAAATTTTGTTTGTGTACTTCAAAGAAGGCTAATCGTGACCAGTGGCGTACGCAGATAATTTCCGAGGGGGGGCAAGTTTTGTCATAATCGTGTGACGCCAAAACCATGTGACGTCACAAATCAACTTTAGGGGAAGTGCCGAAGGCTGTACCAATCTAGCGAGTCCGGAGGCATGCCCCCGGAAAAATTTTGCAAAATTACACCTAAAAACACGCATTTTTGTGCATTCTGGAAGCAAGTTTTAGACAATTATGTTTTAACATTTTTTTATTTTTTAGGGTCTGAGGGGCTGGTCATGGCACAGTGGCCTCCCCCTCCGTACGCTAGTGATCGTGACATATGCACCGCTTACTTCTGCTACTTAAAGGAATGGGCGTCGGAAGGGGGGCAGGGAGACCAATGATCCTCCTGTATTTTGAAATTTGATTTTTTGTTAAAAGCTTTAAGCTTTCGAGGAATCAGCCGAATGGGCTCTGCTTTCATTTTTGTAATTATTAAAATTTGCACATATTTGAATTCAAGCACCTAGTCTCCACGCAAGTGTAGAGTTTGCACAAAATCAGCAAATTTTTAATAGGAAATCGATTTCACGTAACACTACGCATTGTCAGTCTTATACAACCTTATTCAAATAGAGTCAACGCCTGGTTTGGATCCGCCAGTGCTTGCTGTAGGCCCCCTTGGATCATGAGGCCCTAGTCCAACGGTGCTCAACCTGCGGCCTTCGATAATGAAATTTGCGGCTGTCCACATGTGATTTAAAATATGAGATTTGGCGGCCGTGCTGGCGCATATTGAAGCAAAACAAACGCAAGGCAAGAAAATCAGTCGATACGATGCGTAACAATCGGGATGGTGATGTTTCTTTTTTAATAAATTCGTTAAAATGTTTGACATTTTATTATACTTTTAGGCACAAGTAAATAACAAATGCCGGATAAGACCTATTCTGTAATTAAACGTATCTCATAAATATAACTCGAACTCATTGGCGGCCGTACTTCATATAAATAAAAGTAGTGCGGTCGGCAATAACAAAAGGTTGTACACCCTTGCCCTAGGCTAAAGCCAATAGGTAAAACTGGCCCTAAATGCGGTTTTCAAATTATTTGTGCCGCAGGTTCGTTTCGAGCATGAAAAAGTTTGCTGCGAAGATGGAAGACAAGCAATATTGCTTTTTATCTTTATCGATGTTCAACTGCCTTGGAAAAGTCTTCAGAGCTTCCGATATTCCGATTTGGTGAGAAAGAAGGTGTTTTGGGTTATTAGGAGGAGTCCTTGCTGATTTGGATGCAACATTGCTGAAGCAGTGTGGCTGTTGGGGGCTTGATGTAGCCTACACACAAAATGTGCTTCTTTTTGTGCGACTGTATCAGTGGATGAGTTCGCATCGGAATAGTATTATGAATAGAGTCGATATGTGCAGCACGCGGACACAAAGGAAGTAAGATTCTCAGCGTACCTCAAATACACCTTCGTCTTTTTGTGATCCTGGTAGAGGTTTAGGTAACGACTAGTAAATGTGTCGGACGTCGAAGTGCTGTGGTTTTCTTTGTTAAGGTGACACCAAAGTATTCCTCAAAAAAACACAAGCTTGAGGTTGAAAACGATACTTGCGATCCAAGTACATTTAATCGGGCCAAAACCAACTCGGCAACGTGTTGTCTTGGCTTATTGATGAATTTATCATCGAATTCATTGTATGTCTATAAACTTCCTTTGTGCATTGTTTAAATTTACTAAATCTCACCTAGTTAACTTAGTCCTAATTATTTTGTGCCACCACTCGTTACCTTACATTTGTATTTAAAATTGGTTGAATTGGTGCGATTGTTGCAGAAAAAAAGCTTAGTTTTCGTTGTTTGAGAGTGGATTTTTGTAAAGTACTTCTGCATTTCGGTGCTTTGTTGTTTACTTTGTTATGGATTCAGTTTTAGCATTTGAAGCAATGCAAAGGAACAAGAAGGATCGTTTAATTTATGAGAAGGAAACGCAAGTGGTGGGTGGATTATGCTGCGTGGCACTCACAAAAAGCAGAATTTTGAGAATGTTTCTTTTAATGTGGATTAGTAGTAGCAGTTTATTTGTTTTTGTGCCGAAATAATGATTCGCACAGTCAGTAGATCATACAGCATTGCGTAGAATATAATGCAGAAGCTATGGCATGTTTAAGAGCACAGTTCTACACAAACAAAAACATTTACGGATTCTTTTGTCGCAGAGGATTATTGAAAGACCACGAGATCATCTACTAGATCACCAACCCTGCAACACAACTTACAGTACTTTCATCAGTCATGTGAAAAGAAAAAGACAAGGAAATGAAAGCAAACACACAAGTTATATTTATAGATGAGCGCATGCTTATGTACACAAATAAGTTGATGAACGTTTGCAATAAAAGTGCATAAGACTGCGCTCATACCCAGGCCCGCAACCCAAGGGGGCAACCGGGTAATTGCCCTCCCGAATTTTTCAAAAACATTGTGAAAGTACCAATATGTTTTTTAGCTGTTAGGTACAACCACAGATTGAAATCATTTTGCCCTCCCCGACAAATTGCCGTACAGAGTTACATGCTTGGATGTAACTATACAGAGCACACTATACAGAGTTACATGCTTGGATTAGTGTGTAAGCCTGAAACCCTACACCTAAAACCCCTAACCAAAGACTTCAAACCTAAAATTGAAACCCTAAAGCCAAACCCTTAACCTAAAACCCGCTATAACCTTAACCTAAAACCCTAAAGCTAAAAATAAAACCCACAACCTAAATATAAAACACTCAACCTGTCCCGTTGCCAAGGGGGAGCTTTGTTGAGCTTAGCCCCCGAAAGATAGCTCCATGCCTGCCCAAACTTAAATATGAAACAATACTGTATAAATCAGTGGAGTTTTTGTCAATTTTGGAATGTCAAGACCCCACACACAAAAGTAAAGCTCCCCTATTGAAGACTTTCTGGCGACGGTTCTGCTCTCAACCTAAAACTCTCAACCTACAAGCCTAAACCTAAAACCCTCAACATGAAACTTTTAACCTAAATCCCTAATCCTCAAACCTAAAACCCTAAACCTAAAACTGCAAATGTAAAACCCTCAACCTTACTTATAAAACGATTGTGATTTAGTACATATATATAAAACACCTACAGCACACCATCAAAACGTTGCATAACACGTTCCCTCCAAGGAGCCACTCAGCACCAAATTGCTGACCGCCACGCTCATGCAAGAAGTTATTACCACACATGAAAAGTTTCTTAAGTGTACCTGCCAGTGTTGAACGGAGTCTAAAATTTTTGACTCCGACTTTATTCCTGCTTTCACTGAATGTACTCCGCTCCGACTCTGAAACATTTGTAAGTTTTGCACTTCAACTCCTGCTTAAACTCCAAATTGCATGCTATAAGCTATTCAAAAATTATGTCAAAATATGACTCCGGCTTCACTCCGGCTTTGGCTTTTCGTGAAAAACTCTACTCCGACTCCACTCCTACTTTCGAAATTCATTAAGACACCGGCCGGATTCCACTCCTACAACCCGGCTCCTGTACACCACTGGTACCTGCCAGTCGCGCCTGATGGAGTGCTCACATACAGGAAAAGCAAATTTGCCTGAAAATGCAGCATCGACAAAGCAATGCCAAGCAGATGCCAAGCGGTTTCACCCACTTTTCTTGCCACCGAATGTTTTTTTCAAATCAAAAGAATTTTGAAGGTTTTTTCAACATCAGCGGGCGACTCGTAGCGGCTCGGTGAAATCCAACCGCTACAATATCGTCAGCGGCCCGCTCGTTCAACCTCAGCGGCCCGCCCAAAAACCGGATCATCAGCGGCTAGTGCCATGTCTGAGGCAGAGTTCTGGTCATGCCCGGGGCAGCTGTTTGATTCTACGCCCTCCTACCAAATTCTATCATTGAACAATGTGAGAAATACAAGCATTTGAAACATGTAAAACAAGTTTTGACTAAACAATACGTTTCGAAAAATTAACCTATAAACAATTCAAGAAGTAGATTTTGTTTTTAATGAGTTAGTCTTTGATAATTTTTGTTATATTTGTTTAAGCAAAATTAATCTAGTAATGGGTATGAATTGAAAAACTAGATATTGGATTTTTGCATGCAAACAAGTATCAGATACTATCACTAAAATAAGACAGCACGGCCCTAGTTTAAGAACACAGCCTCTAGTGACAGTCGAGAGATATTTTGAAGATTACTTAACGCTTATTAGCAATAGGCTACCATGCATTGGCCAGCCAACAATGAGAGGAAAAGATATAGGATGTAAGGCCTTCAGATAGCGATGGTAGTGCTTTATCTCTCTCTCTCAAGAAGAGTCTCTTAAATATACATTTACATGCCCCTCAGGCAAGTTCTCACCAGATCCATAGAGCATGCGTTAGTAGCCTTTCAATACTAAGAAGCATCTAACTACAGCATAATAATAAAACATAATTTTGCAATTCACTCTTTGGATGCCCAGCGCCTTCGCCCCTTTTTCCACCACTCCTCTACGCGCCCCTGTTCCTGGTTGATACGTTTGTGATGTTGCCGCCTGCACGCAGTGGTGTGTTTAGGGTTGGGGGCCCGAGGCAAGACTAAAAAAGGGGGCCCTCTGATGACGTCATCATACTCAGCCAACCGTGATGATCACTTTTGATCAAGCCTAAGATACGGCCACCCACGGATACGTTCCTGAAACTACGGTATTACTGACATAGCAGTAGGAGAAAATGCAAAGGGGTGTTTATGATACGCAACTTTGAAAACACTAAAAGTTGAGGAGACAAGACTGGCAACACATAAAAGTTAGGCAATAGCAAATGGGCATCGCCCTCACTTCTTTATTTTCGCGGCCCATTTCTCTGCATTCACCATCAATAAACTACAAAGTTTACCCCTTGGAAAGTTTTACACCTTCCCTCTTTGAAAAAATGCTTGGTAGTTGGTATCCTGAATTTTTTCACATTCATGACTCTGTGGGAATCCATGAAACTATAAACAACAACCAGGAAGATTTAAAACACTAAATTTGTTTCAAATTTCATCCTACAAAAGCATCAGACCTGAGACTTGTTTTGGAAAGCTTTGAGGCTGGATGAGTCAAGGCTGCCCCTATCTTGCATTGACACTAGTTGTTTGAAAAATGTGCAGAAGTAGGAAATAATTCATCATATACCTTATCGAAACATTTCTATTGCAGCAAGTAGCCCACACAATTGATTAAGTCTGTGCTAAGAAA
>JGI24021J15306_10011835_pt1 | contig 10837 bp, 5 predicted proteins | sample Ectturendosymbi1_FD_15306 | JGI IMG/M metagenome (IMG submission 15306)
TCATGTTACAGGCATCGGGCAAATAAGTTTTCAAAATTGATTAATGAAGGCCCCCTGGCGAACCTATGTCATATGTCTATTTTGCTGCCATCTTGACTATTTCGCTGCCATCTTGGAGGCAAAATAGATATTGCCTACTTTATATTACGAGCCACGGGCCGGTCCGGGCCAGAAAATATGTTGTAGTTTAGCAAAACGGGCCGGTCCGGGCAGTTTCATGTTAGCTCCGGGCGGGCCAGGCTGCAAAAGTGCTGGCCCGTGCCATCTCTAGCAGGCGAGACGACTGCTGGGTCACGTAACTTTGGTCGTTCCTGGTGAACCGCGCATTCAGCGCAACGCCAGCAGAACAGCAGAGAGGTTGCAACAGGGCAAAGGTCATCTCTTTTTCTTCCACAATCCATTGTCCTGAAAATGCAAGCGGCTTTCCCGTCTTAGTGACGTCACAGGGCAAAAAACATGCTTCATTTTTGATCAAGACTTCAAAAACTGCGGCACGTTGGTTGTGCAGTGTGAGCAATGATACCTTTTTGGGCAAAACTTCGAAAACTGCGACACATTATCAGACCAGTGAGCCATAATACATTTATCAATGTCTAAACGACCGTAGCCAATCCGGTTTTTCCCTTCTCAAGGAGTGAAAAACTACTCCTTGTCTTAATGTCTTAAGTGGTACCTGTTTTCTGTGGCATGATTTGTTGTTTGTTTGTAGTTGTTCCCAAATAAACTGATACTGATACTGTGGTGTTTTTTTCGAAAAAATTAACATAAAAGTCTAGGCCTATGCAAATTATCATCATGTTAATGCTAGCTCTTTTGCAGTACAATATTAAAGTTTATAAAGAATGTACTATATACAACAGTCCATGTGGTTAGTTATTTAACATCAGATTTGATGTTTTCAAAAATTTTTTTGATGTTTGATGTTAACGCTATGAACTTGATATTGAAAACAATTTTCATATTGTAAGTAATAGTTTTCTTATTTTTTACCATTTTTCAAAGGTAGTTTGCAAGTTTACTGACCGTCTTAAGTTAAAATTGTCATTTGATTATGTTAGCTAGTGTTTCCTGTTCGAAATGGAAAAGTTTATTCATTGTGTGGGAAACAATGAATGATGATTATAACAATTGTACGTATTTGCGAGATTGAACAGAGACGTACGACAGAACAGAGGTTCAAGCCTATTTTGAGGGCAGTGCGTTAGTTTAATGAACTTATTCAAAGCCACTGTGAAGAGAATCATGTTTGGTAACTGGCAAATATGAATTACGTGGACATAAGATTGAATTGCTAAGTTTATTTGTACAGCTTTTTTTAGAATGGAAAAGTATCCTGTACTACAGTAGAAAGTCAACTTTTATAATGGTTTCATTGCATTGGCATGAATTATTGTCACTGCTTATGAAATTGTAACTGTTTTGCTTTTAACATTGCCAAGGCCACTGTTGGGTGGGTTCATTGATTATCTTATGTGAATTGTTGTTTCTTAGCATGTTGTTGCAGCGCTCTCTGAATTTTTATGTGTATGACGACTGAATGTTCAAATTCCTTGGTTGTCATGTGTGTGATCCTGTACTAAAAAGAAGTAGAATGATTCATTATTGAAAGCTCTTTTTATCATGACAAACAGTTTGGAAAAGGAACTTGCAGTTGCAAACACTTAAATAATTCATTTCGCGGCTTGACCAGTCAACAAGATTGGGTGCAACGCATCAACAAAATTTGTGCTAAAATCTTCAGAAGTGATAAGCTCAGATATTGTAAAGAAAAGCAAAAAATGCATCTAAAAATGCAATGTGCATACCATAAAAATGCTTGCATAAAGTAGGCTGTGTCGAACTCTAGATCACAAAATGCCTGATATAGTGTCACAGTCCCACTGTCAAGTAGTGATCATGAAAAATGCTATTTCGCAGGCATTGGGACTGTTTACATTGTTGCGATCATAAAAGCCCGAGCAGCATTTGCGCAAAGCTTCGCACTGTGGCAGCAAGCAACAAGAGTTCACCTGACGAGATCACACTATTATTGCTTGTTCGCGCCACGTATATAGTTGTTCTTTACGCACATCCCATTCGTGGTGAATCACAGATTCAATGCAACACCACCAGAGAAGTTGCAACAACATATACTGATAGTAAAGCCTGTCCATGTATGTCACTTGTTCTGCATTTCTTTCCAGTTCAGCTTTTAGTTTGACGCCTATTCCGTTGACAATACAATATGACCACAGTAAACACAACCTAGACTACCATCTCGTCACCCTAGTTTGGAAACAGTGGAGATAGTCTGCACTCTCTAACCTCCAGCTAAGTGCAAGCAGGCTGCCTTAACCCTTTGTTGTGTTAGTGCAGGTAGACAAGAATGTTGGCTGCCCTCTCTTTGTCAGCATCAAATGTTCTGATTTTAGTGATGCCAAGCTTAGTTTATTTACTTGGATCAAATCCAGTTTTGTATTTTGTTTTTTATTTTTAACCTTATGAAATAGAAATTTTAGGTGTGTTAGACAAAATGCTTGTGCTGTAGATGCAGACCTCTAACTAAGGCATTACAACACTACCAGGTTTTCGTTCCTTTTTAATTTAAAAGTAGCTGCGGTTTCTAAGATGAAAGTAGCATACTTTCCGGCCTTTAAGTTTAACTTAACGAGTCGTGGCTTGAAGACATTACCTCATAAGTTTTTCATGAAAACTGATGATCATGACAAATATCAGTGGCAATGTAAATTAATGCAGTACATCGTTCAAAGCTCCCAAAAGGAGTGACCGCTTATGACACAAAGACATCAAATCATGTATTAAAGCCATGGGCTATTCGAATCACTTAATGAAATTGACCCAGTATAAATTTAAATTAAAGTTTCTGACGATAAGAGGATTTAATTATACTTTATAAGTTGTCTCTGCAGAGCTGATGTTGAACAGATTTATTGCTGAGCATGATCTAGCATTTTCAGTTGCAAATTAGTTAAATGATCTTGCAAGATCCATCGATGTACTTCCAAATATATTTATATATTTTTACATAAATATTTATATATTTATGTAAAAGGGTTTGCAGTCAAAAGATTTTTCAGGACTGTGAATGCTGCTTACGAAACAATGCACCGAATCGGATACAGACAGCTTGAAGGGGCAAATATTAGCCAAACAGATGGTTTCATAAAGTGGTGGTGGATATGCAATAAGGGGACCATGTTGCAAAGCAAGTTTTGATAACAGTCTTGTGTCTTTTTCATGTTGATGCCTGACATTTGATGTTGAAGCCTGAAACTTTTGATATTGAAATGATTTAGCCCAGTGGCATCACTGATTCGTATTCTTCATCATGCTTGTATCTATTTAAGACTAAAGTGCATAGGAAGTGGCTAGAGAACCACCCATGGATCTACTTACTTCAAAACTTATTGCACTGTACCATCTCGCATTACATGGTTCAGATAAAGCACTTTGTCACTCAAGCGTCGTCATCTTGAAGCATCTGCATAGCGCCAGCGCATGTCTTTCAGGTCTGCTGTGCCAATGGTTTTCGGTTTGCCTCTCACGTTTTCATAGTAGTGACTGATTGCACATTTCAATTCATGGGACCAGTTTTTCTTTACTTTTTTGAAAGGCAGTGGCTATAGATAAGCCTGTGGATCTTGAAATTTGAAAACTTATCAATGGACCACCTGTGACGTAACAGTAACGCATGACGAGAGTTCAGTAGGCTTGGTAGAAATGAAGTAAACGTAAAAGCTACACCCTAAACCTATCCTTAACCCTAACTGTAGTCCTAACCTAACCTTGTCATGCGTTACTGTCACATTAGCCTACAGGAGGTGGTCGAATAAGTTCTCATATTTAAAGATCCATGGGTGGTTCTGTAGCCACTGCCTTTAAAGAAAGTACATACAGTAAAAAGCGTTCCCATGTAGGAAAGCAAAGGCAGCATTGATGAGTCCACAACCTGACGAGCACTTGCACAGCAGCCATAGACGCAACCCCAGGCTATCGTCCTTGTCATGTGACTATATTTACCAATCCAGTTTGGCTAAGGGCAAAGTAACTCTGGCAGTGCTTTTGCCATTAATGACATAATAACCTATACCATTTTCAAACTGTCAGTTTATTAGATTTGGATAGGATTTTGAAATGAAACTATCAGATTAGACTTGGATTCGAAAAACCTAAATCCACTTATCTCTGCTGTGCTGACCTAGGTAGGGTGGTATGTTCTCAAAATCTGTGCCTCAGAGTCTTTTGCTGAGTTGTGCCTCATTAATGTGCATCTGTCCAGTTGAATTTATTGCTTTTCAGACAAAGAGTTTACATTTTTTAATGGAACAATAAAGATGGTATGGATATAAACACAGCAGCTGAAAAGAAGAGGAATATATAGAAATTAACATCAAAATGGCAAAGTAAACCAAAGACAAACCCAAAAAAGTCGAGTATGCAACATTCATTGAACAAAAACATAACACAAGCAGTATAAAAATGAGAAATGAAACAATTGTTCGAAACATAAAAAGAACATTTCAGTACAGCAAAACACAACAACAGTAAAACAACAAGGGGTTAAAGATAGAAAACAGGAATGCAAAGAAGCAGCAAGCAATGATATGACTTCAATGTCAGCAAAAGAGGGGGGCTGCAGCTACAAGAGTGTATTGGATGCCTACGATACCACACAAAGAAGAATGCTGGCAAGACTGCCTCAGACCACTACCAACAAGCATTGGTGCAATGAGTGGTGCTCTTGAGAATCACATTTCATGTGATCCGCAGTTGTTTTTGCTCCATGCGCAATGAGTAGATGTGCCATTTATCTTCCATCCATATCTCATGCAGATGGCATCCCTGAATTCTTGTTTATATACCTACAAGCTTTGATTGGTATTGCCCAAGCCACTAAGCCCATTTTCCATTGTTCCTTTTGCATGTTAATGTTCTTTAATGGTCAGTTTCCCAAACGTTTCATCATAGCAATTGTGGTAGGTTGTGACCTTGAGTTGTCATATTCTATGTACATTTGTTGGTTCTGGTATGTTGATGGTCTGTTTTCATAGTCAACATTTTTGAAAAATTTTAATTTCAATTGCTTTTAACTACCCTACACTATTTTCATCACACTGTGGGATCTATTTGTTTTTTGCTATTTTGTTATTGATCTAATGCAATGCGACAGAATTAGTCAACGACAGTTGGTGGCAAGCCAAGCCTGAATCAATGCTTTTTGTCGGGGTGGTTGTGGTGAACGTTCTTGCCTAAGGAGCACTACGGCAAGTCACCCAGTGGCCGTGAATCGAACACCCAACCTTCTGATTGGGAGGTGGACACTCTACCGCAGCTAATCGCTGCTGCTATTGCTCTTAGTTGCTAATGAGCAATTGCTTTGGTTTTTGCTAACCAGTTTAGTAACCATGGCTTTAGTGTTAAAATTCTTCTTTCTACAATGAATAGCAGTTGTAGTTTATTGGCAATTGTGGCATAATGTGTTTACATTTCCAAAATAAATTTGCGCAAAGTCAGGACACCAAAAACACCAGAACAGTTATCCTGTATCCTGTCAGTGTTTCCCAGAGAAACTGTTGTACACATTACGGTGAATCAAAAGGCAAAAAAGGGCAAAAAGGTGAAAAACAACAATGCAGAAAAACTGATGTTTGCAGGATGATCCACCCAGTTGCACAGGGGCTGCTGAGTCATAGTTCGTTTCTCACAATCGGGGTGTGCAAGGTTCACCAGTTCCGCACGGAACTTAGCTAGACCGGGAAGTGCAAGCCCAACCAAAATAAAACTTCATCCCAGTTACCATATAACCCTTTTGCTATGTAAACATGAAGTCGAAAACCAGCTTCTACATGATAATTTAAATGGCAGTAACACAGCTACTTTGATATCTGGATGTCTTGATGTTTAGTAGAAGATGCTATTATGCCACAAAGATGAGAGTACTGCTACAGATGAGTTGGGGTTGATGGTGGCTGATCTTAAGTGCCATGAAACAACATGAAGACAAAACAACACCACAGAGAATAAATACAAACAAGATAAAGTGATTTAATTACTGAACTCAGTATGATGAGACAAAGGGTCTGACTTTTTCTGTTCTGTGGATTGTCACACAGAAACAAATGGATAATTAGGTAAACTGCATAAACAGTTTCAAAAACTTTGAAAACGAAAACTGTAATGCCATGCCTTCTTTCGTATAGTGAGAGATGAAATGGTATGAATAATGCTTCCTAAATACAATAGTAGACAACCGCTGTTGTTTTATTACCAACTGACTCAAATTTTAGGTCCATGGTACCTGATTTATCTTTTGCCATGTTCACTTGTAAACAAGTGCAAGAAATATTTGTCATGGGTGGCTTTCCTGCTTATGTGAATTTGAACTGTTCATGCTGCAGGGATACAACAATCTTCAAAAGTATTTGGCAGGTGGCCATTATGAAAACTGTGCAGCTGTGTCACTTTACCAATTTCAAGGTTTATTTATTTAGTTTCAATAGATTTAGTTGGTGTAAAATGAAGTTACACATGACAAGTAGGGTGTGAAATTCATGGCTGATATCAGTTTATTATGTGGAAACTTTAGATGATTTAGAGCAGTTTTTGGCACTGATCCCCGTGCACCAATTGCACATTGAAGGTGAATATAAACTAAACCATAGTAAACTGAGTATAGAAGTCAGATAGTGTCTTGTGTAAAAAAATCCTAGGATTCATGATAATTTACCCTCCAGGTCGGTTATACATTGGAACCAGGATAATCTATCATTTAAAAACACGACCATATACTTTATTAGAAAGTTGCACAAAGTTTGTATAATTATAGTCAAATGGGGTAAAAAAAACAAAAATTATAAGTTTATAATATCTCTAAAACCAGCTAAAGTGCTTTCTTAGTCTTTTGGTGGAAGGTAAACCCCATGCCAAAGTATATTGTGACATTGTAATTTTTTTGTTATCTTTTCCCAAAGAAAAATTATAATGAAAATAAATTTTTTTGGGGTATAAAAAAATACTGTTCTTTAATCCAGATTTGCCTGTGTTTTGTACATTAAAAATAATCCACATTTAAGCACAAACATTTAGCCATAATTTAGATTTGCACTGGTTTATTTACAGCATGCTTTCATGCAAAAACAGTAGATTACAATGATCACTTCAGTTCAAGCAGTCTTGAGCAGGTCATCGGTGATATTTTCCAAACTTGCAGAGGTTGGCAAACTTTCTGGACACCATGCTCTTGCTTAAAAATTAAACAAGCCTTTCCTCTGCCTGCATCTGTAAGTATTGGCTGGTCTGGGCCATCAAAACAATGCTTAATGCAATGCAAAACAATACATGGAAAAGAATATCCATGTCTTTCACTGTGGGTCAATCCCATAACAAGCGACTTGTATTAGTTGTACTCTACCTTTGTTGCAAGAATTTTGTTTCCATTCTTGTTGGTGTTCTATCATCGACATCGTCAAAGAACTTTTTAAGGTTGTTACCAATAGTAGGCTTTAAGGCTTGGTCAAAAGACAGCATAAATTTTCCCGTATTTGATCCTCAATCATTTTTATGTCTTCAGCTTTGCTCTTATATGCAGTACTTGGGAAACTTTAACTGATTACTTAGCGGTGCATTGGTAACTGGTTCAACAAACAAGTTTCTCATCTGATTCGACTTTCTCTTTTAACACTTTGACGTCCGGGTTAATTCAAGCGGTTAGCAACAAAACAGCTGATTCGCATGTGGATTTGCGTGGGAATATCTCTGCTCCTGTACGGGTTACGGACCTGGTTGAAGTGTCAAAAGATGCAGCAAGTCCTGCAGTTTGCACTCGAAAAAAAATTTTTTGGTTGGGGGTTGTGGGTTTTTTGTGAGTGGCGTCATAAGTGGAGGGCTTTTTGGCCAACTTAACTCTTTGGCGTCCGGTTGCTTTCGGGGATTTTCGGAAAAAAACGCCTAAACGCACGTGGCTTTGCGCGGGAATTTCTCCGTTCCTGTTCGGGTTACGGACCTAGTTGAAGTGTCAAAAGACGTGGCAAGTCTTCTTATAGGAGCACGGGTGTGGTAGCAATCAGGGTTCCCACACAGTATTAAAAGTATTGAATTTCAGAATTCTTTTTCAAGACCTTGAGAAAGTATTGAATTTGGCCAAAATGTACATTAGGTATTGAAAAAGTATGGAAATTCTAAATGGAGAAGAAATCAAGTATCTGAGCAGAATTTTACTGAAGGCAAAGCATTTATGCAGTGTTATACAATGTGTAAAATTGAGTTTCATGATAAAGAATTTTGAAAACTTAAGAGAGGTAATGGTTTTGAATTTTTGTAGTTTAGTATTGACAGGGAATTGAAAAAGTCATGAAAATGATGTTTAAACATGTGTGGGAACCCTGAGCAATGTATTGTTGAAAATCAGAATAATTGCAAATAAAGTTGTGCACTGTTTTTTGTATTTGATTGTGAGGTTAGCCGAGATGCAAGTATCAATGACTAACATGAAGGAGGCAAATCTAAAATAGTTGAACCTCTCTTCTGGAGTCAAAACAAGATAATTGGCAATTTCTTGTGAGCTATTATAGTAATCAAATACATTTACAATACAGCTGAAATGCCCAACAACAAATGAAGGTCCTTTTTTTTGCAGAGATGTACTATAGAGAAATTTACTTCATCTGTTTTATAGTAAGATCATACAAAAATACAAACATGAGGTAAAAAAATCTTGTCTGGGGTAAAAAGTAACTAGTTTTTTTTTGTCCACGTTAACACATCCGGTTGGGGTAAAAACAAACTAGCCCATAAAACTCAAAATGTAAAGTTGTCAAAATTTTTATTGGTATGGATATGCAGAGACATGCACTACCAAAGCAATTGCTAACTTTGACATGTTTAGGCTAAGTACTTCTAAATCAGCGTAAAAGTTTATAAAATTTGTTTGAAACTTTTGATCCTATCTAATATCAACATCAATTTTCAAACAAATCTGCAAACCTTGTTTGAGAACTTAGGTTGGAACAAATATGTTGCAAACAGTGTCCCAATGAATGCCTCTGTAGCACCAATTCATTTGAAACTTTTTTCATTTCCAATAGTTTTTAAGGGGTTAGTTACTTCTCATCCCACTGGAATAGTGTGAGCATTTTGACTGTTGCCAGTTTCAACTTAAAATGAGGTTATTGGTTTTTAGGTCACATTTAAATAACATAAAGATGGTATTCTTATATTTCAGAGGCAAGCTTTTAATACTTCTGGTACTGCACCAACCGAGATACCTTTATGAAATTTGTTTTTATGAAACAAAAAAAAGGCTATAAAGAAATACGTATCTGGCTTTACTCATATTACTTATTAGTAATTTTTCTGAAAAGCTTATACATTCACTTATGAAAATCATGAAGATGAAAAGTGCATAATTGAAACACTTATTTGGGAAGCCAATTATTTTTCTTGCCTCACATTGTTTTTCTGGCTATGTGCTTGATTTTTAACACAATAGCCAAAAGCTAGTTAATCTGCCAAAAAGTTAATATATACCAGTTACTTGACAAAATGGCCATTCAGGCTGTTCAGCAATTATCTGCTGATTAGTGCCACCTAGTCGTCTGTCCATAAACTTGGCTCTGTTAAATCCTAGGCCACAGTTCTGACGGGTTAGTGATAGTCATGAGTTACTGTCTAGTGTGTGATGTGCATAGTCACTTTTATTGTGAAGCTTTTGGGTTTTGTCAACAGTACTTTAACATCATGTTCTCATTTTTGTGATTGATTAAATGTGCAAAATTTTTTGTTTGTAGATTTTTCTTTTGGCTAGGTAGTCATTATTTTTCAAATTATGTCTTGTGAGGTGTCAGTTCTTGATAAAATTGAGTGCATTTTAGAACTTCCATGTAGCACTGAAGAGCATTCCAATTTTATTCAAGAGTTTCATCAAGTGAGTGTTGTTATATGCTGTGTTGTAATAGTTATCTTTGTGAATAGTTGCACAGCCAAACATTTTCCTTTCATAAAAGTGCTTTGTCACAAGAAAAACGCAACTTTGAGAAACAAGAAGAATAAAGTTAAGAGCTTTCGCCACAATCACCCAGATCCCACCGTCATCAGTTTTTTTAAATGCATTGCAAACCCTGTCTGTTTATTGTTGGACATATCCCTTTCTGTTTCAAAATGTACACATTTAGTGAAAAAGAATGTTCAAACCTAGAAAAGTTTTCCTATTTTTCGGTATTATTAGACAATTGGCACGCAGTGTCTTGGGTGCAAGAATCAAGGTGGTTCAAACTGATATTGAGTGGTGTTGTCACAGTACGATGAAACAGAAAACGTTTTTACATTGTTATATACTTTAGATTACAGACAGCATATGACATACAACTGAGCTAGTAAAATGTTGGCAGTTTTATGAAGTTCAGAAACAAAACACAATATGAAAGTATGATGTGATTTGGGGTTGTTCATGCTTTGTGTGAAACAACCTCAAAATGTATTTATGAAGTTTGAAAGCAGCTTTGGCATTATACATGTTGAAAAAATAGAGCCATTAAATATAAATCTTGTGTTATAAGCGGGTTTTTTTTAAGGTGTTTTAGGGACCCTAGGTGTTTTAGGGACCCGGGACCCTAGAACTGAAAATTGTGTCCCTAGAATCAGCGGAAATTATCCACGGGTCCCAAGAAATTGGGTCCATACCAGGTAACTAACATTTTCCTTAAAAAACCATGGTTGCAAGGTAAGTTAGCATGGAAGGGAACTTCACTGAAAATTTGTCTCAGTTGGTTGATTCCTTTAAAAATCATGAAAATGTGTTACATATGAAGTAATTTCCAAACTTCTCTCTTAACGTGAACAA
>JGI24021J15306_10011836_pt1 | contig 10837 bp, 9 predicted proteins | sample Ectturendosymbi1_FD_15306 | JGI IMG/M metagenome (IMG submission 15306)
GGGGGGGATAATGTTTAACATTCAAAGCAACGAGGCACTAATGAACTGATGTGTTTGAGGACAACCATCTCAGTTTAGAAACTATTAGATTCTTTGTGTGTATTTCGTATTAAGTTTTCCGATTAACTTAACATTTCCTGTGGTTTCCTGTTGTTGATTATGGTCTTGCTTGTATTCGAACCCTCAGACTCTGGATCCGCGCAACTTATCGAAGATGAACCTTGGTGCAACGTCATCAGGCGAACTATCGAAGTATTGCGTGCAGTCTGATGATGACTTCATAGAACTGTACAAAGATGCCGTCATTTGCTACACCCGGGTAAGAGTGCTTTAAATCAGGGTTCTTAAACTCAAATTGTCCTGTGGCCACACGAGGCCTTATAAGGTAACCCCGGACCGCATTATGACGCTCACGCAACAATGGCGGTTCCTGAACGTACTTGAAACATCTTTTACATCTTATTTCCTGCGAGAGGTGTCATGGATTATGAGCAAATCATTTCTAGCCGTCTAAGGAACTTGTTCACTTGCTAGCTGAGCACTTAAACACCGGTGAATAAACGAAATAACGTATGTGTTAGTATTTCATTCATTTTCATGCCCGCTATTCCTCTATGGAGAGTTGCGGGGACGGCATCCATAGGAGGACATGGAACACCTCCCGGTCAACAGCAATCTCAGATAGTTTTGCTGGCTCCACACCAAGACGGGACCAAGCAAGGTCGGAGATGCAGTTACTCCAACTAGGCCTTGGACGACATCTAGGTCGTTTTGCCGTGGGTCTAACCAGCCGGGCTTGTGTGGCGGTCGGTAGATGGTGCCACATGTAAAGAAATGGTCACAGCTAGATGGTGCCTATTAGTNACAACAAGTCACTGTGATAGTAGTCACCACAAACGAAAGATCGTAATTCACTTATCCCTATATAATGATAGTGCAACCTAGTAGTAGTAGAGTGAACTCAGTGATGGATCTCTATTGCTGCTGGTTGCTTTCCTGTCAGTTTACCATCTTTCTCTTGTGCTTGCCTGAGCAGTTCAAGATATCTGCAACAGAGGAGTGGCAAAAGGGAGAAATGGTTCAACATTCAAGGCTCTGCGAATTTCAAGGCTCTGCGAAACTTGGTGCTTGCACCTGAGCTAATATTCTTTCAGTCATTACCCAAGATTCAGACCATAGGTGAGGATCGGAACAAAGATCGATTTAAAAACTGACAGCTTTGCGGTGTTTGAAAGCTCCGTTTTGTGACCACAGAGCGATAAAGCTNACGCAGAACTGCGTTTGCTTCACCAATCCGTGTATCAACTTCCATGTTCAGTCACTCGGGAATACAACTCCAACCCCAAGGTACTTCAACTTCTCCACCTGTTGCAGTGTATTGCCGCTCACCTGCAACGTACACTGCCTTGGATTTGAAGAGAGACATAATACATCAGTCTGTTTAGTGCTGATTTTCATTCCGTATCGGTCGCACACACAGAAAACCAATCAAGTGGATGCTGAAGACGCCGTAGAGAAGATTCAAGCAACATAAAATTGTCCACAAAAAGCAAACCGTTGATCCTGCAGCTCCCAACAGTTAAACCTTCATTGACTTGGCTGTGACTGTCTGTCAAATTCATGACAACGACATCCGGGGAATGTCGTTTGGCTTCCTCGACCAGTTCATGTTCTTTTCCTGAAAGCGAAGTGATGTTCCAGTTGCCGGAAGATCGTAAAACATTAACTGGATCATAGCAGCTCATAACACGACGCCTACTTTGACAAATCGAGGAGCGATTGTAACGACCACGTTGAACTCCATGCTATGTGTGCAGTGAGGATGAAATGCTGTCGCACTCAACTGAAGTTAAACGGAAGTGCTACTTTTACCGCAAGATCAACGATTAACCATCAACAATTTTTCGTTGCAAAACACCGGCTAGCGCTCACCCGGGTTATCAAGTCACACAAGTTGACTTTGGATAATTTACTGAACGTGGGTATCAAAAACATAACTGTGCGTTTGCTGCAATCTGCTGGTGACGTTGCGATCGGAAATCCCGAGCGGCATATGCGCAAAGCTTCGCACCGCTACAGCATGCAACAATAGAGATCACATGCCAGAGGTTCCAACAGGGAAGACATCAGCACCTCACGCATTACCGCTTTTCTAGAATTAACACTGAAACCTATTAGTGCAGAATTTTGCAAAAACTGCCCAGACGAGTTTTGTCAAGACAGCCGCCAATACATCGGAGACCTGCTCGATTGGAAAGACCGCCTAACTAAACCTCCAGAAACTGAAAAGCAAAAACCAGTGTTTTACATAGTGACGGCAGATGTGGAAGTACTTTGAACAAGCTTATGCAGAGACATGGTAACAAAAGCCCTTGAATGTGCGTTGGAGAAGTATTCCAACTTCAACGCCAAGGGCCGTGAAATCATTCATGAACTGAACAAAATTCCCCTGAAACAGGACTGAGGATACGTAATGTTGCGTGAAATCGATTTCCTATTAAAAATATGCTGATCATTCCAACTGTGTCAGCTTTGTGGAGATAAATTACTTTAAGCCAGCTTTGTCCAACCCGGGGCCCGCGGGCCGCATGTGGCCCAGTCGAAGGTTTTGTGCGGCCCAGTTAAGGTTTTCGCTGCAGTAAAAGTATCCTACATGCTGACAACCTGCACTTATTTTGACAATCTTTAATTTGACATTTTCGATGCAGGTTGTCGTCAGTGCCATTTTTATCACGTCTGTTGCCATTGCAGTTAAGATTCAAACACTTTCAGGATATTAGTTTAAGCTAACTTTAGTTTGCTAAGATCAAAGTTAGTCATTCAATGTGAGGCCCTGGTTGAGATAGTGATATGATTTTTGGCCCAGTAAGGCATTTGGATTGGACACGGATGCTTTAAACACTACTTGTCTGAATCATCGCGAAGTCATGAAATCAGAACCAATCGGTTGAATACTTATTGAAATCTTTCAGCAAAGTTTGTGATTTTAATTGTGGTCTTACATATAAGTCAGTGGTTCCCAAAGTAGGGGTGAATTATCCCCCGAAAGTAATATGCGATTTTTGGGAGTAACGCCGAACCAAACCACGATGTTGTTCTAGACATTATCGCTAAAACATAAATAAGAAATAATCGCTGCCTTGATTTGGATAACGGCTCGAACAAGTTTGGAAACCACTGATACAAGTGGATGATGCCTCCTAGTATCGCGGTTGTACAGCAACGCAAAACAATGGGTTTTGGTGCTTCTAATGTATTGTGACGTAATAAAGAGTCTCGCGTCTTCGTTCAGTGTTGTCCGGAATTTCGATGGGTTGATGGCGTGATATGTTGCAGAGTTCCAGGAGACATCGATGAAGTGAATATTCTCAAAGCGAAGATCGACCGCTGGGAGGTGCCAGACAACCTGCGTGACCCTCACGTTCCAGGTCAGTGCGTATTCACTCGCGCATGACCGGATAAAAAAGTTAAAGTTTTTAAAAGCTCGTGCAAAACATACTTATTCCTGGATAGGATCTTTCCAAAACAATGCTGTGGATTATTTCGTCACAATCAAAGTTGCTACTTCGCAAAATGTTTTGTAGCTTGTAATAATCATTTTGAAGTTACTCGTCTGACTTTTGTGTTGCTGTCCATAACTTTATCCCCACCTTGCGAAACATCAGGTTCACTGCTCAAGCTGTGGTACCGGGAACTGGAGGAACCCCTCATCCCCTCCGTCTTCTACGACATGTGCGTCGCGAACTTCAATGACCCCGAAGCCGCCGTTGCTGTCGTGGACCAACTGCCCGAACTCAACCGACTGTGTCTTTCCTATTTGATAAAGTTTTTACAGGTCAGGCCGCAACTTGTCGCCAATGTTTCATTAATTTTCCGATTTTTGTAATATATTTTTGCAATGGCTTGCTGAAGATGTTATGAATTAAATAAAAGTTCCAAATGTTAATGACTTTCCACCATTGCAGCAATCACTACTCAAGTAGCGCAGTGAGCCAATATAGGCCCACCGCTGGCCACTCGTGACCCCAACAGGGACAAGAATCTGGTGCAGTGGAAGTTACTTATTTTCATTTGTTTGATTTTCAATTCCTTGTTCATGTTTTGCGAACCAGGTATTCGCGCGTGAAGAGAACGCCCGATTGACGAAGATGGACTCGAGCAACTTGGCCATGGTCATGGCCCCAAACTGCCTCCGATGTTTGTCCGATGACCCCCGCGTCATATTCGAGAACACCAGGAAGGAAATGTCTTACATCAGAACTTTGATAATAAATTACGACACTTCGTTCATGGATGACGTTTTGTGAAAAGACCCCTCTTCTCTACCACCCCCCCAGTGCACTTCACCCCCTGTAACATTCGATAGATCGCGGAAACAATGTGCGTGTCAATAATAAGCGGCGATGGTCAGATGCCGACGTATGTCTTGCCTCAGTGATGATCGAACAAAGACAACCTATTATGACGTAACAAACGTAATCCCAGTTTTTCAGTGTTTGCTTTTGCCTCTATGTGCTTTATGACGACATCAGCCTGCTTTGTGACGACCGCGAACTTGCATTTTTATTTCCAGCTGCAATCATGTTTTAAGTGATTGTTTGTGTCAAATTGTATTTCTTACGTGCGGTGACATCATAATCTAATCGCAAGCGCCTTTGAGTGGACACTGTGTCAATAAACGGAACTTGTGAAGGCGATTCGGCGATCACTTCATATTGCCCAACATCACCGCAAGGCACAAGGAGGGATGTGTGGTGGAACCTTTTTCAAAGTGGGGGGTACAAGTGAAAGTCAAAAAAACTATAGAAGATTTTTGTATTTTGAATTGGCAACTGTGACGTCACAGGCATTGAAATGTGACGTCATTACCTACACACCATATGAAGGTCTAAATTATACTATTTTAGACAAAATTAAACCACTGTGAAAACGTATCGGTGAACCACCTGAAATTAAAATAGGCTGTTACATGGTCGACCCAGGTCAACAGCGTCACTCGGGCTCATCATACGGTTTATTGTGACTGAATAAAACCGTTCGACGCTTGCGTCACTGAAATTTCCATTTGCTTTCATTCTGGTTGGCATTATTGTTCTGTTATAGTTACGTGATAATGAGAATTTCGCTTGTTAGCTTCTCCATTTTCAATACCATACGACACAGAGCAATTATAACGCCAGTAAGTCCTCTGCGTACCAGACTCATTGGAGCCAGTACTCAAATATCAGGTTCCAGCTCCGCGCATCAAAATTTTTTGGCTTCTGTGTCAAGCGAATTTTCCGACTTGACACCGTGTCCGCATGCACAGAGCAATATTCTACGCATCAAATATGCTCAGAAAAATGAAGATTAGGGTTTAGGGATTCGTGTTTAGGCAAGTGTGTCAGGTTAGGGTGAGAAAAAGAAAAATAGAGGTAAAAGGCTAAGCCCAAAAATTTTCAATGGTTAAAATTATTCCCGTGCTATAGCTTGTTGTGGGTTCCTGACATCTAGCCAAAATCTATTGATTTACACCACACATCAAAAAGGTAATTGTCAAACTTTATTTCTTTATTCTGAGAAGTAAAATAACTGAGAAACAATAACAAGTCAGAAATTTCGCTTAACGCCGGTTCCAACATCTAGAAGCTTTTGGTTCCGGCTCCAGACCAATTTGGTCCAAAAAACAGAATAAAACATTGCGTTATTTGTAAAACTCGCTTGCCCCATAAACTATTTCTGTGGAACCGGAAAACAAATTTCAGCTCCGGATCCACCATCTAAAAATTATTGGCTCCGGCTCCAGCCATGCATTCAACATTGTTTCAGCTCCGGCACCACAGCCCTGCTGCGTATATTAGGCTCATTCATATTAGCCCGAGTTGCTGGACAATTTATCGTTCGTTTGAAATTATTCTCGAAACGGAACTGTCCATTGGATTGGACTTCAAATCCAATGCTGTATAGAAAACCAAAAACATTCAGTCCGATATGAATTATGCTTTAAAAAACACTTAATTGCATGGGGCAGCTCGGGCTCTAATGGATGAGCCTGAGTGAAGCGCGAGAGAACGCCTACTACGAACGATATTGTTTTATTCAGGTAACCTGCAACATGAGCGTGAAAGGCCAGACATGGAATGAATTCATATGAACACTGACAAGGTCCAAAGAAAAGAGCCCGAGTTAACAACTTAGTGAAGTGAGGACCGTGGGTGTTGGCACAAATACACAAAGCAAGAAAGCTCGCGTTCTCCGCCATTGAAATTGATCTGTCAAACATTTCATTTTGCGCATAAAATTCAGTAAAATTTCACTATTTAGATTGATATTAATACGCTTGAAATTACACCAATTTTTAATGGCATGGCACGAACTTTTTCCTACACACAAGCATTTGGGTGTCGGAAGGGGAGCAGGAATTTGAAAATTTCAGCAAAAAATGCTGTTTTCCTAATTTCGAGCGGTAAAAAAAATTCACCATTTTTGGCCCCCCGTAGAAAAGCTTTGGGAAAAATCCACTAGTGCCCCCCTTGGAAAAATTCCTTCCGACGCCCATGCACACAAGCATGTAAAATTACACCATTTTTGTGAAAAATTGTGTTGTATTACACCATCTGGCAACACTGTTCAACAACACCAATGCGGTAAGCAATCCACAGCAAGGTGACATACTGTGCACGGTGTATTCTGGCAAACAATTACGAATCCTGCCAAATTATAAATCATATGTGAGAAACAATATCGACAAAATACTGCCAAAATTCTGCAACGTTTTTTTAATTGAACGATTTACTTTATCACTGGACCCAGTACTAATTGTGTTACTCAAACTTACAATATCTAGGCAAAAAAGTGGGGGGCCAGGCCCATGCAGCCCCCCCGGTTTCGCCACCTATGCAGTGTTTTTTGAGGGAACGAAACGGTTTCTGGGATCTCTCAACACGTCCTCACGGTCACCAACGTTAAAACTTGAAGGATTTGCGTTTTTCTACAGTTTTTACCTATTTTGCGAAACTTTCTTCCGAGAATGAAGCTGATATTATTGTCTATGATGTGAAACACCACCAAGAATGCTGGTGTTGGCCGGTGTGGTTATACGCTATATTGACTTTCAATAAGTTGGTAAAGCGATTTGCATGATATTTGTTATGAACAACATTACCTGCTTTAGACCTTGTTTCGGAGATGTCGGGACTTAGTATTAGGTAAACATCAGTGATAACGTGACTCGAGTCATGATTTTTGGTGACCTCAGGAAAGCTGGTTTTGTACTGTAGCAGACGTAAAGTCTACTACATCTAAAATAAAGTATTACAAAACAAAACAATGCTCAACAATCAAGAAGATTGGATTCACCACCAGAACTGAGAAGACAAAGAAATATTGATGAACATCGAAATAGTCCAGGCATCAAGAAGCAAGCATGAACTACATGTTGAACATGAACAGAAACTCACTCTGCTCTCACTCCAATCACGTTCAGATAACACTCTTACTCTCACTTCATGTTATGACCTAATCATGTGACACGCCAGACAATGGAGGCGTGGCCAAGCAATGGGATGTCGCATGATTGTAGCGTGACCTAGTTAGCATTACAGGAAGTGCAAATATCTTTAGGTACTTTCCATTGAATTAGGGACTTTCCAGAAAATTTGGGTATACAAGGTCCGATTTTAGCAGTCAAGTTCAGTTCGTTTGTCGATCTGGACGAGTGATCTCCTTCGGTTGTTTAAACCACTTTGGTTTTGCATCAGAAGTAAAACGAAGCTCTGCCTTGCAGCTTTTCCTAGCTCGACGGATTGGTTGTGAGTGCTGTTGGAGTCTCGCCGGGGTGCACGGCTGGCTACAATAGCTTGAGCTTCTGACAGAAAACAAAGTCGCTCAGTTCGACTTGTTTTCAGTCAAACACAGGTGGCATGTCCGAGATAATCCTTGTCACTCTGAACAATAAATTGGCTTTGTCCAAGTGAAGTTCTGACACTCAGAACGATAAATTTGGCTTGCCCGAATAAAAGCCCTGTCACCATAAATTGACATTGTTAAAAAACAACAAAACTTAGTTTGTACGAATGAAATTAGGTGATTCCAAGTATTTAGTAACACCTGTTGTCAAATGATTCCAACAAAAACTCAACTTGTTTACACAATACATCTGCAACGCTGACAAAAACCAAAAGCATTGAAATCGTGACTATAAATTTGGAAACTGACTAGCAACCGTTTGATTAACGAAACTCCAAACGCTGGAAACGCCCGTCACGATTAGACTAGTCAAAAACCCTCATCCACAACTGTAAGTCATTCAGTTGACGATCAGTTAATGTAACGACAGGTTTTCAGTTGGGAAATTACTTTAGGTGTTTTAAGATTATCTTGCTGGTTACAAAGATGATCCCAAAAATTGAATTGTGTCTGTGAACTTGATTCGATAGAGTCCGTTTGATTTCATGCGTTGCCAAATTGGTAAGTGCTTTAATTTACAGTTTGCAAATGTCTTATTTTTAATAAAAGATGACTTTATCTATACTACCAGTGTGTTGTAAGTTTAAACAGTATTTGCTAGCCCACAGAAGCCTATTAAGGAAGATCAAGCAAGCATAGACTTGTGAACATCGTCCTTGATGCAGTTATGACGCGAACCCACGAAATAATACGGCTGCATCTAAATACAGTCTTTTGATCTCAACTACAGGACAAAAAAAATGTAATAGTACCGAAGGTTTAACATTTAATTGATTCAAGAAATAAGCAAGCGAAAACTAAAGTTTCCGTGATGATTACAAGAGGGAAGTTGAGAATAAAACATTGCTGAAGCAAATGGTTCCTGGAGGTAAATAGGCAAATATATGATCTTACGTTAGTCGTGAAAAAAGAAACAATAGTTTTCGTTTTAGGTAATAAAATCAAATTTTCCTTAGCCGTCCTTATTTTTGGTTCTAGATCGATGGTAGCCTTGACTATAGGTCTTTGGCAGAGATTAACGGTTTGTTTTTCAAATCTAAATCCGACCAATTCCGAAAATCAAACCTAAAATTCCTATTAGGCTAGGCCTATATGCAGGGCTACCATTGATTTGGACTCAAAAATAAGGACGACCAGAAAAAAACGACAAATATCAGCATTTTTTAGTTCGCAATAAAACAACGCAAAAAATTAAATATGTGAATAAGGTGTTATGAAGTGTTCAATGTAGCCTATGTGGCTTTAATTTATTTGTGGAGGCTAAAAGGCCAAGTGCAAAAATAACAGTGTAATTTGTTCTTGTTTCATGGTACTTGTGCCTGAAACACAAAGAGTTACATGAAAAAGTTAAACAAGATTTGGTTCAGGTTAGAACTGGATGAGTTGAATGAGATTTGTTTCAGGTGATAAGAACATCTGATTCTATTTCTTCGTTTCAAGCTTGGTATTGTCTATTTTGCCCCATGAGGCAAAGGCTGTGATTGGGTTATTTTGGCTTAAGATGAACATGGTTGAAGTGGTCATATGACAATACAATATCACACAAAGAGGTAAACTGGTTAGGGTTAGAGTTTACCTACAGTAATGCAAAGTAGACAAGAAGTCCCTAACTGCTTGTCAGCACTGAAACCATGACATAACTTGTTGAAATGGGTGACGGCAAAATAGCTTACACAGTCTATTTTGCCGTCTGAGGCAAAATATACATTGCTTACAAGTTTTCAGAGTGCAAACAGGAGTCAGAGTGCAAATTTTCAATGAGATCCTGGTAGGAGCAAGAACTGGAGTCACTTTTTTGGAACAGGAGTTGGGGCAGGAGTCAAAAAAATGACTTTGATTACCTCTGATCAGAATAAAATATTGCATATATAAAATTGTTACGCTACAGACAATTAGAAAAATAAGGACGCAAGTCCCAAAAAAGGGCATTTCATAAAAATAAGGACTGTAATATTTTCCAGAGGTGGCCATGGACCCGGAGTTGAATCTGGCGGGATTCTGCGTCTTTCTTTTTGATCCGAACCCGGAGTCAAAATTTTGTGAAAAACCGGACCCGGATCTGGAGTCACTTTTCCATTTCGGCAGTAGCAAGAGTCTGCGTGGTATATTTCTTAAGTAAAAACATGGGTAAATTTCGGTTGGATCCATGGTAGCCAGCGTCTGAACAAGAGTAGGATTCTCAAATTTGAAAAATTTCTGAAAATATGTTCTAAGACGTAGTACTGGAAAATAAGTACAAATCTTAGAAATAAGGACGGTATGGTATTGGTAGCTCTACTTATATGCAATCTAACTCAAAGATTCAAAGACAAAAGAGTTTGGAAGCTAATTCAAGTTAATTTGTGTAACTAGACTAAACATAAAAATACTGATGAACTGTGCCATGGGCATCCGAAGGATCTTTCCCAGGGGTGGGCAATAGTGGATTTTTCCAGAGGCAAGTTAGCCAAAATGTTTTTTCGAGGGGGGGGCGACAAATGATTTTTATAAATCTCCATTTTTCTCTCGTTATGTATTGCTTCTGTATGATGATGAATGCAAAAACTGTTGGAGCCAGAACCAGATTTCAACTTTTTGAAGCAATAGTGGGTTTGGGGTCTGAAAATGTGATTGCGGCTCAGGCCCATAATCAGCTTGGGACACCAGGGGTGTCGAGGAATTTTCTGATAGGAGCCCAAAATTTCGAACTACGTCTAGTATTTTTAAACTACGTCCAACACATTTTTCCAGTTGTAGCATCATGACTGGCTGCTGCATGTAGCGTGTTAAGAATAACATCCCCAGTGGCACTGTAGCAGACACTTTATGGTCTGCACATATTCTTTAGAAAACTCCCATTTGCGGAGAATCAAATAGACAAAACGACCCTCTCTCACTTTGAGAAATCTTC
>JGI24021J15306_10011838_pt1 | contig 10836 bp, 7 predicted proteins | sample Ectturendosymbi1_FD_15306 | JGI IMG/M metagenome (IMG submission 15306)
TTGCTTAGTTTCTTTAGTCAACCGCATGTTTTCTAAATCATTTTTTCTAAATAATCTTTGTCATGTGTTTCTTCGAGGTAACAATGCATTTGATTAACCAAGTTTTAAGGCACTTCGAGCGGATAACTTTCCAGCCTTTTAGGGATCCTGGGATCCTCATTACGAATATGTTCTAGCAGTGTTTACTATCACATTGCTGTGCTATGTCGTAACAAATGAATTACTTCTGCGACAACCTTGAAACCCAAGCTTCATGATCACTAAAATCACTGCGGTAAAAATTACCATTGACTGATCTTACCGATAAACTTTGGAAAATCATTGCGGGCGTGTTTCCTGTGCATGTAAGCCCCGCCCATGCAGCCTGGGCCACCGTTCAGGTACTTGTAAGTGCACCACGCTGCAAAATCCACATTCCAGTCGTGCAAGTGAAGCGGGATATTTCCAACAGCATGAGCCAGATCAAAGCCGACCTGTGCATGAAAATTGTTAAACACTACTCAATTCCAATTAACATCGTACTCAATTCCAATTAACATCGTTTTCAGCCGTCACGGAAATGACTCATTGTATTTGAGAAAACGTAACAAAAGCAATTTGACATTAGAGTCTAATGCAGGGGTGCACAACCTTTTGCTATTGCCGGCCGCATTACTTTATTTACATGAAGTACGTACGCCAATGACTTCGAATTCTATTTATGAGATACGTTTAACTAAAGAACAGGTTTTATCCGGTATATGTCATTTACTTGTGCCTAAAAGTATAATTAAATATCTAACATTTTAACGAATTTATCAAAAAAGAAACATCACCATCCAGATTGTTACCCATCGTGTCGACTGATTTTCTTGCCTTGCGTTTGTTTTGCTTCAATATACGCCAGTACGCCCGCCAAATCTTATATTTTAAATTGCATGTGGACGGTCGCAAATTTCATTATCGAAGGCCGCATGCGGCCTCAGGTTGTGCACCGTTGGTCTAATGTCTAATGATTAGACAAACCGCAGATGTGAGCGTTTTATCGACTTTCACAACGCCGACATAACAGCTCAGACATGACTACGGATTTCTCAATGATTGAAAACGTTCGGACATGCACCATAAAGCGATGTAAAAACGAAGCGAAATCCGAAGACATGTCGACAGGAGTGGTATGTTGGACTTGAAGTTTGTCCAAAGCCCCAGCCAGTGATGGGATTCGACCGGTTTGCAAGAACCTGTTCTTGGAATTTCTTTATCTCGAGAGTCGGTTGTTGACTTAAGCCAGGGGTTCTCAGTTTTTTCCCAAAAGCAAGACTGAAAATGGGGAAATAATTAAAATAAACAATTTCCCTTGCTAGACTGTACCAGTTGGCAACACAAAGATCAACCTCTGCAGCTATATCCGGCCAGTCATATTTCAGGACTCACATACAACCCAATAGGTTCTCTCATTATCACAGTCTCCAGAGGAAAAAATATAGCCAAACTTCTAACAGCTACATTGGTATCTGCATAAATGGAAAAGTAAACAAAACCAGCTGGCAGCCGTTTCCGTCGGTGTAACCTTTTTAACGGCACTACCGTTCGAACGAGATTTTAGCCGAACTCGTTTTTATTCTTGTTTTTCAGTATTAAAAGTTTGGAACAAGTTTTTGAGAGGTTTGCCTAAAGGTATTCTGAGGGAAAGTTGAGAACCCCTGTCTTACGCCAACAACTGGTTCTCAGGAAATTTTCCAAGAACAGGTTCTTGCGAACCGGTCGAATCCCATGTTTCTGCGGCCCGCGAATGTGGCGCCGTCGACCATGTTGTCCTTCAATCGAATCAAAATTGGCATTAATATCAAATCCACCGAACTCCCCATGGACTGCACAGACTGACGGTTCTGGATGACGATACAATCGAATGGCTGCTCAACACCTGCCCCGAGATCTAGTGCTGCCTAGCAGTAGACTGTATAACAACTCGCTCAAACGACGAGAAAGATTACGTCACTTAGCAGGTATTTTCCGAAGTACAATACTACAGTATTATTGCATGCTCACAGCACAGTAAGTATTGACAGAGACCAAACACCTTTGAAAATATGATTGCTGGTCACATTTTAAGTGGCAGTTAAAAAAGGAGGCCACCCAATTTTCACTGACTCCCATCACAGTCGTTGGCCTTTACTTAAAGCAGGGATTCTCAACCTGGGGTTCGCGAACCCCCAGGGGTTCACGGGAAGAATTCCAGGGGTACTTGGATAGCAGTTGAGTTTTCCTGTGTCACTATTTCTAATACCCTGTATTAGAGGAAAATGCGTGCCGATTGAAAACTCCGCGTAGGTTCTGCCTGATCTTGCGTTGTTGTGCTGCAACAATGTGAAATCCAAAGCTTTTCCAGCTAACCTGTGCGAGTGTGCGTGTAAAGCTACTCCACAGACAGGTTACTGGAGGTTCGGGTTGATTGTTTTATGACTCGGGGGTACTTAACGGGGAAAAGGTTGAGAACCCCTGACTTAGAGAGTTTGGGGTGCCTTAGCCACGACTTCGTAGGGGCTAGACATGCACATGATATAATGTACGTCGTATTAGTAGTTTCACGAGAACCAGATCTGTGGAGCCAGAACCCAAATTTCAGGCTCCGGTTACTCCATTTGAACATTTTTGGCTCCGGATCAGGCCCGTAGCCAGGTTTCACGGTTTGGTGAGGCAAAACACATTTTTAGGGGTGCAAGATTTTTGTTTTTAATATATGTTCAACACAAATTTCCTGGGAGCACAAAAAATATTTGGGGCGGCACTGCCCTGTGATTACGGGCCTGCTCCGGCTCCAGCTCCATTTGTCCAAAATTACTTTGGTTCCGGTTCCACAACCCTGGTGGGAACTCCGTGAGAGGGATAAGACAGTCATCAGCTGCCATGGCATAGATAGAACAAATAAAATTTATCCATGGACAAGCCTGGAAATCCCTAACGTTTTCTGACTGATTTGACAGCATTGGTTTGGCCAAAGATTAAAATTTTTTTGGGAAATAGTTTCAACCAAATCCAGGACGATGCAGTCAAGACTAGCAGAAGTAGAATTTACGAGAGCGAGTTTGAAACTAGATGTACAGTTTGAGGGTCAAGCCAACAGGTACTGCTTTAACGTGGCATTTTACAAACACCCGTCATATTAACGTGAATTTTTTTATGTTTCATAGACATGCAGTCAATAATTGAACTCGATCGTTTAATTCATCGTATGTACTATAAAGCAACAAGCAACAGTAATCCATTTCAATGCAACGTATCTGCGACGAACGCAGGAACTACGACCAACCTTAGAAGAGATCACGCATGTCAAGTAGCACTCTAACGTTGTATAAGCATTACGTCCGTTCAAGAGTTTAGTTAATGAATGCGCAAAAACAACCATCAATACTGGAAAAACAACAGCACCACTCATCAACCAAGGCAAACAACAAGGAACCGCGACAGAGAGATGGCACCTTCTGAACTTACTGTACGACAAGAGCATAGCGCTAATGGGACAGCAGCTTTTGCGGAAACATTGGTTGCATTGTGCATACTGCATGAACTTACATGCAGCAATCACTGTACATGAAAGAGAAGTGGAGGTTTGTGCTGTCGATATTCTTTTGCAACGGGTCAGAGGGGACGATCTTTTAGACCAATCTCCCTCGTAATCTCCTGCAACCAGGGGAGTACCGAGGTTAGATGGCGTCCTGGGCAAGACACAAGTTTGAACCTAAGGTCTTTCGGAAGCAAATATATTGTATTGGAAAAGGTAGTTGCGACATTGTTGGAACTTTTCGGCGACTTCGCAGTGTTTCGGCACCCTCGTAGTGATTCGGTGCCTGGAGACTTGTGCCCCTCTTGACCCACCTAGTTACTAGTTACGCCCCTGCCTGCAAAGTCAGCGTGACAGCCAGCGTTAAGGCTAATACTGTGTCAGCAGAGTATTAACTGGCTACTGACGTGTCAATATCATTCGTAAATAATTTCAAGTGGCTGCTGGTGTTGGTCCTGGAAAGTTCAGCGTTGGCCCCTGAATGGTGATATCCGAGCAACATCTTATTTTGATATACAAGGCATATGTTGAACGTCGTACAAGTGTCGGATCACTACCCGGCAGGTTTGTCATTAAAAAGAAACCGCACTTGAAAAATGCCTGAATCAAGCTTCAACAAGCGAAATTAAACTTCGGACGAAAAGCTTCTCTAGTTACTAATCTAATAGAAAAACTTTTTGCTGGCGTTCCAACATCTAAATATATTTACGACCAAAAATTCATGCTTGGGCCCAAAAATTCAAATTAAGATGTTTAGTCCGCGCAGTAAACATGAAACAGTTGCGCCAACATCGATCAAAGACGGTCACAAATTGCAAAAGCACCAGGTTGTCACCGAAATAAATAAAACTTGCAAGGAGATGGACAAATTTTAACGTTGATAAGAAAATTTCAAACTAACCGAGAAGAATATTACCGATCTCCAAAACTGTTAAACAACACAGCAATTGCCCGTCTTTCCATCTCACGCTGACTACGGACTGTAGTTTCTCTCCATATTTCTTGATTTGTCAAAGGGATTTGACACTGTTAATCATAACAATCTATTTGACAAAGCATAACTTTGGTATCGGAGGAATTCCTTCACAACTACAGTATTTCGTAGCTGCGTTGTCCAATCGAAAGTAGTTTATAAAAATAGAAAACATTCAATCTTAGTTATTATTTCAAGTGGCGCACCTAGGGCTCTGTCCTAGGTCCGCTTATTTTATCATGTGCATTGATGATTTACCTTAATCCTCTGCATTTTATAATATACTACATGCTGATGATACTTGTCCGTTCTATCTCATGAAAATCTTGACCATTGCTGCGTTTAAACAAATTGTCTTCGAATTATTCAAAAATCAACATTTACGCTCACAAAATTCTTTCAAATTATCTGAAAGTTATTCGTTCCAAATAAAAATTAATGACAGCTACTTTTACAAACACGGCTTATTTAAAATATTTAGGGGTTTTGCTAGACATTTCATTGGTTTAGTCGTCTCACGTGCAATCGATAAAACCAAAGCCCTACGAACTATTACATACAATGATTTTAGATGTCATATTTCGCCTTCATATAAATCTCTCAATTTTCTGAAACTTCGCCATCTCTATCGATTTGAATTAGTTAAACTTATGCATAAATATCACCATGGAATTTTGCCAACGCCATTTAAAAGACCTGTTTCAGAAAACGGCTGATGTTCACAGCCATAACACAAGATTTGCAACCAATCAAAATTATTTCGTACAAGTATCAACAAAGACAATTTCTCATCGAGGAGCTACTTTTGGGCAAACATAGAACAGCACTTCAAAGATGGATCTCATAATGTCTTCAGCAAACAATGCGGGGCATTTTCGTTATCGCAACATGCATAAATGGCCGAACAATTGTCTATCTGATATAACCTCAGTGGCGTAGCCAGTCAAAAAATTTGGGGGGCAAAATGTTTGATTTATGGCAAATAACACTATTTTGTTTGGAAAAACCCAGGCTTGTCCATGGGAATGTCATTCCTATCGGAATCCCATAGGAAACGTCCCATGGGATGAGACAGACATAAATTGCTATGGGATGGGAATGGGACAGATAAATATGCCCCATGGACAACCCTGGAAAAACGTCTCTCAAAGCACGAAATCACTATATGTTCTAAATTNGCGGCGGCATGGTCCCTTTGGCCCCACTGGCTATGCCTATGTATAACCTGTTTGAACCGATATTCACTTTGTCCGTCTTGTCATTTATGATTTGTTGGCAAGCGTCTGTTTGCTTGTGTGGTTTGCAGCGTGGTACTTGACATAGAAAGGCAACTGAACTACTGATTTTGGCCTTTATCTCAGGTGTGATCCACTGTTACATGTGCTTTGTTTTGTTTTTGCTTTGTTTTTTTACTTTCATGAGGCACTTCGACTTGATGACCGTAAAGTTTTTCGGTGTACTAACTGCAGGTCTACTTTGCTTGGACATTAGCTGTATTGGTAAAATGTGGCCAGACTTGGAGACGTCATTATCTGTGGCGGTCTTTAATCGTGTCTCTTAATGCACTGGTCGTGATTTATATCTGCCCTGCAGTCAAACAGAATATAAGCACACAAATGCCTGCGGCATACACAGACCGAGCGTGTTTCCACCAACTTACCATGCAACCGTGTTCGTGAGCAACTTTCGTGATCCTGTTCATGTCGAAAACTTGTCCTGTGAAATAATGAACACCGGGAAGCAAAACAACTGCGATTGTTTCGCCTTCGCGTCGAATTACATCCACGATTTCATCCATGCTCCACAATTCGCTGTCCTGAACACGAAGTAGCAGTTAATGGAAAATACAGTACAACCGGTTTACATCTTCCGATAGCATTTTTCCATGACAGTATTCACAAAACTGCTCAGCGTGGTCAAAAGCTATAAGACGAATTGGCGGTAGCACAACAACTGAAAAACAAATATTTGTGTTTCCTGCTCCAGTGCAGAGGGCAAGTAAAATGCACAGTTATCACTGAAAATATATATGCAATTGCGGGCTATGTGCTCATCTAAAAGTGAAACGTAAGACTTGATCAAATTCCTGGCGGGTTTCAGCGCACTNGCAGATTGCAGAAACGTCACAATATTCCAGTATGTGCATCAGTGGTTTTCGACTTGTGGCCGTGACCCCCAGAGGGGTCGTGAACTACTTTTGGAGGGGTCACGGGTAGATTTTTCATGTTTACAGCTGCATTATATTTGCTTTATCCGACTTTTAACTGGAGGTTGCTGGGTTATTGTGTGTTGCTACAATGGTTGTGGAACAAATAAGGTTGAAAACCACTGATGTATATTGTCAAAAAAATTTCGCGTTGACGAACAATTCCAACTACGGCGGCAAACTGAATGTCTTGTTTCGCTATTATACAGAATGATTAAAATTACAGGTACTTCGAGTTTGACAAGAAATTATTGGCCTCGGATAAATAAGTGAGAGAACTGTGATCAAAACTGAGACAGTCCGGCCGCGCTGTTCGAGTTCTAACAGCACAGTAGTCCACAATCAAACTGGGATATATCATGATTTTCAGGCGGCATCAGTAAGAAAAATGCCGAAAAATATGAACAAAAATCACAGTCAGATGTACATTGCGCAACAGTTCGACCTATTCACAGCAGAATCTCAACATTTCTCACTATTTCCTTAGTGACCATGATCAAACTTTCTTTCGGATCATAACCGCGTTGCTTGATTTGAGATTCGACCGCGTAATGATCCGATGGAAATGCCCGAGATTCGATCAGGATTTTGTGACGCTTCTGTGTTGGTTGGTAAAACGACACAAGCAGGAGATGCAAGTTCACTGTTAGGGTGTTCATTACAGAAACCTTGAAAAAACAGAGGATCCTACTAAAGAAAGCGTAGTTTCGTTTCTCAATGACCCCTTATTTCAAATATTGCCAAAAAGATAGGCTCAATAGCCATTTAGCAATCATGTAAGACTAGGAAATGGGTTAACCCAAGCTTGAAATACGAGAGCTCTTGTGAAAAAACAGGTTAACTAAAGCAATGCAATGGCAGGAAGTGGTTAAAGTTTTGCAATCCTTTAGAAGAGGTTAAACTTGCAAATGAAATGACAAGTGAAAATGAACAACCTAATTCGTACACCAGCGCAGAGTTAAGTGCATGTTTCAGCAAAAAAAAGCTTCAAAGAAAATTCAAGATTTATAAACCACGCTACAGAGTTAAACCATTGCCACTTCTTAGTGGACCTGAAACAGACAACTTACCTCATCGGAATGTGCGCCAACCAACCCAGCCATCGCTTCAAGCACATGTTCGTCACAAGCTAATGTTCGAAAAGTGCCAGTAAAGTGAAATTGTAATCCCTTCGTGGCCCAGTCACTGAAGACCTAATGATAACAGCCGTGTATAATGCAACACATTGTGTTAAATAGTGTAATGAAAGCTATGAACAGAGGGTGGTAATCAATGAGTTCAAAGTTGTGTCAAATATTTATTTGACTTTCAACCTTAGATATTTTAAGCAGTAGNAGTTAATCGCCAAAAAAATTCAGCTCTATCTCAGCCAANGGAGCGCTTGAACTAAACGAGGAGAATTAATGTTGAATTCAATGCTGCCTGCAGTATTTCATCAAGGTAGCTTCCGGGGTCAAATGTACCACCAATTTTGTTCACAATTTACGTCTTTAGGGGAGCACCTAAAACCTACTGTTTGACTAAAAAAATTGTTGTTTTGAAACTGGTTGCTGCTGTTCCTTTAAGTTTCACTTTCAACAACTGTACACACTGTTTTTCTGTGTATATTTCAATTAGTTGTGTGGAAATATGCAGAAATGCAATACAATAATTTGTATAAAAATTATTAAAAGATTGTTGAAACAATACGGTAAATTTATCAAACTTGATCGAAAGCTTCACAATAACATCAAAAATGCCTCTGCCATTATAGAATTGCATTGCGAATAGAGATTTGTTTTGACTTCACAGTGAAAAAAAATAAACATAATAAAGCGCTTCTGTTTCTAAGGTGTTCACAAAACCATCTAACACCAAATTCTGCTCACAATTCTAAATGTGTTTGTTTTTTTTCTGCTCACCAATGTAACAGGATCTGTTTTTTACACGGAAGCCTACACCTTGTTTACATTTTGTGTTATGAGTTGTATTTATACCAGCCTATTCAAATTTCTTATTCATGCTTATAACGACGCAATAATGGCAATAACAAATAAGCGAGGTGTTGGTGGCTTATGCACCATTAACGTTTATAGTGAATGCGCAAATAATTTCACCTGGCCAGAAATTTTGCATGTTTGTTTTGGCTGCAATCCGAGTGAATTTCCACAGAAATGCACGCATTCTTCTTCACCACTGCACTTGATTGTCACTGTAACAAACCATTAATGAACTCCGACATAAACATGGTATGGACAAAGAGATTAACAAAAGGTTAGAGATATACTCGAATCAATATTTTCAGTTCAAGCCAAAACCAGCCCGAAGCAAAAAATCATAATGAACCACACAACCAGAAGCATTAATAAGCGTTAACAGATTACAGAATATAGTTTCTACCTTCACAGCATAAAATGACACAGGACTTTCCACGCAAGGTATTTTATTTTGTGTTCAAGTCTCGTCTATTTTAAAGTTCCACCTGAACATTCAACTTGATTTTGAAAACTTATCCAGAAAACCATTAAGTTACATTATTTTCCCGGAAATGCCCGAGATTCGATCAGGATTTTGTGAAGATTTGTTTAAATCCATCCCCTGCAAAATTTTCCAAAAATAATGCAAATTTTCATCAAACTACTCTGCTTGGGAAGCTTCGACTCCATAATCGTTTGCCCTTGCATAATTTCTGCTAACTTTTTAAAACTGTCATTCTCAAGGCATGTTTGTGCACCTGCCTAATCCTTATTTTAGATCGCACAGCATTTGACCTCATCAACCTGTATTTGTAAATGCCCACCTAGCTGTTTCAGTGCACTTGATTGTTGTTTACGATCAGAAAACAAAGTATATTAACAAAAATAAATTTGTTGCATGCATTGTTTTTGTGGGTCCAGCATCAGTCCCGATAGTGGGAACAGTGGGATAACAAGATAAGACATAAAATTCAAATATAGAACAACACGATTATGTACAAAGCTATAAATCTATCTTTATAATAACGTGCCTTCACGCAACGTACTCTAATTATCTGAAACTATCCTTGTTTAGACTGAAAATTAAANTTTAATTTGACAATTATTAGCATTTGAATTGCAGGAGCTAGAAGCCACAACCGTGCATGAGCTAGAAATTATTNACGCAGCAACTTCTTTACCATGCCAAAATCCTTAACCTGTGCGATCGATCCTCCACACAAAATAGGCACCAGGCTATCATACCCAAATATGAAATGCGCATACGTGCAGAACATGTAAGCTAACTTGACGCTTGCAAGTATCAAGCATAGATCCAATGCATAGAATCAAAGCTATGATTATGTGGTCAGATGCATACGTGCAAAATAAACGAAAACATGCTAAAAGTACACACTGCTTGATGATGGAGTTGTAAAAACTTCGTCAAAAGTAGTCAATTTTATAAAAATGAGGTGAGAAAAAACAACTTACAAAATATGTAAGCAGTGAGTATCGTGGCATCGTGATTATGCTTTGAGTACCAATTGCGTTTTTGCATTGATTACTGCGATTGCCTGTAGGTTCTGTCCTAACAGTAGAATGCATTGACTGCCGCCCATTTGACTACCGTCGTCTCATCGCAATTTTAGTTGTCCAGTCCTTGTGGAGACGTCCATAGCATTCAGACGCTCGGCCGCCTGTGTGTTAAGTGTTGTGCATCCCACTACTACTAAATTCAAGCGGCTTCCAATAAATGTCCATTTTATTAGCATTTTACATCATCCACTTCATCACATTATCTTAGCTGGTTTGGTCATTTTTAAGTCAAAAATTTTTATGAAAAGTATGATGCTTAAGAAACATTAAGTTGGTGATTCCTTACAATATGATAGATTAACAGCGTAAGAAATGGACTATTATTACCGCCAGCACACATGACATGCACAACAGCACATATACGATTATTTTTCTTCTACATAAAACCTATTTGCTCTAGACCAGTGGTTCTTAACCGGGGGTACACGTACCCCTTGGGGGTACCAAACACCGCAACAGGGGGTACGAAGCACCAACATTTATAGGCATACACCCCCTGAAAATTTTAAAGATGTGTTGTCGATTGTTGTGAGTGCAGTAAACTTTGTCAGAAGCCAAACCTTGAATCACGGCCTGTTCAGAG
>JGI24021J15306_10011839_pt1 | contig 10836 bp, 9 predicted proteins | sample Ectturendosymbi1_FD_15306 | JGI IMG/M metagenome (IMG submission 15306)
TTCGGTAGTATCTCCACTTCATTCTGACGATATCCCCTGAAGAGTGTCAGACGAAAAGCTTTGGGATGAATCTCCTACTTCACGAGACCCTGGTAAGCAAAGTACTCACATATTGGATGCCCAAGTTCTTTGACCAATACAGTCACAACCGAGGCACAGAACACATGGACATTTTCAATAAAACAGCAAAAAAAACAGCTCTTTACATGTGAGCATGAGCAGTTTCGAAGGGTTTGTTTGCACTGCATACAAATTACTTTGCTCTGCAAGGCATTCCATCATAGCTTCATCAAAAAACTTTCTAAAATATTCCGAGGATTCAGATATGCTTTTTCACTATTGGGATGCAAATGAGGTCTGATTGGAGCAGCTAATGGAGAATCACATTTTTGAACATATCTCCACCTGGTATCTGTGGTTTTGTTTGAAGAACTCTGAACATAAGTTGTATCTTATGTATCACACTCATCTAAAACAGGAAGATGGTTTACATGTGATGTATAGCCTACATTATGGGAACACATTGAAAGCAATGTTTGTCTGCCAAGCTTGGCATTCTTAACTGAATCACTGGAGTCTTTCCTTTCCAGACCTCCAGCACGCCTAGCTGGTTCTTCAGGAACATACTCATTCATGGGTGCCAGAAGGATTTTTTCCCAGGGAGGGGCCAATAGTGGATTTTCCAGGGGTAGCCAATATTTTTGCAGAGGGGTCAAAATAGCAAAATTTCATTTTTACCACGCCAAACTAATAAGACAGTCTTTTTTTGCTAAAAATTTGATGTGAAAATGTCAAATATTAAAGTCCAGGGAAATGCTTTAAATCCCCTATTTGACGCCCATATACGCAGGGTCAAAATAATAAACCCTTCCATGTTCTCTCAATTGGGAGTCGGGTCACGCTTCATACCTCGTGTATAAATCCGATAAACAAATTGCGAGGTGCAACAATTATCGGATAAAGATCCTGAATTTGTGTGATTCCCACACGTACTAGATGCTTAGACATCAAAAACGAAACTGCAAATGATGAATTAGATGAACAAAACGCTTCTCAGGGATAGAAAGAGGTGACGGATTGGGCAAATTGACGAATTAGACGGACAGAAATGTACACAAAAAATAAGTAGCCAATTGGATCAATGGATCACTGAGGAAGGAATTTTTAGATCATGGGGGGAAGTTTGCCCAAGTGAGAAATGGGGGAGGAAAAATGGGGATCCCAAGTTCTTATTTTGCTGTTTCCACAAGGGCTGATATTTCTAGTGACTCTAATGCTTTTTGTTTCTAGCTTTGTGCTAGTAGCTAGAAAAGCTGGTAGCATGTGCATTAATAATTATATTCTAAACCTGGCTGCATTTCTAGAATTTTCTATCTTCAAGGTTTGAGTTATAGTGTGAGAAAATTAACAATCGTGATGTATCAGTGCTGAGATTGTAGAGATGGAGAACATGGACTTATGCTTCACTGTGTTGAAGATCTACATTGTAGGCTTGGTGTTTCAGCATAACTGTTGCTGATTAGTTTGAACAAGTTAGATAACCTTTAAAATGCTTGGATCAGACTGTTAGAATGATGGTGCTTTTGAGGTAAAAAGATGTTTTTATAAGCACTTTTCACTGGCATTTTGTTATCCTACAGAAAAAAAGATAGGTTATCTTTAAATCTAAGCTTGGCCTGCTGGTATGCTCTTTTTTTCAAAAATGCTGTAAAAAGGGCACCTAAAACATACAAATTTACAATACTACAAAATGCCAAAACACACAACTTAAAGAAAATCCAAGTTATAGATCAAGTTTTGTGTGGTTGATTTGTTGGATGAACTTATTATTTTGCCAAAAAAGTTGGACTTTTTGTTATTTTCTCTTTAATATGCTAAATGCAGTGCTTATTTTTTGTGATTTGTGGTGGGGATGAAATAAAGTGTCTATGGTCTGTAAGGGAGGAATTCAGAAAAAACATTGAGAACCACTGCTACTATTAGTAATGATTACTTAGCAGCATGCTTCTAAACTCCATCATTGTTGAAATGAATGTAAATGTGATTTTGATTGCTGAAACCAATTAACAATTCACAAAATCTTGTTGCTGCTGAGGAATGTTGATGTAGCTAGCACTTCCAGTAGTATGTGTGTTTGTTCAGAGATTGGATGCCATCTGTTAAACCTGCCCATCAATATTAAATTGCTGCAGGAACCAGTTCGTTCTATGCATTTTATTTGTCACTTACACTGACTTAAGATTTGAATGGCTTTATGTTGCACATTGTCCATACGACATAGTGCAGTATTGTTTTGCTAAGCATGCCAAAACGATTTTGAATTAGATTGAACATGCTGTACACAATGTTTAAAATATCTCTGAAAAAATAAAAATTGTCGCATATTGTGTTTATGTACAGTAGAAATATGAAAAGGTGTCATCTACATGCACCGATTTGGGTCCCTAGAATTGAAAATCAGGTCCCAGAATCAGAGAAAATTATCATTGAGTCTCTAGAATCAGAGAAAATCAGGTCCTTAGAATCAGAGAAATCGGGTCCCCACTGGGTACCTAACATTTTCCTTAAAAATGTTTGATAAGACTTAACTAATCTAGTTACTCCTTATTGTCAATGCTAACTTCTATAAATTAAACCCATGTTCTGTTTGCAGATGGCTAAAAAGTGGACATCAGCAGGAGCTGCTTTTTGCAAAGCAGCTGATATTCGAATGCAACTACAAAACAAGCATGAATCTGCTTCTAACCTCATTGATGCTGCTGGATGTTTCAAGAAGGCAGATCCACAACAGGCAGTGTCCTGCTACAACAGAGTTTGTACTACCAATAAATTGGAACTGTTTAAAATTAACTATAAAATGCTCTGGCAAATTTTTTTTGTTACAAAAGAGTTTGTACTATAAAATTAACTACAAAGTGCTCCAGCAAAAGTTGTGTGGTCATTGTTTGGCCATTTTGGTTACCATAAGCACCAGTGATGGAGTCTTGGGACTTGGTCTCAGTATCAAGACCTGTTTTTGCAAGTCTCAGTCATGAAGGCTACAGGTCTTGGTCTCAAGCTTGTCTTGAGACTTTGAATACTCCAATGATAAGGCCTAGTAAGTCTTCTGTAATACAACCATGTTTTGTCAGCTGTATTTGCAGGCAAGGAAAACCAAAACAGGTAAGAAAAGTACCAGAATCCCAAAAAATTTCAGAAGTGGTGATTACATTTTTTTGAAAATTCTTAGAAAAATTTCAGCAAAATCTTCAAATTTTCAAGTCTCAGATTTTTTGATGAAGTCTTTGTCTCGAAGGTCTCGGTCTTGGAAGTTGCAGTTTTGACTATGTCACTGATAAGCACACCGCACATTCCAGTGTTTCTTTGCAATTCGCACTTTTTTGAGAATTTGGTTTGTATTTTATTGTCACTTGGGAAAAAGCTATTTAACAAGCAATGTCAGGTAGTTTGCAGAGGTGATTTTGTTATGGGTTTGACTATGATTGGGTTGTGAAGTCATGCAAGACAAGAAAACTGACCCCAGATGACATCTGACATTATTAGAAAATTTTGTTTAGATGCATTAGGGCAGGGGTGGGCAATTAGCAGCCCGCAGGCCACATGTGGCCCGCCACATCGTTTTCAGTAGCCCACGAGAGCATTCAGAAAAAATCCTTAAATCTGAAATTTCCTCCAGCTTAGTGCTGAGGCTAACTTGTCAGTGACTTGTTTTTATTTCCATTAGAAGGACGGCCCTCCGCTAAAAACGGCCTTCCAAAAGTGGCCCGTAAGCCAAATTAATTGCCAACTCCTTCATTAGGGGTATAAATGGGGTATAATGGCAGCATTGTGTTTACATGAGATAGCATTACAAATGAAGAAATCATTGCAAAACTGATTGAAAGAAAAAGCTATTGGAAATCAAACACTTTGGTGAATTAACAGTGATGCAGATGAGTGTAGTTGGTGGTTTCAATTAAAGCTGATGCAGAATGTGAGTTTGCAACATGCGGTTGTTTATTATGGTCACAGACCAACATTTTTTTTGTAATGACTAAAAAAAGTTAAGTTAATTTGGTCATAATTTTCAAAAATATAGGCTAGTGCATACTGTCATGGCGAATTTTAACACAGATATGGGACAAGTGACAGAAATGTCTCAACGAAAAAAAACAGACATAATGATGTGCACACTTAGTTTTTGCTCTTCTTTTCTTGCATAAGTAAATCCACATGATTGATGCTACGCAGTGGTTTTCATTAAATTTTATAACTGATCTTGGTCAACAAGAAGAAACTTTATAAGAGGTCCTATTTGGCTATAAAGACTCATATTTACTATGGTTTCTCTAAATTTACCTTTGCTTAATTTCAAAATCATTTATGATCGACTTTCAGTGTTAGTATCGATTACATTTATGATGTTTTGCTGTAAGTGTAAGCTCCATGAAACAAACATTTCGATGCCACTTAACTCCATGATAAACATTAGTCACATTACAACTCACTGTACGTGTAACAGCAGTTGCTTCTACAATTTATTGATATCAGAAAGGTTTCTCTATTTGTGTATTAGTCTTTGTATTTTTCTGTAACTTGTAATCGAGTGGTTCTGGTACATGTTTAAAGGTGTTGTTGAAGTAACTGTTAGTTTAGATCATTTTTCTTTCAAGCTCCATTGGAGGCTTCTAACTTATGTTGCAATTAACTCATTTTTGCTTTTTTGATAAACTGATGGCAATTGACATAATGCGCTCTGCTCAAGTGCTGTGTGTTATCGAATAGCGGTTATGTCATTGTTTTGTTACTAATTCCTGCATTCTCTTTTGAAGGCGATAGACATCTACACAGACATGGGTCGTTTCACAATCGCAGCGAAACACCACATGCACGTCGCCGAACTCTACGAAACCGATGCTCTGGACATCGAACAAGCCATTTCGCATTATGAAAAGGTGCCGCGCACGTGGGTGCGAATTTGGGGTCCGTGACAAACTGTGCGGGCTGCTGCTGAGCATAAGCTTTTTCGATTTGCTTTCTCTGTGACAAAGTGTGTTGTTTGTTTGTAAGTGAATAGCGACTGCTGGAAAATTTACCTTCTTTCTGCTCCAACGCCACAGTATGTCGCGCGGTTGTCTGCATTTTATGTTTGTTTACAATGCGCGGTGCCGTGTGGATATTTAGTTGTTTTACACTTTGCCTGCGCGTCAAGCGAAGAGATTGAAACTGTGCGTACCCTGCGTCTTGCAAAAATTGTCGACAGTTTTTTTTTTCGTTTCTCCAATCAGGCAGCACCGCGTATCGCCTTGTGCGACTGCCTTGTGTTCTTGAAATACTTTTTTCGCGAAGTCTCAACAAATAAACCTGTTGTTCGCATGTCTGCAAGGTGGGGGTAAGCCAAAAATATGATGTGAACGAACGAAATCACTTGTAGAGAAACTCGTAGACATAACCTTTTGTGGTCAAACGCAACGGGGCCGCGTTAACGCCAAACATTTTTGCGTCGGGTGAAGTATATTATGCGTGTCAAGCTAGTGAGTCACGGCATATGTGAAGACCTTGCTGACAAAAATTTCAAAATAGTTTTAGGTTGTGACTATCGTCGATGTTTCGTTGTTGTTATGTCTTACCTGTGCCAAGCGGAATGTTTGAAGCGACTGACGAATGTTCTCGAAGTGCGTTAAGTACCATTGAGTAAATCATTGAGACCAAGATACATTTGGTGCCAACTAAAAAATATTGCAAAATTTGAATAAAGGGAAATTAATGTAAGGGTTGCCATGCAACAATCTTTGTTCAGCACACACTGTTTTTGTTTTTTTTTGCGTCAGGCTGCTGATTACTACGACGGCGAAGACTCGAAAAGCAGCGCCAACAAATGCTTATTAAAAGTGGCTGCGTATGCGGCACAATTGGAACAATACACGAAAGCCATTGAACTGTACGAGCGCGTCGCCATGGTGTGTCTCGAAAGTCCCCTGCTCAAGTACTCCGTAAAAGACTATCTCTTTCGCGCGACCTTGTGCCAGTTCTGCTTGGGGAGCAGCGGAGTGGACGCCAGGTGAGTTTCTTCCCTCCTCCGGCGAAACGCGCCGTCGACGTGTTCGCGACTTCTGTCGTCGCGCATGGCCCGAGCATCGACGCGACAGTCCACTGCGAGAGTGCGAAGAAATTTAAAGCAAAACTGCCCAGCACGTTGTGGTTTGATCATCTTGGGCATTGTCGTCGTTGCCTGTGCGCATCAGTGGTTCCAAACTTTTTCTGATGCATTCCTCCCATTGCTCATTTCGAAACTTTTCATTCCTCCCCTGCTCAGGTTTTAGGTTCGTATTAAGTACAATTGGTACAATGGTCTTTATTGACGACAATAACTTGATTAGTACAAGTGAGCCAAGAACTATTTGTTGTCAAATAATGACACTAAAGTTTGTCAACAAAAACGTGTGGTAGTTCTTTAAATGGCTTACAAATATAAAGTGACACAACTAATTGAAAGATCCAGTGTCGACTTGAAAAAGAAATTATAAAGTGGAAATTCCTCCCCGGTTGGGAAACACTGCAGTAGATAATTGAAGAAAGGACTTGGCGTTATAACATGCGTGGATTCATTTCGAATCCATCTTGTTCGCGCCGCAACCAACTTCCCACTTCCGCTTTCGTTACACGCTTGCCCAAACTGCATGTTACGCGAGTACACAACAGATCATGCGAGCCGCGACACTGGACAGCTTCGATCGATGGCTGTGTGCGGTTGGTTGTGTGACGTCATGGCCAGCGAACCGAAAATTTGGCCTGACGTTGTATAAAACTGCATCGCTTCATCTGCGGCGAGTCGTACAAGTTTGCTGGTAAGGTTGCTGTTTCGGGTCACGGTCTGCTGAGCTCGCAACTGCGGACTGCTAATTGTGAGTGATATTTTGAACTGACAAGTTTGTCGCTGTTTGTACTTCGCCTTTTATATCAGGTTGTTCTTCTCGTCGCGAGTAGGATCGGTGATGATGGTTAGACTTGGTTTCTCGCTGCGTTTCGGTCCAAGCGGTCGTGTTTACCTTCTTTGGCAACAGGCTCGGACTTCGGTTGTCCAGGCCCAGTCGTGTCAAGGTTCGCGTTACGTCATCGCCGTTAACTTCGCCCTGATTGCGTTCATGCGCCTTCTCTGCTATCGACCCGGGCGGGTTCGATGTAATCGATAACGCTATTGAAAAAAAAACCATTTTATCCCAAAGAGCCGAGAGAAGTATGCCGGTTAAAACGCGTTTGGTTGAAGAGGAGCAAAATGCTCGGCAGGTATCGTCGACTTGCATGGTTTTCGAAATCGAAACATGCGCAGCTTTAACAAAGCGCGTATCTTATGAATGTTCTCGTTTTAGGATTTTTATGCACAGCATCCTTTCAAATCAGCCACTGCAGGTCCTTCTGAACAGTGTTCAATGCAACAAAACGCATATATTGAGAATGTATTCCTTTACGATTACCTGTGCTGTGTGATGTCAGTCTTCAAGGCAGTTTTCGAAGTATGACTCGGCTTAAAATGGTCGCATCTTTTTCTGAGTGACGATTAATTTCAACAATCTGATGCAAACTAAGTCAAGCGTTGCTACAGATAAGTTGTTAAAGCGAAAATTATAAATTAAATTAGAAGTGCTAGTGCCGATATTTAATTACACTCAGTTGAAGTTTTTACAAGGCCATGTTTTGAGAAGCTTGAACTTCTCTGAAATACTAATATTAACCTTGAGTATTAAGAATTGTTGTTGTCCCATAACCCTTTTTAGGGTCGTAGGGGCGCTAAGGATTGCAGCACCAGTTCCGTACAATTTTCATTGGTGCTTCATCCATTTCGAGTAGCGTGTCTTGGGCAGTGACACCTGGCGGGGCCCATCCCTCACCAGGCCTATTGTATTCCCTGTAGCTCTTCTGTACTCTGTGCGCCTGGTAAGAAGGCTACAGTACCAATTTATAAGGTCTTGGTAAGACCCGGCCGAGATTCAAACCCTCGACCTACCAGCGGACACACTTACCACTAGACCACGGGCTGGTCCAAGAATACTACTCCTACTATTAAGAATACTACTCCAAATTAAATTTTTACACTGGCGTCCGTGCATGAACAGGAAAGACCAAAACCTGATCTACCGGATGCGCTACCCCAACAGTGGTTTCGTTTCCCCCGTAACTCTTGTCCGCTAACTAAGCGGTTGCAGTGTGAAGCTTTGCGATTGCACAACATGTTTTCTTCGCAATGTGAAAAAGACGATTGACTTCATCCATACGTCGAAGTACGTGACTTCATTCTGCGAAAAATGTTAGTTTACTTTTTACTTGACGAGATTTGAAAACAGAGTGATTTTGCCTTTTCTTGCCACGGTATAGAGTTTCACATCCATCGAAAGTGTCTTATTTTTTTCTGATATTAGCTTTGCACAGAAAGAGTAGATTCGTGAAGTACCTTTGTTTTTGTGCAAAAAGATTTTTGCTTCATGCTGACGAATTTTTCAGAAGTAAACAACAAAGTGTCTTAATAATTTCTCTTTTTTAATCGATCTAACGCACCTTCAAGCTCCGACGCAGCCTCACGCCGTCACTGACGATGTCACGCGTGACTGATATTGCAGGCAAGCGTTGGAGAAGTACCAGGAGTGGCTGCCGGCGTTCGAGGACAGCCGAGAGTTCAAGCTCGTCGACAAGCTTATCGAAGCCCACGAGAACAATTCGCCGGACGCCTTCGCGGAGGTCATAGCCGATTACGATAAAATCTCAAGAATCGACGAGTGGCTAACCACCATCCTGCTTCGGATCAAAAAGACGATCTCCGGCGCGTCGGACGACATAGACAACACATAACGTCGCAACGGGTTAGCCCCGAGACAGGGTTTTTTCGTCGTTTTTCTCGTACAGCTGTCAGAGTGAGAAAAAAAGCTATATAATTTCTTGATTCGTCTTTTTGCTTCCCGTGTCGCTCTCGTACCGCTTGCTCGCTCGTCAATTGGAAGCCTTGCGCGCGCGTTTTGTCGCGTGGTGGTGTGGTTGAAGTTCCGCTCGAAGAAAAGCGCGTGTATGTTCAAGACAGGTGCTGGCGGGACGCCGCATGTACCTTCTGCGTAACTACGCCCTGTTTTGCGCTGTTCGGAGATCGGAAAACGACGCCGGGGCAAACCTGCAGCGACCGGAATTCACTCGCGGCACACCAAAGCTTTTCTTGAAGTTTTACGACCGCAATGGCTGTTGCGTACCAAACTTTGAAAAGCAAGATACCAATACGACGGACAAACTAATTTATTCGCCTCGACCAGCGTGTACTGTGATAAGCCGGTGCAAAAGCTCCCGCAAGACATTATTAGTTGTCTGTTGTTGTGCCCCCAAAAAACAAACACGCTATGAAACAAGTATTTTGTTCAAGTTCCTTCTGCCTGTGTAGACATACGTTGCGCTTCTGATGTCGAGCTTTTTATGTCGAAGAAGTCTCCTTTTTTCGCCACTGTTCCATTTATGATTAGTATATGTCGCGATTTAAGCCTCCTATAAACACTGCACGGAATTGAAAACGACCGGTGTTCAGCGTTAACTAAAAAAATGCCTTTTCGACGTTGAACTTAGTTGAAAGTTACGGCCATGCAAAGCCAGTGGGCAACACAAGACTCCCTAGTGATTTGTCGACGTTGCATTTTTCATGTCTCGCGAGGTGTTTTATGCGGTGAGGTACTTTCAAGTAGTTGGTGCTTGTATTAGCGACGACAGCCTATACATGCGACGACCAAAACCTTTTCCGGTCCCGCCTGATAAATCTACGTCGCAACCTCTCGCGGTGTGTCATGAAATACGTAAAGCTGTACATTTTGACCGTGGATTTGAAAATTTTTTAGAGCTGATCTAATATTTAAGTTAGTTCAAAACCTATCTAGCAGCAATTCGGTCATCCCTGATTTCTTGACGTGCTTTATGCACTTTTCAATTCATGCGTTGCTTGCTTCCAAACGTCGCACTGCAAAGTTTACGAGTATCTCTATTCCAAGTCCCAAATTTCGTTCCAATTGATGTTGCTTCACCACAGGAATCGCTTTATGCTGCGCTATGATTTCAACCTAATTTCGAAGTTGATAGCTTTTCTGGTTATACAGTAACTAATCGTCCCTCAAACAAGCGCAACAGTTCAGAGGTAAATCCTTTATCAGTCAGTAATTCTGTTTCACTAGACATCTGCTTGCTCCATAAACATTCTAACCCCAGCAGTGCTTTGTTGTTGGTTTTCACCGAACTGCAGGCAGCCAACAACGAAGCACTGCTGTAGAAATTCGTCCTACCGTTTTGTTTTATGTTGTTTCGTGAAAAATGTTTCCTCATCTGTGCTGACTAATCAAAACCTCGAATTTGTTTGAATTCGCCTGCACCACCAGCAGACTCGTGACTTCTAAGATTGCACGGATTTCAGCCAATCAAGGTTGCATTAGAGCATGTGTGTACTCCTGAAGCTTGCCGACGCAATATTCAGTGGAGTGAGTGCACGTCTAGTCTACGGTCAGTTTCTTTTTCTTTAATTCTGAACTTAGCGCGAGCTGTTGCGTCATGGCGACCTCTCGGGGACGCGGCATCAATCGTTCCGTTGTGCAATGTTTTTTTATGTTGGTGACAAAAAAGCATGTTTAGCGTCGCGATGTCGCAATCCATCGGGTTTTTGCTCGGCGCGTCATGCAACGAGAATTTGTGTCACACGAGTAAAGTAGAATGACGAATTAACCGATCGCTTTGTCTGCGCGTGGCTGTCTTCGTCAGTGTTGTGTGAGATGGCCATCATTGATCGCGTGTATGTTAAGAATTAAAAAAAAAAAAACTATTTGTGCGCGGATCGAGGCGTCTCAA
>JGI24021J15306_10011840_pt1 | contig 10836 bp, 9 predicted proteins | sample Ectturendosymbi1_FD_15306 | JGI IMG/M metagenome (IMG submission 15306)
TTCAGCGAAACACTTTGGCCTAGTGGTTGGGCCCTAGGCCAGGAAACATGAGCCAAAATGACCCTAAAACTACTTCACTTATGACGTCACTCACAAACAATCCGCACCCCCCAACCAAAAATTTTTTTTCGAGTGCAATCTACTAGACTGGCCGATCCGTTTGAGCCATTGAACAGCTCTCTGGCACAATTGGCGGAGGAGCTAGGGCGTTGGTAAGGCAACCGGAAACTGCTGTTTTTTTTGAAAAAATCGCCAAAACCACCCAGACGCCAAGGAGTTAACACTGAGGACAAGCTAGGAGTTGCCAGGAGTAGTCTTTTGTGCACAGCAACTCCCTAAAAGAATTAAACAAAAAAAATTGCATCTGGCAACTCTTGGCTCATCATCAGTACAGATAGGTTCTACAAGCCAAGCACGGCAAGAACAAAGCTCTAGAGTAGAGTAGCGCAGACATCAACACTTGGCACTTAAACCACTTTATTACTGTGTTTTCATCCTACTATTTTATAACAAAAGCCTGAATCCTGTAGTTGCCAGTTACCTAGCACGTGATCTTGTAGCTGTTGCCGGCTACGTAGACACTTTCTTTAAAAAATGCAGTAGCTCTATATCAATTTTGGACTCATTCTGCAATTGGTTGATTTGCTAGCCTGATCATTTTGCTCCCAAATCAAGTGCATAAAAAAAGTCTTTGATGGACAAGTTGCTGTATACATTAGCCTCATATGGTTTACAAAGTCAATTTAAGAACATATCATGGAAACATTTTAATGAAAAATTAGTCTCCGCAGTTTCAAGCAATGTGGAACATAACACCACACTGTAGTCTCATCATAGGTTGTGCGACTGACAAGATAGTTAACCAGCACAAAGTAACACTGCATAACAGACAAAGCAATGAAACTCACAGGAAGAATGAGGGTTCAGAAAGCATTAGCTATACATTGGAACAAGGCCAAGCACAAGAAAATACAAGCTTTACATAATGCAAGTAAGTTAAATACTTTTATACATTATCCTGCTTAATTATCACCACATAAATTACAGATTACAAGATACTAGTGGCAGTGAATCTATATTTAGTTACCTTTTAGCTTTAGGGCATCTTCTTCTTCAATGCTTACTTCTGTTATTAGGTAACTGCAAAGTTCAGTGTATGAATCTTTTTTTACTTCCATGTAAGAACTCATATTGTATTTTTAAACCTTGCACCAATAAATATGTCCCTATCAAACATATCTGCAAATATTTGGCATATTCATAAAATTTGTTTTTAATCATTATCATGTTTTGTAGGTTACACACTTAGGCCTACAGANGCAGCTGTGCAGATTACCCTGCAATCATTCTTGTTTCACTGCACTGTCTGTTTGCTCTTCTGNTTTAAATGGAATTATTTTGTTAAGTGACGTGCTGTATAAATTGTCAGTTCTTTCAAAAACACCTGAACCAATAGATTTGCTAATGCTTTTGGTGTCAAGGTAACTTCCAAATATGTACATGTAAATACTTCATTGTGTAATTGCCAAGAAGCTATACATACTAGCAGAAATACAACATCATGCATGATTGTATTAGGCTATACTAAGGTTCTTCGGTGTTTCAAGGGTATCTTGCCTACTTACTTTGATGACAGGCAGTGGCTACAGAACCATCGGTGGATCCTTAAATTTGAAACCCGTTATTCGACCATCTCCTGTAATGTGACAGCAACGCATCACGAGAATGCAGTAGGATTGGTAGAAAACATACTAAATGTAAAAGGCAAACCCTAAACCTAAAACCTAACCATGCGCGTCGGAAGGATTTTTCCAAGGGGGGCACTAGGGGAATTTTCCAAAATTTTTATAACGGGGCTAAAAGTGGTGAAATTGTTTTTTTCCTCTGGAAACTAAGAAAACAACTTTTTTTGCTGATATTTTAAAAATCCAGGGGGTCAAGCTCCCCTTCCCCCTTCCAACACCCATGACCCTAACCGCAGGTCTAATCCCAACACTGACCTAATGCTAACACTAAACTAACCTAATACTAACCCCTAAACCCAACCCCTCAATCTAACCCCAAAACTTAATCCCTAAATCTAACTTCTAAACCTAAGCCCTAAATATAACGCCTAAACCTAACCCCTAAATCTAATCCCTAAATCTAACCCCTAAACCTAAAGTTTGAAAAGTTTTGAAAAAAGAAGAGAAGCTGCTCTAATGATTTGAAACTTGCAACCACTACCAAAACGAAAGTCGCCAAGGTGAGAGGCGAACCGATAAACCATTTGACGTCATCATGTTCAGTCAACCGTGTTACGATCGTGGTAGAGCACAGATGTAAAGCACTAACACCAGAATTGAGCACGTTTGCTAACGTACGATATTAGTGGAAATTTGCTAGTTCTGACAGGAGCATTCTTTGTTAACAATAAAATTGGCATGGCGTTTCTACTGAATTCTCAAGTGCAATGTGTATCTGGCAAAACGAACAATCTACCCAAACACCATAGCGCGGGGCCCAATGCAGCTGCATCGGTTTGAGGCCGGCCTTGTGTGTGAGTGAGGAAGCGATGGAGTTACGTTCATGTGTGCCCATCGTGTGTATGATGTGGCTCTTTGCTGTAACACAGTAAGAAATGTGGCTCTTGGTCTGTGACTGGTTGGCAACCCCCACAATAACAAGACACATACTTCTAAAAGAATGGCCACTTCAAAAAACACAGGGATTGTGGACATAAGACACTGCTAAAATAAGCTAACACGTGAATGCAGGCGCATAGCCAGGTTTCAATATTTGGTGGGGCACAATACATTTTTAGAGGGGCAAGATTTTTGCTTTCACTATACGTTTAAAACAAATTTTTCTGGGCGCAACAAAGTTTAGGGAGGTACAAAAGAAATTTGGGGGGCACTGCTCCCAAATGTCCCCGGTGGCTATGGGCCTGCTTGAAAGCATAGGCAGCAAGAAAAGATTCACAGCTAGGTAGAAACTAGTTGTGTGTCGCTATAAAATCTCACAGTTAAAAACTACAGGCATGGCATGTTTCTAAGGAAATTAAGAAGAAACACTTAACTTCCAAAGGTGAATTGCAAATGAAGAAACACTCAATTTACAAAGGTTAACTTAATTAATTTGCCCAAGTGTAAGCACCACTTGGCACAGAGTTTGTTGAAAGCATATACATAGTGGCAACACAAAAATAACTGTGAACACTGAAGTAACACAGGCAGTTAGCAATACTAGTAGGATAACAATATGAAAAGTATATTTGGTTACCAGCGATATCAACCATATGGATTGTCACAAGCCATACCAACCCTATGGTCTGCTACAACTTCACAAGCCATACACCACCCATAAACAGATATATACGCACATGCACAACGGCTTGGCCTGCAAAGTGCAAGGTCTGCACAATGCGGCAAGCACAATTGCACACTCACACTGCTTCGCTTTCACTTATAATTCACTACACAAGGTGAAACGCACACACAGGGTGACGAGACTTTCAAAAAAGGTGTTGACGTTGATAGTTTACACAGTTTGGCCTGAAAATATAGACACATTTTCAAAAGGAAGTGACTATTCGTCGGCCTGTCCTGTCGCAATTCAAATAAAAAGGTCACTTTGTCGTGTGGATTTGTATAGTGTAATGGTTATGCGCTACGCCTTCTACGCTTTAGGTTTTCGGTTCGACTCTCACCTGGCCGACTTTGGCTTTGTTTTTTTTCTTTCGACTTTCCTTCAGGGTTAGGATAGCTTAGGGTTAGCTTAGCTTAGGGTTAGGTTAGGGCTAGTGTTAGGTTAGGATAGCTTAGGGTTAGCGTTAGGTTAGCATTTGGTTCAGATTAGGGTTTGGGCTACGGTGAGGGTTTATCTTTTATATTTACCTCGTCTCTATCAAGCCTACTGCACTCTCGTCATGTGTTACTGTCATGTTACAGAAGGTGGTCGAATAAGGCTTCAAATTCAAAGATCCACAGGCGGTTCTATAGCCACTGCCTTTTCAAAAACGGATAACAGAAGAAATTTTCGGCCAAACGACCTTCAAAAAAACGGCCAAAAAAAGCCCAAACGGCCAACCCAAAAATCGTACGGCCAACCAACTTGAAATACGGCCAAATTTCAGAAATTCGGCCGCAAAACGGCCAATTTGGCAACTCTGCTGTAAAGCTGGGTTTACACGTAACTTAAGTTTCGCGCGGAAACGAAGCGACTGCCGCTGGTCCGTTTACACTGCACGCAAGACAAGCATGACGATTGCTGTTGCCTGGCCAACGTCACCACGCGGAAGTATGTCCACTTGAACTGTTGCAGGCATTTAGCAAGTACAAGATAGCAGGAATGAGCCAGAGTCATTTTGGTCGAGTCGGAGTCAGAATCACAAGCCCTTCGAATCAAATTCATCTAAAAATTTTCCGAGTCGAGTCAGAGTTGAGTCACAAGTATTGTCGAGTCTTGGTTTGTGAGCTTGAGTCAAATGAAATTTAACAGTTTTCCTGTGTTTTTTGCTATGAAATTGAGCCCGACAAGTTGCAAAATAGCGTCCAATGTTCTTCCAGGAATTTTGACCGCACATTATTTAAATCTCAGTTCTTTGTGAAAGCAGTTTCCATTTATTTGTCCTATTCACTCCCAGTCAATTCCACAAGTGTAGCACAACCTTGTTGCAAGAAATATACTTGCTTGTCTTTCGCATGCCCTATAAATAAAAATATCCAGAGATGAGCATGTACTTCAATTTAAATTTTCCAGGATTCTAGCATTTTGATGGATTTGGATTTTACAGTTTTTGCTTAACCAGACCCGGATTGGAATCAGGGTTGCGAAGTCGGAGGTAAAATATCCGACCTTTCCAAAATTTCCGACTCCCGACTCCTTAACATAAAGAATGAAATTTGACTATTAAAATCAGTGGAAATTGTGGTGCACAGCAAGAAATCTGTTTCAACATAAGTTTCAAAAGTAATTGTACCATTTCAACAGGATTTCCCAATTTAGGCGTGTGATGCGAAAAATGATCCAATTGGACTTCCGGAGTCGGACAAAAAAATCCGACTCCGACTCCACCCAAAACCTCCGACTCCGCGACCCTGATTGGAATTGATGATATTCCCTTGAACGTCTTCGCAACTTTCGGTTCAGTTTTGGGACTGCAGGTTACTGTATCCTTGTCTATGACCAGTGAAACCAGTCTCCCCCATTGTGTATCATGTCATCAAAGTTGCAGAATATTTTGAACATTCATTGAGTCAATCCTCTTCTGGACTCACCAGGGCCGTCGCCAGCGGTGGGGCAGTGGTGCCTGGCACCCCATTTGAAATCGGTGCCCCCCCATTACACGTTTGGCCCCTCGGTTGCTGCATATATCCAATACTGTACTTTAAAAATGTGGCCCCCCCTGCTGCTAAATCCAGGCGACGGACCTGGGACTCATCATTGTTATACCCATCCATGGTTATACCATACGTATACTTAGTAACATTTGGCACAGTTTGTCATTTTTTATACGTGCAGCCCAATTCTAATGAGTTGTTTGATTTGTGTTGCATACTTCTTAGTCGTCTGGTATGATATGTCACATGCTATTGTTGAGCTTAATAGAGCTTCTCATTGCATTGCTTCTAACATAAAATATTTTGAAGTCTCTGTAGTGTCAATTGTTGTGAGTCAACGGCAGAGCATAATTTAACACGATTTACTTTCTAAACTAGCGTGGTCCAAATTCATTTGACCTACGGGCCATTTTACAAAAATGTGACAACTTGCGGGCCACTACCATGACAATGATGTATGAAACAACAGATTCACAAGATTTAAAACTAAAAAAGCAAGATAAGCGAGTGCATCATCGAAATTAATACACAATTGTAATTTATTGCAATCTGTCAGTGGAATCCCTGTGGTCGAGGTTTCTGACAATATCTTAGCTATATCAGTACCAATGTCAGTGGTGGCAAGAAGTCTGAAACAATCGTCCAGTGTTTCCTCTGCCATTCCATTTTTACAATTGACTTGCTTTATCGTAGAAAATGTATTCTCACACGCATATGCATTTGCAAACATCAATTGGATTTTTAGTGCTGTATGGGATATCTATCTTTGTTGGCTAATTTCCAGAAGCTGTCTAGAATCTAGTCTAACTCCGTTAATAATGTAAATATTATTGAAAGATGTTATGTTTGTTCTAATCAAAATTCCACACACAAAAAATTAAATCAATACTGAGAAAGCTCGCAGGCTTTAAAAATTCTGTCCGCAGGCTACATGCGGCCCGCATGGTTGTAGTTGGACCACACTGTTCTAAACTATTTATTTGTCTTCGGATCTTTCAATTGGATTACATATGAGTGCTGAAGCCACAATTATCAGTGATGTGTCTGAGTCATTTTTTGTTGAGTCAGAGTCATCCGAAATTTTTTCGAGTCGAGTCAAAGTCCTGACTTGGTCGTGTCGAGTCACTTTGTATAATTGGTTCGCAAGCTCAAGTCACACGAAATTTCACGTTTTTTCTACGACATTTATTTTGCTATGCACCCAACATGCCGTAAAATGGCTCCGGATATGTTAGAAAATGGTGCCCAACATGCTATGAAAGTTTTCTCAGTTTGCATTTTACTTGTCTCTTTTACTCATTCATTTGAAAAACTCTAGCCCAACCTTGCTGCAAGTGTTGCAACCTCTCAGTTAGCGTTGTGGTGAATGTGCGATTCGCCACGAACGGGATGTGTGTTAAGAACAACACTCATGTGGCGCGAACAAGCAGAAATAAGATGAGCACGACGTGGGATCTTTATTGTTGCTTGGTGCCACAGTGTGAAGCTCTGCGCACTTGCTGCTCAGCCTGTCTGATCACAACAAACTGGCGCTTTGATCAGGATGTGAAGGTGGTGCCAGGCACATTCACAAAAAGATCGTGCGATGGGTGCGGTTCATTGCAAAAACGAGGGGATGCTGTTGCAACCTCTCATATGGCGTTGCATTGAGTGTGGTTTTCGTATGGCGAATAGATGAAAATGAACAGACATGAACATGCACTTGGATTTAAATCTTGCGACATTTGAATATATCGATCGATTTGGATGTTATCACTTTTGCTTAAACACATTTGGATTGGAATTATGATTTCCTTTTGAACTTTTGCAACTTTTGGTTCAATCATGGGACTGCAGATTACGGTAACTTTCGGTTCAGTTTCGGGATAGAAGGTTATTGTAGGACTGCAGGTTAACTGAATTGCAGCCACCGACACGTTGGGAGCCATTTGTGGCAGGCACAATCAGAACCGCCACCAGAAAGCGGGGCTTTGCGTTTTCGCGGGGGGACTTGACATTCCATAATTTGACAAAAACTCCACTGATACATAGTGTTTCATGTTTCAATTTGGGGGGCTAAGCCCACCAAAGCCCCCCCGTGACGACGGGACTGGGCACAATGCTGCGTCGCCCTGAGCCAACCAAAGCAAGAGCCTAACCGACGATCCTCACCATAATAGCAATTGTGCTTACACATTTGACCCAGTGGCATAGCCAACCCAAAAATTTGGCGAGGGCCAAAAAATTTTGGGGAGACCAAAATAGTTGATTTTAGGCGAATAGCACTACTTTTTTAGAAAAACGGCTCTCAAAGCACAAAATGACTACATTGTCTGAAAATTTGGAGGGAATGGCCCTTTGACCCCCTTATGATTTGACCACGTTCGTTCTTCTATTTCTGCTACGAATTCTACGTTGTGTGGCGTAATCACGTCGCCACATGGACTTAGGCCACTAGCGCACGTAGGGGAGAGGCCACTGTGCCATGGCAACCCCCTCGGACCCTAAAAATAAAAAATGTAAAAACAGTAATGTCTAAAACGTGCTTCCAGAATTCACAAACATGCGTATTTTTTGTTGTAATTTTGCAAAATTTTCCCGGGGGCATGCCCCCGGTCCCCCCTAGAATGGTCGTACATTCAGCACTTCCACTAAAATTGATTTGTGACGTCACAGGATTGAGACGAATCTTGGCCCCCCCCTGGAAATTTTCTGCGTACGCCACTGACTTAGGCTAACAACAGAGGCAGGAATTTGGATTTAAGCAAGATTTGGTTTTCGCATTTGCATTACATTTTGCAATATAGTTTTTGGATTGGATTTGAATCTGAATAACTTGCATCACTTTACTGGTATCTGGAAAAGACTCATGATCACAGTATGAGGCCCCCTGCCATGATCACGATATGCAAATACTACGTTAAACCACGACAAGGTGTCTGTCATTAAATTGTTCTGCTGACCCCTCAGTGAAAGCAAAGTCTCAGGTCTCCCTCTATGCAAGTTGGGGACACTTGATCCTTAAAATGCAGCATAGCATGACAAAACAGAAAATTTCCGCCAATCTTGATCATCACTGAAGGAAAAAAATGCTNATTTCTTTGTGTACAAACGATGTGGNTTTGTCCATCAGGAACTCAGAGATTTTGTAAAAATGACTCTGACCCGAGTCATTGACTGGAGTCATGCTGCCACTGCNACACAGACATCACAGTGGCATCGCATTGAAAAGGTTGTGTTTCATTGACACTTCATGTTTTTCTATAAGTAAATATAGTAGTCCATTTGCCTAAATGCTAAAAATTGAGTGCTTAAAATGCAGGGTAGATGGATACACCAGAATCCATTTCAGTGTTGTTGCAGAATTAGCAAAGTGTAGTTACTATTTTGTGAGGGCTACCTGGAAACTTTGGATACCGTGGTATAATTTGGGAACCACAGTTTTAGCCACATTGGAAACCGTGGCAGTTGTTGAGATACCGTGCGTGGCAAGATTTTCTGGCCTGACACGCATGAAAAAACTCTCGCGTGTGACGTTCACGCGTTTCCATTCCAGTGGAAACATAATAGCGCGTGAAAATTGCTTTCCCAAAAGCTATTATCATTATAAGCCCTTATCACACTTTAACCCGGATCTTTCAGCAGCTCCAGTACCACGTGTGTTCAGTGGCGTAAAATTACAGGTTTGAGCCAGGGAGAATCTGAAGGAGCACAGTAGCCAGGAGCGTAACGAGGGGGGCAAAGGGGGAACAATCCCCGGGCGCCGGATCACTATGATGGCGCCTAAAAGTCCCAACAATGTCACAAGCAGGACCTACGAGGGGGGTACGAGAGGTACATCGTACCCGGGCCCGGGTCATTTCATCATAATTCAGCCCATGGGTGGAGCCACATGGTTTTGGATTTCGTTCCTTTTCACATATGTTTGCAGCTACAAATTTTTAGGGGAATTGACACCAATATTGCAAAAATTGATCAAGCGGTTTTTGATTTACCACTGCTTTATAATTTTACCACTAGATGGGATTCGCATTGATGAGCAACACAAAAATGAGTATAACGCTAGATCTGCTAGTCCAGGAGTTCCAAACCTTTCTCTTACCATGTACCCCTTTAGCATTCCGAGTTTGATTTTGACAACGCACAGTGAGTAACATTTACAAACCAACAACAATGTTCAAGACATAAACAGTAAATCATGAATTTCAGTCAAAAGATAAGCATTGTTTTTTTTACTCCAGATTATTAATTATTTTACGGAGCAACAAACCAAGATGACAAATCCAAGTCCAGGTTACTTCTTCTTTGGTGAAGTGTGGTAAGATTTTTCTACTGCTTGTAGAATGCATTGAAAATGTGCAGAACCAATAAAATCTTGGCACGGTTTTACCTCGCTTTCAGCATAATTATTTGCAACATGGGTAATGTCCACAATCAATTTTCATAACTGGTAAGCATCATTTGCTTGCCACTGAGTCACTGGAGTATTAAAAAATCTATCATAAACACCAATAATGCGAAAAAATCTCCAAGAATCATTTCATTTAAATGCTGATATGTCGTCGGAAACTGTTGCAGATAACAGGCATTTTATAAAACCTGGTTTTCCAAAGCCAGGACCACGTCTTTTGGAGTTGCCATTTTGTGTTGTTAAGTTCACTTCATTGGTTTTTTATGCCAGTGGAGCCAGTTCCTCAGTGATGTACCACAAGTGGCGGTTAAAGCTCTTTGCTATTACAAATCAGAGTCGATGTCAGCATATATTATAAATGCATTATGAGCAAAAGATTACGTTTGGTGCAGAGGATGAGGTTCCTGCAGATAGCCACCAAGGAAGATAGCAGAATACTGAAAACTAAACAAAATGTTTTTTTTCGGATTTGTACAGATGCACTGTTTCCTTGTGGTGCTGAGAAAAAACTTGTGATTTTGGTAAAGCAATTTTAATGGCATAAAGCAACTTTGCAATCCACCTTGCTTGTGGAAACACGAGATCAATTGGATTGAATGTTTAAAAACCAGGTCTATTGAATGATGAAAAATCAAGACTCTGCTTCCTTGTGGAAGGTAAAAAGTGCCAATAACATCATCTCCTTGTAATCTCTACAGCACTTTTCATTACTCAATAAACTTTTTCACATATTGACAATATCAGCTTTCCTCTCCCATGAATATTCTGGGAAAACTGCACAGTTAAGGTTGTTATTATCATAAGCCAATTGGGGGGAAGTGTTTCTTGCACCTGTGCGTTTTTAGCATTCTGTTATCTTCCATGGTAGCTATCTGTAGCAACTTGATCCTCTGCACCAAACGTGATCTTTTGCCCATAATGCATTTACAATATATATTTTCTGGCATTGACTCTGTGACTGATAAATAATGTGCCGACTGTGGTATGTTAGTGAGGAACTGGCTCCACTGACATTAAAAACCAATGAAGTGAACAACAATACAAATTGAAAATGAAAGCTACAAAAGACATGGTTCTGGCTTTGGAAAACCAGGTTTTATAAAATGCTTGTTATCTGCAACTGTT
>JGI24021J15306_10011841_pt1 | contig 10836 bp, 6 predicted proteins | sample Ectturendosymbi1_FD_15306 | JGI IMG/M metagenome (IMG submission 15306)
TACCGAAAATGATTGTGTTGTGAAATTTTCGTAACTAAATCCAAACTTAAGGCGAGTTTGGTCGTTTGGCGGAATCTTTTGCCTTACATTTTTCAGGAAGGGCTGCACCCCGTCTAGACGAGCCGCCCCTGTTGCTGACGTTTGGATGGACTGAAAATGACTCTTGTAGTAAATACTAAGAAAACACCATATTACTTCTATAGTGGCTGCATACAGCATCGCATTTTCGTATATAACGAACATGTGCATTTTGTGGTCTTAAATTTGTATTTTTTCTGCACAAACTGGTTTGCTTTTGTCAACCCTTATTGCGCCAGACAAAATTACCATTTGCTCTTTGCGGACGATTTGTACTGCTTGCATGTTGCATCCTCTGAACAGGTCTTCAACACGAACTTGATGGGTTTTCTGCTGCGTGTGACTCAGGCGGAACGAAAGCACTGAAGGCCGAGGTGATATAGTGTCTCTCCAGAAACCCAAGCCTTGCACGCTGCAAGTGAGCGGCAATACATTGCAGCAGGTCGAGAAGTTAAAATACCTTAGGGTGGTGTTCACGAGTGACGGAAGGCGGTATTGAGACACGGATTAGTAAAATAAGCGGAGTTCTGCATCGCTCTATGGTCACAATCCGGGAGCTGTCAAATTTTCAATCGGTCTTTGTTCCGATCCTCACCTATGGTCATGCTCGTAAATATTCGGTTATGGCTGAGAGTGTTACGTCAGGTGCAAGCGGCATAGATTGGATTTATGAGAAGAGTCCACGACGTGACACTTAACGGCAAAGTGCGCAGCTGTGACATTCGTAAAACCCTGAATGTCGAACCACTTAACCCCTATATCGAGAGATCCCTGCTATCGTAGGTTCGGCCATCCAAATGTCCCAGGAAAGATTGGCGAGGCAAGCGCAGTTGACTGCCCAGATGTCGACCAACGACCAGGTGGGGTGACCACATCTCGGAGCTTGCTTGGACACGTCTTGGTGTGGAGCCAACAAAACTACCTGAAATTCGTGAGGTAATTCGAGTCCTCCAAGGGCTATTATTTCCACCATCCTCCCCACCGGAAAAACGAGTATTAAAATGAATCAATAAAGTTGCTAACCAAGGTTGTCAGGCAATGCAGGAAGGTCCCGAACAGTATTTGTCTGAAATTTTGAGATATTAGGACAAAAACAAAAATATTTCTGGTCCAGCACTGATACTGCAGAGCATTTAGCGTGACTCGAGTCACATTAAGAACGATGTTACGATGAATCGTCTCTAGTCATTTTTTTACCGATTGACTCGACTCGAGTCCAGAACCGTCGCCAGAAAGTCAACAGGGTGGCTTTACGTTTGTGCAGGGGGCTTGACATTGTAAAATTGACAAAACTCGACTGATTTATACTGTTCCATTTGGGGAGATTTGGAGCATTGTTTCGGGGGGTAGCCCACCAAAGCCCCCTCGTGGCGGCGGAACTGCTCGAGTCACAATGAATGCCTCGAGACAAAATCATGAATGACTCGAGGCTCGAGTCAAAATCATTTTTACAATATCTCCAAACGTCTTTTCCACTAGCGCAGCTAGTTTGCACACAAAGAAATGAAATTTTTATATTTCAGTGACGCATGATTAATATTGACGCTAATTTCTGTTGTGACATGTGTCTCCTGGTTTTATCCAAATGTTTTAGGATCAGGGGTTTTTCAGTAGTCCGTCGCCACGGGGAGGCTTTTGGGGACTTACCACCCCAAACAAAGCTCCCACGCCCCAAATTGAATTATGAAGCACTATCAATCGGTGGAGTTTTCATTAATTTTCATAATGTCAAACCCCCTTGAACAATTAAACGTGTAAACTTTCTGGCGACAGTTCTGGTTTTCAATATTGCCTTTTTATACCAGCTTACAACTACTTTGTGATGTGTTCTGACTATACTTCTGTGTTCTTGTATAATTTGACTCTCACTCGAACACTTTTCAGATAGCTCATGTTGGGTTGAACCACAAGCACTTTGATCGAGTCAAGTCACAACCGCTTAGAGTCAGTTATTTGAAATTTTTTCGAGTCAGAGTCCTGACTTGGTCGAGTCGAGTCACAAAAACAGTCGAGTTATTGGTTTGCAAGCTCGAGTCACTGTCGCTTTAAATAAAATTAAACATTTTACCTGTGTGGTTTTATGTTTCTGAAAACCAAAACGTTCACAGCTGAAAACGTTTGAAAGTACAGTGTGAGGCCGACTGCCACGATCAAGATATGTAAATACTACACTAAACCATGATAATGTATCCAATGTATTGTGCACTCCTGATCCTTCAGTGAAAAGCAGTCTCAGTTCAAGCTGAGTGTTAGGTGGAAACCTTATTCCTAAAAAACTAGCATAACACCACTAGGAGGCACAGTCACAACAAAAACTTTGCGCCAATATTAATCAATTAGGAAACCAAAAGTCAATAATGCCAAACTTTTGCCTTTTTTTTAAGTTAAATAAATAATCACAAACCAATTTTCACGCTGATACCATCAGCGACTCCAAAGTTATTAAGTCAAAAAAGACAAAATTTATCGCTGGGTTAAAATCATGTAATACAGTTTTTTCTCTTCATCGATCACTAAAACAGATATTGATATGATTTTTCAGGTTTAATCGCAATTCTCACATTATAATGGATCTGAGATTTCTGACGCGATTATGGTGTTTTGCCCATGGACGATTGAATATTGCGTAGGCGAGGTGTGGTAAGGCAAGAAACATAGTCTTACAATATTTTGTAAATGCTCAAGCTATTAAGTATACAGAAATTTAGGTCAAAATAAAGCGAAAAGTTGAACATTAAAAAGTTAAGTTTTAAGTTTTGAGATAAAAAATTGACTGCCCCGTGCAAGGTTTTTTCAAAAGCACCGAATTCACTTATCAAGTATCCAGTTATCAGTCGAAGCTGTTTAATACGGGACAGCTCGCGAAGCATGTTGTGACAGGTGGGCCGAATGTGGACGATATAAGAGATGTGCAAAGAACGATGCTTTTTCCCAGGCTCAGGAAAAGGGCACCCGGCTGTGAGTCATAGGCTGCAAGCAGGGACATGCACATTCATCATTGCGGGAGCAAACAATGGGCGAGGAGGTCGCTCGCACAAGGGGGCGTCTCAGCGAAATCATAATGTAAAAAAATATTCAGCATTCATATATGCAAGCATAGAAGAAGCGAGAGCATAAGACAATCTAAAATGCAGTCAGTGCTTTGGTACGTGCAAGGGATTATAAGAAATGCAAAAAGAAAGGCATTTTGTAACAGGCCTAAAAGACAAGCATGCGACGATGCATCGAACAATGACGTTCAGAGGACGTTATGTGTAATAAATGCTTTAAGTAGAAGCTCACAATGAGTGGGGAAGTCGTGCATATCAGAGTACAATAAAACATGATGCAAACCTTTAGCAAAAAGTCCTAAATATCTGCGACATCAAAAAAGGCGCTCACAACGCCAGCATATATACGATATAACGCGGTAAACGAGCACTCGAAAGATAATGTCATGATGAATACACAAATGTTTGCGATGTCCACCCACGAATCAAGTCGTAAAACAAGAGAATGAAACGATTAGGTGAGAGCAAACCAGGTAAGTGACATTCAATCTTAAACCTGCCACCGAGTTTGTAGACAAATGTTCGAACTCTGGAATTATTCAGCTGTTATGTGCCGCGGCGTCTCACCCGGTTCGCTTGCTCGCTCGCTCGCTCTTTCGTTGCTTTGATAAAGGTATGATCATAAAACAGTTGTCGTAGTTGACTGGATTGCCTTGAACTACTGAGGCAAGCACAAGTGAAAGATGGCAATTCGGGGCATGAAGTAACAGGAAAGCAACCAGCAGCAATAGATCTCGCTCGACGAGTTCACTCCACTGATACTAGGTTGCACTATTTTTATATAGTGAGAAGTGAATTTACGATAATTCGCTTGTGGTGACCATCACAGTGACCTGTTACTCATATGCACCATCTAGCAGTGACCATTTATTTACATGTGGCGCCATCTTCAGGCCGCCACACAGTGCACAACTTGCGCAAAATTTCTTCATATGCAGGGACAGTGCTGCGCGCAAGGCGGCAACTGACTAACTGGTGTAGGATCTGGACAATGGCGGAACCAGACCAGGCGTTTGGGGAACAGTCAAATAAAGTGGCGCAAAAATAGTGTTCACTTGTTTAAGAAATACACCCCTAAGCAGGCCCGCAACCAGGAGGTGGGCAACCAGGCAATTTCCCCCGAAATTTTCAAAATAGTATTTAGTTGTTGGGTACACAATATGTTACAATCATTTTGCCCCCCCCACTAAAATATCAGCTGGTTGCGACCTACCCCTAAGCACGCTGCGCTCTAGCGTTTGACACTGTTTCAGCTATCCGCAGTGAGATCCGAAAAAACAATATCTGATGCGTATTCTCGACCTGCTTAGAAGTAGAACAATTCTTCTTACAATGACAACTCAAGTCCCAAGATAGCACAATAAATAGCTAAATGACAATCACGTTTCCAGACAAACTTTGTGCAGTGACATAGGCTACATCGAAAGCACATTAATTGCTGAAGCGAAAATTCATAAACAAAAAAATTGATGAAAGAGACTTGCTATCAAATTACTCTCATTTTAGGTAGCTCTGATGGCTATAAAGAATCTCATAATCGAATGGTGGATTGAGGGCTCCCACTTGACCTAACTACACATTACTTGAAAATTCTTAACGCCACTAACAAAGCAAAAATTTCAATCAAGAGTTTCAATGGATTTTCAATCATGTACTTTTTCACATGTTTGGACAGTGAGAGACTTTAGCCAGCAGCTACGTTTATCAGCAGCACACGTCAAATTCCCACTCCAGATTTGGACAACAGGATCAACTCCTTATATGCGCACAAGTTTTATAAAGGTTTACCTCGGACGTCGGTGCCTTCAGAGCAGTCGCTACTCAGCTTCGATGGAATGTGTGTTGGTGTACATGAGAAGCGTGTAAACATACGAAACAATCGTTACGGTGGCCACAATGACTTTTTGCTCAACTGCATTATTGGCTGTAAAAGCATACTGCATATTGCGCACATCATATCATCGAGATTTTCATAAGCGGTTTTGCAGGGAAGTTTTACGAGCACATGGTGGCTTTGACATAAAGTTAAAGCTGGGAACTTCCCTAAAAACAAGCTTTTACAGCTTGTCAATTCAATGAAAACAGACTTTTTACTTGCCGGCTTAAATCTGAGCACAAATGTCCTAGAAAAAAAAGCCAGACGTATGCACGTCTTATGGATGACGCTTTTAAAAACAAGGGAAATTAAAGATTTAAATGTTTAGACTAAGTTATTGTTTGTCCCCTATTAAAATTTCTAGCTAGGCGCCTGCCCAGTCCTATGGTTGACATAATTCAATACCAGATTGAAGACGCTTCAAGTGAAGAGAAAAAATGAAGTGACAAAAAGCATGAATTTGAAAATTATATACAAATTAGTGCGCTTTGAAGATCAGTGGAAAACACCAGGAGTGATCTGTAGACCAATTCCTTAGAAGGTATAGTCCAGACATCAGATAATGCAAAGCAACCACAGCTGTTTGACAAAATTTGCAACTAATTTCTAGTTGTCCTTTTTTGTGAACCCCTAATTTTATGAAAATCCGAAAGAATGCATGAATGCTGCCTGTTGCTGTCCTTGCTAGCAAAAACAATAATGATATTGCTGATGCTCTCATGGACGTCGGAAGGGGGACCTTTGCCCCTCTGGATTTTGAAGTCATTAGCAAAAAAGGTTGATTTTTCAATTTCGAAGGGTAAAAAACAAATTTCACCACTTTTGGCCCCCCCTGGAAAAAATCCTTCCGACGCCCATGGATGCTCTAACTGTAATTGCAGGCCTGTTGCTCAGCAACCAATGCATCTTATCCTGCATTTCATCATTTGTTGCCACCATTGTTAAAACACCTTGGTTTTAAGCTGTAACACAGCACAGATGCACGTACTTTTCACTTAAACCAGCTGCATGGCATTAGGTAAAGAAAACACTTCAGATGTTTGCTTGTCCCAAGAAACAGACCGGCTGCAGGTAACTGGAGAAAAGTCAGGGTTGCGGTAAGATACGATGCAAATGAAACTGCGCGCGTTTCTTTACATCGGGAAAAACGCCTTTTGTTGTTCTTCCTTTCATTTTTAGCGAAAATTTCACAGAATACGAGAGGATTTCATGCACTGTTCTATTTTGAGGTAGATGGGTTAAATCCTCTTTCGCCGCTATCTGAAACTTTCCCAACCTAGCTTGCGAAGTGTGTCGGTTAGTAAATCCAAAATTATGGTCATCCTATGTTTTCATCGTGGCTTACACCATAGATTATCCGTGTGAGGTAGCCCCAAAATAACTGTTCAGTATCAAACTCAAGGGCTTGGGCAATTTGCTTCCAGGCCAGAAAATTCGCAGAAACTTTGACCCAGTACATTTTGACAGAAAACTGGGTCAAATTAGCCGATTTCTGCTTACCAGGCGATAGAACGTGGCCAAATGTCGACCTAATCGTTGACCAGCCCTGTGCTGAAAACGAGGATATTTATAAGGGCCGGACATCGTCCTCAATTAACGATAACTTAAACTCGACCGGCGGAAGTGAAATCACTAACCACAAAAGTTTAGAAACTCAATCTTGGCGTGCCCTTCTCCGGTAAGACGGTTTCTTATGCGCCCATGGCCCATGTTACTTCAAGTAAAAATCTACAACCAACAACGGGCCAAAAAAGGGCGATTGTTTCGTTGAATAGCAATAAAACTTTATTTATTAATCCAGGACTACGCTCAATTCGCACGAGAAAAAACAATTACGAGATATTCGTTGTCGATGGAGACCAAGAACAAAAACGCAATAAAAACGATCGACGTCGCAGGACTCGAGGGTGTGTGCGACGCGTCATTGGGGAGGGGAGGTGTCCCCTGACCGGCGCTGGACAGGGCGTCTCTTAACACTGTCGCGAGCACAGGCAGTGAAGGTCGCCTTTTCGACCCGGGCAAATAAATAGACGGAGGAGGGTGTCCCCGTGGCGCTTCGAGTGAAATTTACAACGACGCGAGACCCGCGCGTTACGACGCGATTTTTCGCCGGGCGACGGCGCGATCCGGCGAACTACCAAGTTCAAAGCACCGCCTGCGCGAACTATGTCACATTCCGACTGATATTCGGACGAGATCCGCGTAACATGGCAACGATCGTATTTTGTTGTGCGGCAAAGCGTGGAGCGGGCGTCGACGGCGCGGCGAACAGAACACACCTTGTTGGCGGGAACGCCGTGGGCAGAGACGAATGTCATGGACTAAAAAGCGAAAACCTCACGATGACGATAAAACGAGCATGCGCGCAAGAAAAGGGGGGAGGGCGATAAAAAAAGGAAATCATTGACACAAGGTCAAGTTCGAACAAAAAATTCGAAGGCATGTCTAAGTCACCAGAGCAACACGAAATGAACGGACACCGTCCGGACCTACAACAAGCATAGTTTATGGTGGCGCGGCGCTAGTTGAAGCGATGCGCTAAAAGTCCACAGTCGCAGATATCAAAAAATGTCAAATGATTTTTGCGAAAGAGCAGCTCGGACAGAAACAGAAGCGCAGGGCGCGGCTGCGAAGAAAAAGCGCGGGGAACAAGGTAGGAGGAGGAAGAGTCGGACTGGAACTATCCGGGCGGATTGGCGTCGACTGGGGAGGACTGGCTGCTGTCACACTTGGGACACTTGCTCCTTGTTGTCGTGAGGGTCTGCGCAAACACAAAGAAAATATTATTACTGAGCTTTATCGTCCATCGCGAATTCCAATGCGATGTATTGCATGTGAAAGCTTGATTGGCTGTTGCTATGGTAACGCGCAGTTTAAAGACAAACTGCCGACCAATCCAGTTCTGCATCTTACTTCATTGGTAGTTAAACAAGCAGGACACCCCCAAGTCTTTTTCAACGCGTGGCTGCATCAAACGCGCAGCATCAAAACAGGTCGGTGCAGGAAGTTTGCGTTCTTCAGAAAAGACCAGCAAGCAAGAGCAGCTCACCTATGAAGGGTCGGTAGTTAGACGGAAGCGGAGACGGGAACATGTTTTTTTGCCTGGCACTTATTTGCTTGACCGCTTCAGTGTAAGTGGGGAGGGACTTCCGCTCGTTGCTGGGGGTTGGCGGCTGCGAACCTGCGTGGCAAAGCGAGTTGATTAGTTGTTATTATGCAAAAACGTACGGAAAGCTTTTTTAAGTTGGTGAATGCGAGTGCTGAGATTTTAATAATAAGCTCCTCGTTCTGCTGCCATGAAACGAGCTTTCGGTCATGGCCGAGGAATAAACACAACTGCAAAACGAAAAAAGTTTTTTAACGTTCGACGTGTTTTTGAACTAATAGAATAAGAAAAGATAAAGTTGCAAAACAAAACCGCTGGAAAACCGAATCAACAGCCTACCTATCGCATAAACCGAGCGGTGTTGAACGACATGGCCGTTGGCCATTGGCGATGTAAGAGGGAGGGACAGCCTGCCCGTCGCTGGAGGTATTGATTCGTCGAAAGGCTTGCTCAGGTCGCTGGAAGCAGCAGGCGAGAGAGGGGGGGAGGTGGGGGAGCTCGATCCGCTGCCGAGACGAAGTTGACGCGTTCTTCCAATACTGAATGTACAGGTGAACGTGAAAGAAGTTGACTGCGAGCATTGCTAACAATCAGCAGTGGCGTAACTGACGGGAGGCAGGGGGGATTCTCCCCCCTGGAAAGCTAAATGCAAAAACCGGGCACCACTCAGTCAATCTCTGTTTCAGTATTCTTTTGGCTTTCAGTAGGTTGTCGTTTTTGCGGTTTTTTCGGAGTATTTTCCGGTCATTTAGGGTTTTACTATAGCCATCCACATCCGTATTCGCTATCATTTCTTTTTTTTCTGAGTATTGGCTAGTGGACCCCCTTCAGCTGAAGTTCCTCCCATGGCCCAAACCTCCAGTAACGCCACTGACAATTAGTTGCCCTAACTTTTATAACGCTTGGTTTGCTTCAAAGGGTATTTAATTACGGCTGCGGCAACAATGACAACTGCACCTGACACGAAAGTGAACATCTGTTTGGCAAGTTTTGCATTAACATTGCACTTATAAACAACACAGACAAAAAGACACGACCAACCATAACAAAAAACGACACCGAACAATCGTTTTGCAAGCAACAGATTTAAAGCGAGACACAGGGTCATTTGAACCGATTTATCCTCTTCAATGGTTGAGATAAATGTCTCGCTGCAAGCAAGCCGTGACGCGAAATTCCGCTGTTTGAAACCAAACTTGGTCTAGCAACCACTTCTTGCTACTTCGTGACTGGTGCTAACAATGAAAAGTCAGATATTGACAACAACGAGAAAAGCAAAATTATTGCAGCGTTATGAGGAATATCGACATCACACATACCTCGACGACCTTTGCGGTGGCAAAGGTGGGGGTAGCTTGTTGTTCGAGCGCCTCGGACCGGGAAAGCCGTAGGGGGAGCAAGGGAGGACGGGAGTCGGCGGCTTGCAAGTTGCTGGGGACGGTAATTCAACCGGGCCGACCCGTCCGACGGACGATGTTGCTGGGAGGCTGGCGCTGCTGCCCCACGCTGCGAAAAGACATCACATGCTTTCTTCGTTCAACCGCATTCACTCAGTAAAACGGCCATTATATTGAAATGCTTTGAGCAAAACCACAAGGTAGTCAACAGCATTACTTTTTATCATGGCGACATGCCATTTTGCATGCGCCGGTAACACTGACACTGGCACACATCGGGAAGAGGCCCCTGACGATGCGGTGGTTATATCTAACGCACTACAAAGATCTTTTAGAGACCTAGGAGTTGGACTTCAGGAAAGCTTCTTCAAACTCTGTCAGAGGCAAGAAGGTCCGCTTTCTGTCGATTTAAGAGAAAGGGACGATAACTTCGCGATAAAAAGTAATTTAAATCAAAAGAAAAGGATATAAAAAAATTCTGAGAAACGCTGAGAGTGTGTTGGACTGCATCACGTGGACACAGTCGTCGAGCAGAACAACCAGTATTGCCAGTTCAATATATGTCCGGCACGAAACGAGTTACCTCTCATGGTTTGCTGCAGCTTCTCGCTGTCCAGATCCGTTTCCGACCACTCGTCATTCGTCTTCTTGCGGCCCTGAAAAGGGGTGCGGTTCCCCCCACCCGAACTCGTTTCAGGGGTGTAGTCCTGCCGCGGCGGAAGGGGCAGATCTAAGTTTCGCGACAACACGGGCGAGTTCGTTGCGAGTTTCTCGTTGCGCAGGGCGCCCTGGCGGTTCCGGGCCGGCGTTGGCGCCGTCGCGTTGAGGCGCGCGCTCACGTCATGGGCGGCTGTGGCCGGGTTGACCACCGACTGGGACAAACGGTCCGGATATTGCCATTCGTAGCCTTGTTCGTTCGTATAAACGCCGGCTGGGCCTCCGTCCTCCACAGTACTCGAACGCGAGTAACTCGCCTGAACAGTGAACGGGTGCGAAAGACGGCGATAGTCCGCGGGGATGGACGGAGCGAAGGCCGTCTCGACGACGGGCGAACATGGCGCCAGGTTGTTCTCTAGGGAGTTCTGCTTAAGCAGGAGTTTCGGCGAGGAGGTCCTGGCGTGGTAAGGCAGGCGCACAGTGGTGGGCCGGGCGACGTCCACGGGAGAAGGGTATCCTGGGTCCTGGGCGGGCCACGAAGATGGCGGCTGCTGGTCGCGCAAGGACGGGTCGGACTTGCTCAGACTGAGTCGACGCAAATCGACCAGGTTCGTCGACGAGACGCGCTCGGGACCGCCACGGGGAGGCGATGCTTTGCGTCGCGGCTTCTGG
>JGI24021J15306_10011842_pt1 | contig 10835 bp, 8 predicted proteins | sample Ectturendosymbi1_FD_15306 | JGI IMG/M metagenome (IMG submission 15306)
GTGTTACAACTTTTCTTTCTTTATCTTGGTGAAACGTACAACCGTACATTAAACACTATTGTGGTAAAATGCTTCAAATCTGAACCATTTCTGTTAAGCAGTTTCAAATTAACTTTTCAATCCAATGACAATGCTAGAAATCTGGGCCAACACCATTTCTTACTAATTTAGTGGGCCATGAGCAAAAAAAATGGGCCAACGCCATTTCTTATTAATTTAGTGGGCCATGAGCAAAAAAGGTTGAAAACCCCTGATGTAGGGTGAAAATTTCCAAATTTATTCACGAAAGTAATCGTCGATTACGATTATATTGGCAATGTAATCGATTACGATTACGATTACATTTCATTTTTGGTCAGTTCACTCGATTACGATTACGATTACTCAAAAAACTGTAATCGATTGTAATTGATTGCGATTGACAATTACGATTACCCCATGTCTGACTATAACAACAGATAATGATGCGCTTTTGCAAGTTTAGTTACAATTCTGTAATAATAATGGGTTTATTGTCGCTTCTAACGTAATAATGTTGTTTTCCCCAAGAATATGGACGATTTTAAGCTGATTGCAATTCAGCGTGTGCTCCTATGAAGTCGCATGAAAAATAAAACCGAATCAACATTTTGTGACTACTCGCCGGTCATATGTGCTGAAGGACGAAGCAGAATGGCTCTTGTAAGAAAAGGCGCCTACCGCTAACCTGAGGCTAAATTATTTTGCAGTTGCAAACGCAGGAAGTATATAGGTCAAAATAAAGTCTAAATTCATAAATAATAAAGTCAAAATTTTAAGTTTTTAGGTCAAAAAATTGGTTGCCCTAGTAATAACTAAAGTTACACCTGATATTTTGATATCATTTACAAAGAAAAAGAAAAGGGGTCCAGTATAAGTGTTGAGAAAAAAGGCTGCAGGACCTCCGAATAAACACCACCACAACAAACGATGTGCTTTGCAGATACATATGTTCTTCTGTGATAAGTTCATATCACGGCCATTGCGCTGATCCACAAAGCTCCTTCTCAACCTATCCAAACTTCACTTTTTTAAATTAGCGGGATTGACCAAGTTTTCTGTAAAAGTGTTGCCACTGTGAAATTACTGAGTTAGATATGAGTTCAAATTGCTCCTCAGGCTTTTCGGGAAAGCTCAAGCTCAAGCTCAAGTTCAAGTTCCTCAGATTCTGAATCAGATGATGACAAGCAAGATGATGTAACATCTGACGTAGAAGAGCCTCCGATTTCAACGTCTGCGGGAGTAGTGCAACTTGGAAGCGAGAGTCTGCAGGTCAGTTCCTCTGTGCTTTAAGCATTTTAATTGTTTAATTTGGTATATTTTATCAATTATTGACGGACTCATTTTCACTCTGGAAAAAGTGAGAATATTATTAGACAGGGGTGGCAAACTATTCGGCTTGTTGGCAGAATAGTGGCCCGTTGAAAGGGTTCATGTCATTGGACCAGGGGTTGGCAAAGATTTTCGGTTTATAATTAGACAAGGAATTGGCAAACTGTTTGACCTACTGGCGGCATGAGGCCCGTCAAAATAGGCAAGCTTTTATTTCAGATTGACTGCGACTATCTTTTGCGCTTCGCACACCGCGTCCTTCGCAACAGGCACAAAGGAACGTTCCAATGGCTTCCTTGCCATTGGAGATGTTATGCTTTCTGTCGAGGCGCTGCCGCATGTAGCAGCCGTGACTGCTACATATCTAACAAAATTACCTTGAATTGTTCGAAGCTACATCAACAAGGAAAAACTAATGTTTGTGTTGTTTACATCAAATACCGCGTTTGAACAGACTTTTCAAGAAATATCTCGCTTTCCCCTGACTCATGTCTTCAGTCAGTGTTAAAGATCAACACAAGCAACGTGACACCGAGATTAACTAATTAGTAAATGGCGGCAGTCAGGTTAATCGTTACCGTTGACAATTTCTTACTGCTGCAAGTCACTTTGTCTTGTTTTTGATTGAACGTTTGTGTTGTGTTTTGTAATTAATGTGCATGCCTAATGCTGTAATTGCCCACATTCGCCGTCAGTCAAAACCAGTGTACTGCTTTAATACGTGGTGTCAGTGACCGTCAGTTGCTTCGTGCTTGCGCAAACCAGCCCGTGGCCTGGTAGTAAGTGCGACCACTTCGGTGCTGGTAGGTCTGGAGTGAGTTCGACTCTTGGCAGGGTTCTACCAGGACCTTATAAATTGGTACTGTAGCCTTCTTACCAGGCGCACGGTGTGTAGAAAAGCTGCAGGGAACACAACCAGAACACAAAACAAACCGAGGCAAATGACAACAGACATTGCAGAAACTCAGTCGTGGCGCTACGAGACCACTGTAGCCATAAAGCGCCACCATAACACCATATAAATCCAATTCGTGCATGCGTGTCTTCAAGAATAAACTTGTTTATGCTGAACGCCTCCGAACACGACATGGTGTCAGAAGTTGTATATTTGCTAGACCGCAACGAAGTGAAGCACCATCCATGGCTTTGCAGATATCGCCGCCTAAGATATTTCGATATTTCCAAGCCCGAGAGCTGGCAAGGGTGGATCACGCGCTTTGAAGGCTATTTCTCCATTGCAGGGTTGCGTGATGCGGAAAACGTCGCTACTAAGAAATTAAACACGTTGCTCCATCTGCTTGGTGAGAAAACCTTCGTTACACAGCCGTTTTCAGTTGCAGCTAAAGGTGGCCCAACAGAGCTTCAAATGGAATTGATTTATTTGCAGCGAAACGAGTTTATTAAGAGAAAGTTTCAACAAAACACTGCTCATTGACTTCTAGTGCAAATATGTGCCCTCAGAAACCTCCTCAACCTGAAGAAAAACGCAGCACGGCTGATGTCTTTGCTAAGAGGATGAAAAAAGAAGGGATTGATTCTCCAGTGACTGAACCTACAGACTGGTGTTCTCCGATGATAGTCGTCCCCAAGAACAACAACACAGTTCGCATTTGTGCTGATTTTTAAGCTTTTGGGTCTTTGCAGAGAACGCCATATTTGCCCACAGTTGACGCGTATCTTGCTAAACATTCGACTGCTCGTTATTTTTCATGTCTTGATGCGTGCAGTAGCAAATATCGCTGTCAAGCGAACCACGACTTATTTCTACGATAGGTCGTTTCTGCTTCTATAGGCTTTCCTTTACGATAAATTCAGCACCGCAACACTTTCAACGACGCATGTCACAGGTGTTGGATTCGCTTCCAGGTGTGTGTCACACGGACGATATTCTCGTTTATGGAGCGACTGAGCACGAACACGACAGTGGGTTTACCACTGTGCTGCAACGCCTGCAAAGCGCAGTTAATACTTTGAACGCTGACAAGTGCAAATTTCCTGAAGAACGTACTGTTCTTGGGTCATGCCCACGGTCGACATGGGAGTCCATGCTGACCCTGAGAAGATTAATCCAGAGGTTTTACGTCACTGCGTCCCTCGCGTACAAACGGTTGTGTCAACGGATTCTACTGGATTGGGAGCTATGCTGTTACAATACTTTGAATGTAATTTGTACCCTGTAGCTTATGCGTCGCGGTCGTTGACTAATACTGAGCACAAGTATGCCCAGTTAGAGAAAAACGCATTAGCTTTTACCTGTACGTATGAAAAGCTCAACTTGTATTGCAAGATGGCAAGTTATTGTCCAGACGTGCCACAGACAACAGTCTTTAATCACAGTCTTCATTGTCTCTACACATACAACGTTTTCGCATGCGACTGATGTGGTTCCAGGCAGCTGACTTGCTAGTGCCAGTACTTTATCAAGAGTGCCGATCCTGTCAACTGACAGTTTCTGTTCACAATTGTTTTGGAGTTGTTTGTTCATTAAGTGATCAGTTCTCTTCTTGCAACGTCGCACAGACTCGACGAAACCCGTCAAGCCCTCGAAGACGATGAGGTGAGCCAGGCTATTATCAATTTCTGCCCGAATGGTTGGCCAGGAAAGGTTAGTGATTACCTGAAACCTTACTTTCGCTGAAGGTCTCTTGTTAAGGGGCTGTCGTTTGATCATTCTTGCTAAATTACGGGATGATGTGATCATTACATTCACAGTGGCCATCAAAGAATTGTGAAGTGCCACAGGTGAGCGTTCTCATACGTCTGGTGGCCGAGAATCAACGATGATATCGAGAATTATGTCTTCAAGTGTCATGTTTGTCAGAAGGAAAGAGTTTTCTCCTGAGTCACTTAGCCTCAGCCCTACCGGAGCGTCCCTGGCAGAAATTCGCCAGCGACCTGTTCTACTGGCAAGGACAAACGTTGCTCGTTGATTACTTTCCCATGTTCGTCGAACTTGCTCCTCTAAAGAAAGATACGAGTGCGTCGGAGGTGATCGAAGCTCTCAAGCAAATTTTCGCTCAACATGGGAACCCCGACAAGCTGGTTTCAAGCAACGGACCACAATATTCCGCCTATGCTTTCCGCATGTTTCCCTCGTCCTACGATTTTCGTCACACGACCAGCAGACCCAAGTTCTCTCAGAGCAACGGCGAATCGGACGCCCAGACTATTAGTGATATGCATAGTGCATTGCTTGCCTACCGAGCAATTTAAGTTTACAGCCCGGATTTAGTCCGGCAAAACTTCTAATGGATGGAAGCTTCGTACAACCGTTCTGATTACAACAGCTTTGTTGACTCCCGACTGGAGTTTACGGACATTTCAGCAGAGGGAAGCTACGCTGAAGCGCTCTAATACGCATAATTTCAATCACCGCCACAGAGTGAAAGATTTGCCACCTTTAGAACCGCGCACCTATGTGTGGATTGGCAACGACAGGGACGGTATCGTAGATTCACGGTCCGAGCATCCTCGTTCTTATAATGTTCGAACGTCTAGTGGTTCGTTGTGCGGCGAAATCGCCTCACTGGATTCCTGCACCACTGTACCAGATCTTGTCACTGACGCGGGTCAAAGCGAGTTTTACCTCACCGCAGTGGTCGATGTTGAACAGTGTTGATTGCTCGCATGCGCCTTAAGTCAATCAAAACCAGTGTTATTCTATAACACGTGGTGTTTCTGAGCGTCAGTTGCTTTGTGCATGCCTGTTTTCAAGAATAAACGTGTTTATGCTGAACGCCTCCGAACACGACAGTTTTTTCTTTCGAATATTGCCGTAATAATTGTTAATCGCTCCTTCAAAATTTATACATGTTGGCTTTTTTGCGTATCAATTATATCTGATCTACGACGCAGCCTTTCAAAATCGTGTATTTCTGAATGGGACCTTTGCACTGGAAAGTTTGCCCACCTCTTCGTTAGATATGCAATTCAGTCATCTTGAGCGACCTAATCGCACTCTCAAAAGTCCATACGATACAAATGGAGGAGTAAGCGCAAGCCTTTGTAGTCTACACGGAACCCAGAATCTCCGAAATTGATGTCAAAAAAAATAGACGTGAAGATTCGAAACCAAAACTCTACACTCAAAGTGAGAATTTGTTGACTACGCAAAATTTTTATTGCATCTCTAAAGAAATAAAGAGATCATTGACATTTCTGAAGTTCAGTTTTGTCGAATTTTATGCACTGTGCGATCTTTCTTACTTTCTGTTTACGAAAAGACACAACATACAGCGCGAACAGGTTTAACTGCGGAAGCTTCACCAAGTCGAATCGATAAAGCTCGAGACCGAGACTTTGAAAAACAGGTGTTGAGACCGAAACCAGGTGCTTCATACATTTGAAAAACAACGGTAAAGGCAAGCCTTCAAAAAGCGAAAACAATATTTTATGTCACAATCATCAACTGCACAGTTTATCAGTAAGTGTTCTATAACTTCGCTATGGTTATACGATGAACGTATATATGGGGTAGGGAATTTTTTTACCTGAGCGGTTTGACGTGGTATGTTGTCTCTGATCAGGCTTTCTGTTGATTGCAAAAAGAATTGCTTTCAGAAACATTTAGCCTACGTACTTCAGTATAAGAATCGTGAAGTAAGCTTAGAAAAAGTTCAGGAAAATAAACCAACCGAAATACCGAGTTGCTAAGATTTGGTAAACTGAACGCAATTTTGGTGGTATATCTAAAACTAGTTTAAATCGTTTTTTCCCTGGCATACGTCACAATGACATCAAAAAAATGCGTATAAATTACATTCTTATATACGTTGTGCAGTAACCTTTCCAACAATGTCTATCTTATTGATATAGTTCCTTGATTTGTCAGTTATGGAAAAAAATCACCCAAAAGGTGGTTTCAGAGCCATCGTAGTGACTTTCCGTCCAGGGTCAGTCATTCGATCAATTGTAAGTACAATTAAGTCGCTCTGATAAAAAATAAATACATATTTGCAGTCGGATTCCAGATCTTCCGTATATGGCTCCGATTTTGATGAAATGGAGATGAAATTTTCTGTGGTCAGCGCCGAAATTGGCGAAAGGAAACATGAGGACGGTCGCGACTTTAATCCTCAGGTATATTATATCTTGCCTTTGGTGTGCACAGAAAAAGTACGCAGTTTCGAAATCGTGTTTAGTAGAAATTTATAGATTGAACTTGTGATGTTTATGGTGCTTTGACAATATTATGACTGATTCGCCTTTTTTAGTAACGAAATAAACGAAATACTCACATTTTTAAAAAGATTTGTGAGGGAGATAATGATATTGTTTGGAGAGATTTTTAAATCGAACGTAAAGTAATTGCATAATATCAATTCTTCCTACTTGGCGAAAAATTGCATAAGATTGCATAAAGTGACCTTTAACCCAACTTCGCTGTATACCGTGAACGGGCCAGTTCATCGTTTTTGGAAAACATCATGAGCTGTGAAGACCCAGTAGGGTCTGTCGCTCCTAATAATAGCGTTACTTAAGTTGGGTGCTAAGCAGGATTGAAAAATGTTAAAGCAGTGCGGCTTATTTCCAAGAGCGACTTACAACACTTTTTTAAGATCGCTTCATGCGGTTACACGCAAAGGCGGCTTCCAATCGAAAGAGACAAACAATCAAATAAATCCGATAGTTTTGTAGAAACTATTGCAAGGACTGAAGAAAAGAAATAAAAAACTTGCTTCTAAAATTTGTCCTAATAGAGACCATCGTTGACCGTTAAAAAAATATACTCTATTTGATTTTGAAGCTTTAGGTTTACAGTGTAAACCACGGCCACTTTTCAGCTTCGTAAGGTAAATTACTGGTCGTTGGAGGATCACAATATCACCACAAGGTTCTGGAATTTCAGGATAGCAAGATGTTTGTCCAACGTCGATTACACGATGTAAATGCCGATCAGTCGTATCTGTCAGAACATGCTGGCTTTGACAGTGTTTAACCGAACCTCGACCTGTGACTGGTTGTATGATTATCGGCAAGAGAGCAAGCAGAGTTTGCTACGAATACATGCGCAGTGATCCCGTCATTTGAAACAGTTTTCTTTCGTTTGATGTTTGACATATACCTGTTTTCGATTTGTTGACTGTATGCAAGGTATAGCATTGTCTGACCAAAACAGCAGGTGAAGCAGAATGGTCGTACAGGAGATGTCGCTATTTTTTATGAAAAGGACAGAAGCTAAAACAAGAAATGTCCGATCACACTTCTCTCTACAGCATGTGTTTAGACCTCGGGTTCTTAAACTGGGGGACGTGAAAGGTTCGCAAGGGGGAAGCGAGTATGGAAACGGCATATTGAAAAGCAGTATAATGGCAAATAAATTGTTGTTCTGTTTTTTTGTGTTTGATTGTGAGGTTAGGTGAGGCGCGGGCGTCAGTGACTAACCCGAAAAGGAGCGCGACTGAAAAAGTTTAAGAACCTCTGGTTTAGACAATCTTGGAAAATCCTAGGTATGCTGATATGTCATATGGTCTTTGAGAATATTGTCCCGCAGCTGGTATTGCAAGATGGCTATCACTTGCATAGAAACTACAAATACACGAAAGTGTGACATTGTTCATTGCATCTGTCCGTATTCAAGAAACCCTGGCGGTCGGGTTCATGTTGTGAAACCCCCGAAAGTTGCTTGCATTGCGACTGTAAGTATTGAGTTCACCTCACTGACACAGTGGATACACTTTTAGACAGGTTGTACCGTTTCTCAGAAATGTCGTACAATGTATAACCTAAACTTTATTTGGTTGTTGGAGTGTTCGTTACGTCACTTGACTTTTTAGCCACAATTTTTACAAAAAAAGAAGTGAACTTCCGTACATTTTTGGCGTAACTTGTAATCAGCTTTAACAATTTAAGAAAGTGTAGTGTCTTGCTTTTTTTCTAATATTGAACTGCTGCATCATTAATTTTTCCAAGTTGCTGATGGCAGTCTGGTGGCAGATGTTCACAAGAATGCTGCCAAAAGAGCCAAGTCAGTCGATACCTTTTATTAAGTATTGATTTTTGACACAGGGAAAAACCATTGATGAGATTGTTGGAGAGCTGCGAAGTGCTGGTTTGCAAGGACAGAAGTGCAAGGTCAAGAGGTCGTCAATTTCACCTCGCCCTATGGTTTGTGCATGAGCGAGCTGTTTTTGCATGCTACTGTGCTGCACGATTACGTATCGCCTAATTTGAAACACACCATTTGCAGAAATCAGCGTTGCTTATGACTAGGGCAACCAATTTTTTGACCTAAAAACATAAAATTTTGACTTTATTTTGACCTATAAACTTCCTGCGTTTTCAACTGCAAAATAATTCAGCCTTAGGTGTTGTGGTTAACTCAGAAGCATATTCATGCACCATACTTTGAAATTGAAAAAAATTGGTTGTTTAATTTTAGGATGATATATTGATTAGTACGTTTAATAACTACAGTAGAGTCAAAGCTGAGAACACCATAAAGTTGAAACACTAAGCATAATTGATTGAGAAGTTACCAAACCAGGCGACGACGTTTCTTGCCTATACCACGCATAGCCTTCATACATAATATTCAATCGTGCAGTAGCGGGCAAACCAACATTATTATGACAGAAGTCGCAACAAAGCCACTATATTACAGAATTGCAATAAACTTGCAAAAGCATGGCAATATCTGTTATTGCAGTTTCATTAAAATATTAAAATATCGATGAAGAGAAAAAACTGTGCTGCAAGATAAGTGTGACCTACTGATAAATTTTGGCCGAATGATAAATTTTGACTTTTTTTTACCTAATAACTTGGGAGTCGTTCATGGTATGAGCGTGAAATTTGGTTTGTGGACGTTTCATAAACTTTAATAAAGGCAGGAAAATTTTTGACTTTATTGAATTTTGGTTGCCCTACTTACCACTCTTGGCTGATGCAAGTCTATATTTGTTCAAATAACTACAATATTTGTTCAAATAATGCTCTACCGTCACTCCTGCGTAACTTGATATAACCAAAATTGCGCCATGCTATCCCGTTTGTTTAAACGCCATATTTGCCAAAACGAATTTTAAGTCGCATTGTCCTGCCGGTAAATCACAGCTGGAAAAATGTGATAGCTGGTACTCTCACCCAATGGACTTTTTTTGGTAACTCGATCTTTGTTTGTGGAGGCGGTAGCTAAACCTGTAACTTGCTTCAGCACTTCACTCAGACATTTTTTCGGTTTGTCTCCAACTGGGATTCGTTCGCCACTTTGTCATCGCTGTCATTGGCATGGTGCAGTGCTACTCACGTTCTTTTGAGATTTGTGAACGTTTTTTCAGAGTCGACCGCCAACAACAGAGGCAAATCCAATGAAAGCAAAAAAAATATCTCTGACCTCCCCTCCTCCCCGGCACTACGAGGATGCGACGAAAATGTACGGTTTCACTGTGGATCCAGGTTTGTATTTTGATTGGTTTATTTACTGTTTCATATGACTCAGCCACAGGCCCGTAGCCAGGTTTCAAGATTTGGTGGGGCACGCTACATTTTTAGGGGGGCAAGATTTTTGCTTTTACTATATGTTTGAAACAAATTTTTCTGGGCGCGACAAAATTTGGGGAGGCACTGCCCCCGAATTCCCCCCCGTGTCTACGGGCCCGCTCAGCTAATAAACAGAAACAATAAAATAGCCATTATGCAAAAAAGTAACCATTTGTCTGCAGAAATTAAAACAAATGAAAACACAATGGCAAAATAACTGATCATTGTAAACAAAGAGCATCACTGTGACACATAAGATTGGTTATGGACCATGGTGGTCATCTAGTCAACCAACTCCATTTATCACTTGATGACAAGTGTTGAAAAACAACAGTTGGAAATAAAATAAGCACAGTTAGAAGAAACAAACAAACAAACACAGAACATGGTGAAGAAAAATTACACAAGAAGAGAACATGCTAATGTACATGAAGGAGTGAAACTAGTTTAAAAGAAATTACAAAACATTAAACTCAAAAACTTCTCTAACTTCACATAAGCTGAAGCACACTTTGAAAATTTGTTTTCGAAAAGACCTGTTTTTAAAAACCTTGGAGATAACAAGATCCCGTTTCCCTATGTAATTGTTGTTGTTTCAAAATAGCTCAGCTGTATCCCTTTGTGCCTTTTCCAACGATAGAGCTAATTTGCAACATAAAGTTTTTTGATAGGCGTCGTCAGAGCAATCGCAATTTGCCCAGAAAAATTGGCGAAATTCAATTGCAGCCATTCAGTTCCTAATGAGCCTTGGCATTTTTCTCGAAAGCTTTCACCAATTTTAGTCAGCTTTTCAAAAATGAACAGATTGAAATTTTATACAAAGCTGCAAACAGTGAGCGGCTTGCTACTACATTGTCCGTGCGTTTACGAAAAAATAATAACGGGCGAGTATTTTGCGACTGCTCGAACGTAAGTTTATTTGAATTGCTTTATTGACAAACAGCCAATGAAGGCAGGCCAAGGCCTGAAGAGCTCATTGGCAACGCAAAAACACAGAAAAAAAA
>JGI24021J15306_10011843_pt1 | contig 10835 bp, 2 predicted proteins | sample Ectturendosymbi1_FD_15306 | JGI IMG/M metagenome (IMG submission 15306)
GGGGGGGGGGGCTCAACAGCCTTTCACACGGCTCTGTGTGTATAATAAAAAAAAATAAAAACGTAAGATTTTATCACCCACAGCTTTTCCTCCCCAATTCCTCCCTGGAACAGTATATTTATTGTGCATTTGTGCAGACTTGCGAAATTGCTTCCGTGTCTTATCGAAACAGAAAAACGACAACGTAATCATTTAAACACCAATCGTCTTCTGCTTGATTCTAAAATGACGCCACGCATGTAAGCGTATCATCAACGCACGAACTCTGTGCGTCCTCGCACGCCTGGCTTGCATGCAATGTATTTGCAGAGAGGTTATTTGTTACGGCAATTGTCAGTAAACTTGCTATGGAGTGTGGACCTAGATAATTTTTTAGAAGCTGCAATCAATTGCTGCTATTCCATTCATGTACAAACTTTTCTGAGATTTTCCGCTTAACATGTCTTGCATGATGAACACGATTGTCAGTGAACTAGCTGTGGACCTTGGTAATTTTTAGAAGCTGTAATCAATTGCTTCCTGAATTGCAAGATGAACACGTACACAACCGCACCATGTGCTTTACAAAATAATGGTATCAAACTAGCAAAACTGTCGCGTCTCTGCATAACTGAAAGCACGAGTCGAACACGCAGACTTGGTTTTTCGACTGTTTTGTTAGTGAACTTTATCAGTGAAATGGGTGGTGGAACAAATATACAAAGCAAACAAGCTGACGTTCTACAATATAAGGCGTAATTGACTACTCGGGCTGAGACCGAGGAGCAGTGCTCTCACTTTTAGGGATTTTGTCCCTAGATTGGAACTTTTGACAATTTTTAAGTTTTTTTTAGGGATTTTCGGAAAGGTTTGACAATGTGTAACATCAATTATTTCAGTTTATTTTGCAAATTATGTTTGGTTCTATTTTTAGCACTTAGCATGGCGCTCCGATTTTATGCTGCACCACCACAGATTTAGGGATTTTTCATGTAAAATATTTTCCTACTGTTCTTGGAATTTTTGGAGTGCATTTGTGAGAGCCCTGCCGAGGAGCCCGAGTGCCGGAGTCACCACTGGAGATAGACCTTTTCCTTGCTCGGAATGCGCTGGTTGGTGGAACAACCGCTAGGCAAGAAACTCAGCTCTTCCAGAAAAGTAAACAAAAACACGCAAACAGATATCACAAAAAAACAGCAGTGACCTATACAATATGTACAAGGGAGAACAGCCAGGGATGTTCACAGGTTGTAACAGTCAGATCTGCGCTCAGAACAGGTGTGAGTATGATGTCCATGTGGCGGCCATGACGACACCGCCGGTGGTTGACGAATTACATCGCTCTGCGGAGCAACTGACAAGGAAGAAGCATGGGACATGTGAGCAGCAGACGCCATAATATTTCAACTGCGACGTACAGGAGAACCATCATGGCAAGGGTTGTCATCTTTCCTGTGGCGGAATCGCGGCTCTGCAGTGGCAAAGTCTGACAACATGTAAACTGACTGCAAGCGGTCAGTACTGACTGTGTACGTTTTGTCTTTCAAATCAATGGTGTAAGTTTTGGGGCCACGGTGCAAGACTTTCCAAGGACCAGTTCAAGGAATGCTTTTCGTGTTCATTGGACATCATCGCGTGAGAACACGTGAGCAGACGTTTATCGACACGCAGTTTGTGGTGCGCTGGAAAACGTGTGGGCGCATACTGATTAGGTACCACTTGTCACTGATGTATTTGCAGTGCAGCTTGTGAATCAGTCTGCCATTAGGTTGCAGTTGCGTTTGTCAGCCTCCAATTCATGCCATACAGCGCTGGTTTGTCAGCCTCCAATCCATGCCATACAACGTCACAGCAGACGACGCGTCAAATTCCTTGCGGTACAAACTGCGTAAGGCTAAAAAACATTGACAACTTATCGCCCAGTTTTCTGCGTCAGTTGATACCTCCAAGCATTTTTCAAAGTCAAACTGAATCTTTTTTTTGAGCGTTTACTTGATGATCGTAAGTGCTGCATTTTGCATGACATGTGCCCAGAAAAGATATGAGATTTTGGCAGTGTTGAATCAATAAGATTTTTGCCTGATCGGTTACACATTTCAGGGACAGCCGTGATTAACAACCCAGTCACGAAGGAAACCAGAGATAACGGTTTTTACGTCTTGCCCTGGCAAAATACTGGCTGTAAACCAGCAGGTAAACCGATCAACACACATCAAGTGTAGCTGGAAGTGGACCCGACCTTAGTTTTCACAAGATTACCCCCGAACAGTAGAGCCTTTTTTTGGACTCGGCCAAACTTATATCTCAAAAATGAACCTGATTGCAGCACGAATGGATACTTCAATACGTTTAAATTGCGGCAGTTGTCTAAAAAGATGTGACGAAAACCACGTGGAACCAACGGGTGTGGGACTGTTGTACGCCAAGGGAGTCTCTGGCGAGCATGTTTCTTAAGAAGGTTTGCCGAATGACAACGGTTCGGGGCATGCTCGCATGGCAGGCAACAAGAACGGGTAAATCAATTGTTTAACATACGCTTTTTTGCAGTTTTTTTTATAAGAATTTGTGCACGCTTGTTCGTTGAAGCGTAGCTCGAAAATTTGTGTCATCGCAGATTGGACTATGCACTTGCAGCCTGGGCGCCGGAGGACAAGAAAATTTCCCCCTGCCCTTTCAAAAAGGGGGCAACCGGGACGAAGGTGCTTTTTCATAACAGTATCATGCAGTAGGTGATTTCACGTTGTATCAAATCGACTTGAAACAAATATAGTGCATCTATTCGCGCACCCAGAATATTCAGAATGGATTTCTATAACTTTTGCTATTGAGGTAAACGTTGTTGCTGAACAGAAAGCATAATTGGCAACGACTTTTTTGTTTTTTATAACTTTTCATTGCTCTCAACTCTTTTACTGCCCCCCTACCTCTGTTCCAGCGTCCTTGCTAGCAGCCATCAATGACTGCAAACGCAAAACCTTTCGCGACGCTGATATGCGTTGATAACCTGTAACGTGAATTGTGCGCATTCCATCCTGTGTTCATAATTATTGTTCCTTCGTCGCGTTCTGTAATGTTTAATTTGTAAAAAGTGTTTATTACGCAAACAAGGAAAATCGAATGTCGCGCGGATCGAAATGCTTTGTTAAACTTTTGAATATTGCTGCAGTATGTCGCACGCATCGGATGATTGATTTTGAAATCTGTTCAGCATGTGAAAAAAGCGCTGTAAGTTGCCAGCGCAGGCAGAATTGCAAAGTCCGGATGCAAAGTAATAATCGCGCATTTCCCGCAAACACACACGCGCCATAAAGCAACGTTCGAGCAGAAAACTAGTGTCGGGCGTTTGCTCAAAACTGCAGATCCGCAGCAATGCCGCATTGGACTTTAAATCTACTTAATACCTTGGGCTATCATTGCAAATAACGCATCTTGTTAAAATAAAAGAATAAACAGGGTAGAGGTCGCGCGTAGCGCGAAAGGCAGCAACCTTCGTAATTTGTGATTGGACCGAACTCAGAAAAACTTGCGTGCTACAGCAAGCACGAAGGACAAACAGGTCTCACAGCAATTTGCGGTAGTGATTGGAAAGCAACACGAATGAACCGAATCAAATTTGGCAGTAACGAGAAACAAAACAACAAGGACTTGAATTTAAACCTAGCATCGAACTGTACTCGTGACGTCACACAACTCTTCTCCGCACATCCCCCGCAAAGCAGGCCTCACACAAAGAGAAGGACTTGCGCAAAGAGCATAAAGGATGACGTAGGTCGCGTCAATGAGCTGGCTATTCAGATGAGTGGGTTTTACGTCACCAAAAACGTTTTTATGACGCGAGTCGCGAGAGAAAAGATTAGAAGCCAATTGAAGCAAAAACACATTAATTGAGACGTGTAAGACGCCCAGTGAGCATTCGAAATGTCTGACTCTTGCACTAAAGCTGAAAAATTAACCTTGGGGAGCAGAAACGTTGGTAGAATTTCGTGCCTCGAGTAATGAAGGTGGCCACATTAAACAAACAACAACAATCAAGCAGAAAAAAAGAAACGATTAAATAAGCAAATCAGCACGACACAAACACGTGCAGGAAAGCTAAGCAAAAAAATTGTCCGAAAAAATTTTTGAAGTAGGGGAAGGTGGAGTACAGTCGACACCTTTTTGCAATTTCAACCACTGCTAGTTTATTTCAAGTCCAAACAAGCTCAAAATTTGTCACACAATAAAGCANCTCTATATACACAATAGCGTGCCAAAACATGAAAACAACGCCCTTCAGAAAAAAATTTACAATCAATTTAAAAAGAGTACTTTTTCTGTCGAGTGTGCCCCATACCCGGGCGCACTCGACATGAGCATGGGGTACACATGACCGGTCAATAAAAAGTTGGGTTGCATAATGTTCACGTGATATCCCATGTAAAATAGGCGCTTGCTGACTGTCTCTCCACTTTTTTCACATTCGAAATACCCACTATCACTGCATGGCAAAACAATTTGTGTGAATACCAAACATTAAATGAAACCAATGCAGTATGTTGAAATTCATGCTTTACCATAAAAATGTAAAGTGCCTCTAAGCACATAATAAACCTAAAAATGCTCATAGCTTAGAATTATTCTGTACTGCATTCCAATATAACTCTTCAAGCTTTACCTTGTTTAGACTGACCTAGTGGCAATGTGTTGAGTGTGCCCCATTTTTTTGTCAGATGTGCACCATGCATATCTAAAAAATGAAATGAAGAAATACCAACTCAACTTAAAAAGAATTTAAAACCTGGCATTATCAAATAATGTTGCACTGCCCTCTCTACAACGTCACAAAAACTCAGAACAGAAGCTGTTGATTAACGTGAGCAAAACCCAAATCTAACTGCGATTTTATAAATTACTTTTGGATAGCAAAACACAACTTGCTCTGTAACTCGTAACAACGGCTGCCTATCAAGGAAATTTTCACTTTAGTACTACGGCTGGTATGAGACTAAATCACCATGGAAGTCTTAAAGTTCAACGTTTTCAACTTTTTCAACAAATCAAAAAAGACGACTGTGCCACTAGTCCCACTGTGTCCCACCTTCTCCTACAGAATTAGTCAACAACTGTCAGAGTAAGAGCTGCTAGTGACAGTCAGTTACAACTGGTAAAGCAGCAGTAAAATGTGAAAAATAACTTCAAATTGAGCCCCGTAGCTACATAGAAGATTTGCTGGGTCGAAAGCGACATAAGCAAAGTCTGCGCAGTGCGTGGCTGACACGAAAAGCGAAAGAGCCAATAGTGTTTTTGTTTAATGAAACCTATATTGTCTTCGGCGAGAAATTCAAAAACGACAAAGTTGCATCATGAAAAATTGTAGAAACTTTCAGGAACAGAGATCCTTTCACAGACAGATCGAAGAAAATAGATCGGAAAATGTGGTAAGCAGAAGCCAGCAGGAAGATTTCGAAAACACGGGGTGCTGAGGATGATCTTTGGAAAACGATGAGCCAAACGAATAGCAGCACAGAAACCCAAGGCGCTTGGCAAACACAGAACTTTCTTGAATCTTCCACCGCCAGTATATTGTTTTCTGCCAGCGTAGAAGGCGTGGGAAGCAATATAGCGGTCTGGGAACCAATGCAGCGTTTTAAGTGTGGGTGAACGGTTGGAGGGTACAAAACGTTGTGCTGAGGTTTGGCTGTGGATTGAATGCTGAATCACAGACATGCCCAAACGCTACGAACAGAGAGGACAGCCTCATCGTTGCACGATCACTGCTCTTGTCTTCTGACTAAGCGACCTGACATTTTAACTTGACAAGCCGAAGCAAGGCTAATGAAAGCCTCTCATCAACTTAAGTTCGTTTGCCGATTCCAGGTGCAATAACACTAAACTTTATTTACACGAGACTTCCCTAGAGCAGAGATCAACAGTAGCACGGTAAAAGAAACACATGATCTACAGGCCAGCCGTACAGACTCTGAACTACCTTTGCAAAAAAACTGGCCATAATCATGAATGTAGCACAGAAGAATGAGTTAAATTGATTATCTGAGAAAGTGCTATAGAAACGTGACTTGGCACTGTGTGCCACAAAAAATGAAAGTATAGATCTACATAGGAGGAATATTTGTGAAACTTGCAGAAAACACTTTTCAAAGATGAGACGACATCAAAATATTTTTCACATGAATATTGCGAAACTAAACTACAAATACTTGGGTAACACCAGAATATCGACAAAAGTCAAAAGATTGCAATGAAAATATTTGAGTTTAAATATGAAACAATAATTGTCATAAACGAAAGTCACAACGTTAAATAGAAGATGACAGGGAAAAAAGTTTTACGAACTTACGAGGGCAGTTGGTCTACAAAATACATGCAACGTTCTCCAGAAATCCACATTTCGATGATAGTTACAGTGGGCACATTTGCAAATCTGAAAAATTACTATACTTTTGGCATTGTTCTGGGATATCACCAGGGACGTAACGAAAGGGGCGAGGGGGCACAATGCCCCGGGCGCCTAAAAGTCTTAACAATGTTGCTAGTACTTTCTTCAACACAGAACATTTACTCCCAAAAGATCTTAGTTTGGAAAATAGGGGCGCCAAACTTGCTTCTTGGCCCGGGCACCATCTAACACCGGTACGCTCCTGGGTATCACAAAGAATATTGAACATCTGCAGAAAAACAAACAATATCTAAAAGCGGCTCGCGTACCATGTGCCTTGCAAAAATGTAAAGATTGAGCTAGCGCAACCAGAAGAATGCAGAAAAAGTGAATTGATGCAAACAAGTCGATTGAGAGATTAACTTGTCTCTGGGCATTACTGAGAATCTCAAGGCTAAATCTAAAATTGATAATACCTCGCAAAATGCAATTACGGAAAACCATTGTGATTCAAACTATTTCATGTAATGCATGTTATTGAATACACAAGCAATGGAAATGATTGAAAAGAAATGTCACGTGACACAATCGTTTTGCTCTTCTCCTTGTGTACGATGATTAACCAATCAAACCTAAAACCATTTTGAAAAAAATATAATATGAAAGAAGTGCAATCAAATTCTTTTGCATAAAATGCCATGTGATCAACCAAATATCCCCAAAACCAACATCTCATAAATGAAGGAGAAATCAATGGAATTAATTAAAAAGTTGGAATAAAACAGTTATGACATTAATATTTACTGTTTGAAAACACTCGCACGCAAGTTTTTTCTTGCGGGAAAAATTTGTGGCAAGTCAAGTCCTGGTTCAATTAAATCATCATGGTCATAAAAGTCAACCAAAACCGTCACAGTTTGCTCTGAACCAGCAACAAAAAACTAATCGAGCGGTAAACATGCTTCGGGTTGAAAATGCCAAGTGAACAGCTTCACGATAAGCTATCGTGATTTAGAAAAACGTCTCCTTTTAAGGTAAGGAAGTCTATGCAAAACTTCCACTTGCTGTTCTAATTTTTCAAGCAGCCGGTTGCATATGTCTTTTTTAAACTGAAGGGCTTCTTGACAAAATCTTATAGCATCTTCTCCGTGACTGTGAAGGTTTCCTTCACAAACCGTCCATGCATAGTTGTAACAAGTCCATGGAAATGACTTCGACGAATCATCTTTGATAACCCTTGTTTCCAAAGCTTCAGAAAAGTACTTTGCTGCTTGTTCGTAATCACCTTTAGCAGCAAAATACTTTCCACAATAGACGATGCATTTCGGTGAAGGATTCCATCTATCCTTAGTCTCACTGGCTTTGTTGTAAAGAGCTTTGCAATTACCATCAGCTTCCTTCTCATAAGCTGCACGTTCATCGGATGTGAGCAACGGCCAAAGTTTGGTATTCGTTCGAACAAGTGCTTTCCAACGTCGTATTTCATCGTACTCACAATTTTTGGCTCCGCATTTTAGCAAACCGTTTTCGTACACCATCTCGTCTTCCTTTGTCGATTGGCGTGCATTCTTTCTAACTATATCTCTCGTTTCTAAAAAAAAATATTTTTTGGTTTGTTTTTCTAAATGTTCTGACCTTTTCAGTCTAATGTCACTCTTAAGCCAAACCGTCAGTTGTTGAAACAAGAGACTCACTCCTGTAACTGCTTTGCATTCAACGCACAAAGCATGAACAAGATCGGCGATCCACATGAATTTTTCTCTTCGCTGTGTGCTCACATCCTTGTCGTCGTAAATCATGACTCTGCCCAATGAATAGATGTTGGATATCAAGCGATCAAGGAAGAATACAGAGTAATGTTTAACTTCGTTAAGAAAAACGTCTTCTTCACGAAGTTGTTCAACTGTTGTTGTTGAAACTCCCAAACCATATTTTGAAGCAAATTTAAGTTGATCAGCAAATTTTTTGTCTGAAATCAATTTACAAATAAAATTGGTGTCTTCCTCTTTCAAGAGCAAAACGACAGACAAGTAGCGTATTATTTCATCATCAGACTCTAGCAACATATTTCCTGCTTCTGTGCACGCGCTGACAATCTGTGATGCGTAATTCTCGACTGGATCTTGTTGCTTTTCGATGAACACATCAAATGCAACATCAGTGCTGGATCGCACCACAACTTCATCCCATATCATTTTTGCGCTCTTCTGAAGACATTCTTCAGCAGCCTTTTGCGCTTTAGCAGAGATGCTAGCTCCAAGCACTTCCCGCAGGTGCGCCAGAGCCATCGTAACTGTAAAATCACCTGATATTTGCTCTTGATACTTCTCGGAATTGGCCAATACTGCTTGGATGTGAGGACGCATGCTCTTCGTAAACTGCCAGTCATCGCGTTTTCGAAAATCTTTGCTGACCATGGACGATATGGATAGTATCGCTTCTCTCAAATGTTGAGCTATCTGAGACGTTTGTTGGCTTTCCAAAATCGCTTGAATTGCTGAAAACACCACTCGATGAAAAGTAACCGAAATTAGCTTTTTGCCATCTTTTTTAACTTCACAAATGCTGAAATCTTCCAGTTGACTGATAAATATTCCAGCCTCTTGTTTGTTTCGTGATAACGTTGCAGCTAATTTTTCACTTTCAGCTTCTTTTCGTCGGCGTTGCATGATTTTTTCAAACAGTTGTCTCGGAATGTCGGTGTGGTGGAACATAGCGATGGTTTTCATCTTTCCGAAGAACCCTTCTTTGGTGTCAAGCAATCGGATCACAGCGTCAAGAACGTGCTTGTGTTTGGTGCCGTAAGCATATGTCAAGCGGGTGTAACTGCTGTCCGCTATCAGATCCAAGTAATCATTGTAGGTAATGCTGGACGTTTTGCAGTGAGACTCAACCGCAGCAAGGCCCAATGGCGAACCACTTAAATATTTCCAAATTTCAGCTGCTGCTTCCTTTTCATCATCGTCAATGTCACTTTCAGCGTCCAACAATCGCAATCCTTCTTCTAAGGTGACTCCACGAATTTCATGCTTTTCAAGCTTGGTCAGGTTACGCAGGGTCCTTCTCGAGTTTGATGTTACATAAAGATGAATGGGATTGGTCGTTTTGCTACTAGCAACGTTTTTCAGTGAAGAAACAAGATCGTCCAACAAACTTTGGTCTTGTTTCAGTGGGTCATGAATGATGATCAAAATTGGGATATTTGCATCATGGAGCAATTTGACACTGGACTTTGTGTTACCATTTTCAAGACTTGAGCAGGCTGATCTGTAAGCTGTTGTTCCTTCAATAAGATTGTTATCCAGCATTTGTTTCAAAAAATCCTCGAAACGAATTTGTAAAATTTCGGTGCTGTCACTAAAATCGAACTCTTTTATAACCATAATGCTTTCATCACTGTCGTAGGGAAAGTCTGTGGCCAGCTGACGAACAATTTCTGTTTTTCCAGATCCAGGAATGCCATACAGATGCAAGATCGACAGTGTCGTCTTCTGAGATTGCTCTGTTTTTATTTCTTTATAATCCATTCTTTCCAAAAAGTTACCCTGAGGGTTCCGTACGTCGAGTATAGAGGCCTTTTGTTCATTCACACCATCACCTAAATGAAACAAGCATAAATCTAATAGAGGGATTGGGAATTCTTGGTATTTTCTTGATGTAATAAAAATTTCGTAGAAATTCTAAAAACTGTTTTGACTTTTAGCTCATCGCCATGCGAAACGAGTTCAGCCCGCACTGGTTACCTTTCAACGCATATATACCGCACTAGACGTTTCGTCTCTTTCTAAAATTGTTTGCTTTGATAAAATCTTGCCAAAAACACAGTTCTCTTTTGCAAAAGACCAATTGGTAAGTCAACCTGACAAAAAAATGATCAACAATCAAAGAAACATTTTAATTGTTTATGACGAATTAGTATATTCAAAAGTACAAGCAATGCATCACAAAAAATTTATAAGATTGTCAGCACGTTAAATAGGAAATTGAGAACATGCCGTCATCATCTAAAGAATAATTTCCAAAAAAATGCGAAAAATACAATGACTTTGTTTTGAACTGCATGCCTTTATGGAATTTTCCCTATGTCTCTAAATTATGAATTTGAGGAATGAAACAGCCCGGTATCTGATACATGCTTTTCAGGTGACGTTGTTTGCAAGATTTACTAGGTATTTTATACAAAAACGTTTCCTAATTTTGTACAAATTCTAGCTTTTTTCGCAAAATTTGTACTACGTTCATAGATTGGCTTTGTACCAATAGGAAAAGAGTTAATTTTATTGTTTGGTGTTATTTACAAAACCCACACACAGCTAAAATTCTAGCACTGCTTTTTTAGAACTACAGTACTGTGGTGCAGGAAGTTGTTTCACATCTCACCAGAAAAAGTAGTTTATCCTCATGGTTATCTGAATTTTTTAATAAATGTATGGCAAAAGGTGAATTTCCCAATCTTCTAAAAATTGCACAAATTACACCC
>JGI24021J15306_10011845_pt1 | contig 10835 bp, 8 predicted proteins | sample Ectturendosymbi1_FD_15306 | JGI IMG/M metagenome (IMG submission 15306)
CGACTAGATTTTGTACGTCAGCGGATGTTTCGCTTCCACTGCTGGTTTCGTCATAATGAGTTTCGAACCATCTGGTCACGTGACCTGGGTAAGCGGGGGTGGTGGGGCTGGAGCAGCCGGTTATAACCTCCTCTTATATAACACTGGGGAAAAATTTTTTTCCTGGTTGATCCGATGATTTCAAATCTGAAAGCAGAATCCCCCATCAAGTCAGGGCTTAAGATATTGCATTTTCTTTTGGGGGTTGGATGTCCACGGGAAATATTTTCATGTAGTCAGGGGAGTGTGCGAGGCGACCTTGCCTGAAGTTTTCTGGACAGAGACGGGCATGATGTTGATTCTGCCCGACCACATTTCACAGGCAAGGTACACCCAAGCCACCCCTAACATATCTGCTTGTTTCTTTTTCATTTCGTTCCAAACAAGCGAAGGAGCGATGGGTTTGTTAGCAAACAATGGGCGTGACTTCAATCGAACAAGCTGTGGAACGGCGTTAAGTTTTCAGAATCGTTTCAAGAATCCACCCGTCTCGTTTCACCCCCACCTGCACAAACCTCCCATCGTGAGGGAGGTTGTTCGGCTCCAGAGGTAACCAGACCGGACACATCGTCACGTGGTTCTCGGTGAAAGCCACGCCCATGCGCAAATACACGTGACCTGTCTCGTCCAATCCCCACACGCACTGAGATCCACAGCTGACATGGACGAGTTTGCGACTTCCTGAAATGAAACAAACAATTTCAAGCAAAAGCACGTGAAGGGGAGGACGTCTAGAGGAACCTCCCCCCATCACACCAACCGTGCAATCCAGAAATGAGCGGACTGTCATATTTTACGATCCAGTCCAGAATTTTTAAACTCAGTCCAATCACAGTATAAAAATATTTTTCAATGCAAAGTCCAAGTAAAGTTCAACAAAACGAACAAAATACAGCGTTTCAACAAAAAAATGCCGCAATTCTTTTCCATAAACTTCGTCCAAGTCCGGTCATGATCTTAAATTTTTGAAGCGGTTTACGAGTCCTAAAAATCTAGTCACAGCCCGGATCCGGTCCAATGCTCATCTCTGCTGAGCATCCGGCAAATTCCTCATTTAATAAATTCATCCGCGCAACTTCACTACATGTGACGTTTAAACTGGTCGATAGAATTGTGACTCTGAAGAACGACCAACAGCTGGAGGTTGTTTTGTTGCAGGACCTTCAACGTTTGTTCAGCGTTCTGGTTACATTCCGCTGAGCTGCATAGAGCCAATCAACGCCACTCAAACTCAGTGATCTTCGATGAGTGTATTTGATGATGAAAACTCGCCAATGCTCAGCATCATGGAGCTATGCACTGCAGTCTGCGACAAACTTCCGACTGACAAACAGTTGTTTGATCGATGGTGAAACAATCCCCTCAACATTTCTGCTCTAGTCTTTGAAACGAAACGTCGAAAACAGAATGAAACGAAACGTCAGTCCTGGTGGGCACGACATCAGTGCTTGACCTTACAGCTGAGCACGACCAAGTTTCATGTTCAGTGATAAAATCGAATGAAACTGATGGGATTCATTTGATGATTTTAGTTTTATATCCACAATAGACACAGCCAAGATATTGGCTAAAGCTAGGATGCAAGTTAAACTTTTCAACTCCGATTGTAAAATAGTAGGTTGGATTTTCACAACGTCAAGGCAATCATTGTACAAAAGACATTTTTGTTGTGTCATACACCTTCATATAGTTGGAACAAAGCATATTTTCCATTTCTTGCGTAGGGATCGTCAAATCTTATTCAAACACGCATGTTTAATACGTTTACAATTTATAAAACGCCAAAATCAAAATACGGAATAAACTGCTCTGCTGGCTTGTTACCAACAGCGTTTCTAATCATCCTCCCACTTTTGGACGTCGCCCCACACCTCCCACAGAACAATACCGCGTGAAATAAAGCGTCAAGCGGCATTGTTTGGTTTGTCAACTGTTAGATTTCCGCTGAGTAAGTCACGTCACTCACCCAATTGTTCGCTCACATCCACCACGTTCCACTCTGTGCCGGCTGGACACGCCTCTGACACGCCCGATCTCACAAACACTTGACTCTCGCCGATGATTACCCACAGTGCATCGCGGCATGCCGACACGCATCTGATTGGTGGACAGGCTGGCTCCACAGGAGGAGGAACAACAACTGCCCTTTGTCGCTGCTCACTGTGACGCAGTGTTGAGGGGAAACGGATGATCTCTCCGTTGTGTCTGGCGGCCCATATAACACCTGGGGAGTGGAATATATATTAAAACAACCGACACGAGCTGAACGTGGATTTTTTGACAGGAATCACTGTTCTATGTTGTCAGAATCAGAGGTGATCAGGTGGTTAACTTTTTTTTGGGCAGGCAACAAGTATTAAAAAAACATTCCACTGATTTCACGAAATTTTGCTTGATTTTTTCAAATCAAAAGAATTTTCTTCCAAAGGTCAGAAACATAAAAAATGCCACTAAGTTTCGTCGCTCCACTTTCACGAGCAACTTAGTCGGGGGATTCACCAACACAAGGATTCGCGAATTATAGTAAAGTGCTGCGTTCAACCACAAGGGGGCAACAAGTGTGTTATGCGGGGGTCAACTTTCTCTGAAACAGCTCGGAAATATGAGGTAAGTCAATAAACAGCGCTTCGCTGGGAAAAAGCAGACTTTTCATGAACTCTTACATTGAACCCACTGTTTTATGATAAAAAAATTCAAGCTTCTTTCCAACAAGGAAATACAACTTCCTTGGAAACTAAAACTCCTCCCATCAACATTGCTCAAGCTCGACTCAGCCACCTCCTCACCTTCCCAGCCACCATTGTCAGCTGAAAACGTTGATGAAGATGTTATATGGCGCCATGTAGCGGACGAGGGGATTCCTTGGATGTTCGGGGATTTCCAAACGTTTCCTGAATGAATGAAAGTTCAAAGTTCACGACAAACAATCAAAGTTTGTCGAAATCATCTTTCACAGATCACTGGCAGGGCGGCATTGGGCAACTTCTCGCGTTTGATGCTCAATTTATGGAATAATTTCAACATTTAAATAACACTGCAGTGATGTCGGGACTTGGTGAATAAATACATCGGCAATGCAAGCATACGTCAGCTGATAAGCACTCACCCGTGACGGCCCCCCTGGCGACCTTTACCCTGTCATCTTCAGTGATGACCCACAACGCACCCATGCTTATCGCGGCTTGCCTGGCGAGGGACGAGCCACGACGAGACAACGGCGACATCTGAAACATACAGTAACTCAGTGCTTGGGGGGAAGGGATTGCAACAAACTCGTGTTCAGCTACTCACGGATGACTGAACAGTTTCCTTGGCAACAGCCAGCTGAGAAAGGATTGCTTTCGAGGCGCAATTGTCCTGCGTGTACTTGTTCATGTAACCCTGTTAAATGATTAAGGAAATTTAATCGTAGCTCATGAAACAAGCAACCAATGCCTGGCTGCCAGGGACATGTATTTCATTGCTTCACAATTAAACAGAAACTATTTTTCCCCTTTATGACGAAATAAAACACGCAGATTTTAACTCTATTGCGTAACAATGGCACAATGGGAAACACGGACGAAGCGTTTGAAAACGAGGAATGTCCTTCACTCAAGCACGTCTTCTGATTTAAAGATGTATGAAGTTTAAATACGAAGACGCTTCTTTGCATCAACGCATAGTACAAATGTCAACCTATGTCATGAACCACTGTTAATGATTGGGGCCCGTTGGAAGTAAGACTGCTTTCAAAAATGACCAGACAATCCAATCCTTGTCATTCATCAACTCGCTCATACCTGCCACCAGGTGTCGCCGCAAGGACAATTTCGAGTGACCTTTGACCTGTACCACAATTGGCCAATCTCGCTGACGGCCCAGACGCTGCTCCGACCATCCGTGACGATCTTCTTCAACAGATATCGTTTCCCGTCGCTCGAAACCGGACGTTCCACTGCAGAAGTAAATTCAAACAGTGAGAAAAAGTCACACGCATGGAAGTAAATGCCGAACAGTAGGAGGCGATCGAGAGGTGGTTCAAAAACTTGGCTGATGTGCCCGAAATAAATGACCCAGTGGGTCACGGCCCCTCACTTGGCCACAACATCCATTGCATGAAGTTAGGAGCTACCAAAAGAGATACTCTTTGAATATAAAAAAGTCTGAAAACTTTAAATCCTGACTCTGAAATCTTATGCAGTTTCCAAAATATTTTTAATCACTCCAAAATGATGTTTCCAGTCCAGCAGAAAAACTGCTGCAACAATGCGAGACTTTTCAGTCAAGTTTTGATACTATCTACCCACAGAGCGTGCACGTGCCTCTGAACGTCCTGGCCACTCAGTGTGAGTAACGTTGCCACGTAACATCACACTTCACATCACTTTCATGTAACGTTTATTGCATCACTGAACACATTATGCGTACACCTTACGTCACAGAGAAAGTTCAGTTGCCAGGAATCTACCAGCGCGAAGGGCAAGCGTTCTGCAGTGGTTTGAAAACAAGATCATAATGTGTAGAGTTTCAACAGCACAGACGACTTTTAACTCAACACAGCAGCAGCACACCAGCCATGCTCACCAGAAAACCAAGGTTTTGCATCATCGACACGCTCCAGTGGTTTGCAGTAAGCGTGACCGTCCACGGTCAGAATCCAAACTACGTCACAGGCCAAAGCAACTTGTGTCACCTACGAAGGTGGAAAAGTAACATCAAGTACAAGGTTTGCTGGACCAGGGTTTTTCAAACTTTTGGGCCATCGACCCTTATTTGTGAACCGTTTTCTTTCCTCATCGGTCCCCAAACCTTGTTGCATCAGATTTTCCAGACCTCCCAGCGCGGAAGGAAAATACAAAATGAAAAAGAAACGACATCGAATAATGCTGATGCTGAATTGAACAAAACCGACAGCATCAATATGATGGACGGGGTTGCTTCTGACTGCACAATTTATTAATTGTCGGAGTTATTTCCGGCAAGCAAACTTGTTAGTCAAAGCACATGGTAAGTTTGGGCCTATAGTTTGTCTTCATATTTGAAAGAGCTGACAATTGTCTCACACATGTAGGTGGTGGCAGAAAGTAATAAAATATTAGTTGCATTTTGTGACAGCAGTGTTTGAGGCACATTTCTGTCTCTACATCTCTGAGAGATAACTCTTGTGTCATGTTTGTAGCTAGAAGCAATGTCACAGTATGTGAGCTGCAGTTATTGCACAAGCCGAGCGAGAATACATCTGTGAGCGGAGTTTCAACCATAGCTTGTACGCAATCAACAAATATACACGAACAGAACAGATTGATGCAGTAAGCTAAGCACTGCATACAAAGCAATGTAGAAACATCTAGTACACCAGTGGCTCCCAACAGGGCTGCCGCGGCACTCTAGGGTGCCATTTACAATACCCAGGAGTGCCGAGAGCTCATACGCTTTTCACTATATCATTGAAAAGATATTTTCAAAATGTCATTAAACCTCAAACAGAATTGCTATGGTTTCGCCGCTTGGTGGCGCAAATTATGTTTCTCTTTTGTAGGGTGCCGCGAGTGTAAAAACGTTGGGAACCACTTTAGTACAGAACAGAAAACCTAGATCTGTCTGCATCGTATTCACAGTGCATGACGCCCCACAATGACCTTTTCTCGGTCAAGAGTATTGACGAACTTTCTGCAAGCGAACCATCACAATTGCATTGTGACGACATAAATAAGCCTGGCTGCATAGTTTGTTTTAAACTTGTTTTAATACAGCAATTCCGAATCCGGGAAATATAAACCTCCTGAATCCGGATAAATTTGAAAAAATCACCAACTCCGAAGGCCTGGATCTCCAATGAAGCAAGTTTTACTCCCACAGAAGTAATTTACGTATTCAAGCATTGCCCGAGCGACAACGGAAGTGCAAGCAACCCAGCAATGCGCTTCTTTCAAAATCACTACATCTTTGCTCACAATACCGTTTATACCTCTGCGTCATGGATGACTTCCTTGCCTTTGACGATTGTGACGTCAACGCTTGAGCTCCCCTCCATGCATGGCTGAGCACGGGAAAGTCCCACTTGTCGGGATACTTTCTTTTCTTGAGACACGACCCAGGCTTCCGAAACACCCACTGACACAAAAATCGAATTACTTAATACACGTTTCCATGGCAACGAAACTTCTTTGTGATTGGCTGCAAAAAAATTGACTGGCAGGTGGGAGGAGTAGACGTTTCCGCTTCGTGTGACGATCCAAGCGAAATCCCCTGGAATGCATACTTTGTTTATAGTGATATAGAGAAAGACGAAGAACTCACATTTGGAACGCTCAAAACAAAGATATAAAATGCAGGCATTCCACGTGCCACGTGTTTAAGTTCATTACGCAATCTAACAAGTAATCGCGTTTATCAGACTGTCTACTCGTATTGGGCGTTAAACACTTACATCAAGAAAGAAAAAAGGGCAATACGAAATCTTGTTTTCAAACCGACGTGGATTGCTTGAAGCAAAAGTAGGACATCGAGTCAGCAAAGGAGGAACAGACCTGAAGGAGATATAGATATCTGGCAGGCTTTTTTGGTCAGTTTCAGCCATTTCATGTTGTACAACGATTCGGTGTTCTCTTCAGTCATGTGGATCCGGTCTGAGTGAGTTATGTAGCAGATCCAGTTTCCTGATGCTGGGAAAGGAAAAAAACGTGATGCGCCATCTTGATGGAAGACAACCAAACAAGTTACCATCGAAGTCCTTAATGTTCGAATGGATTCCACACCACAGGAACAAAGGGGAGTAACTCCAACATAGAAAGCACAAGTTTGTCAAAACGCTGATTGTGATGATTTTTAGTTTTTATTGCGTCACATCATCAGCGACGTCATAAAGCATTTCGTCAACAAAGGTCTGCATTCATTCTCGCGGTCGTTTCTAATATTTTGTTGAATTGCTACCTCAGTGAAGCAGTGACTGGTGAATAAAGTGTTTCCTTCATCATTTTGTAGAAAGTCCAGACTGGAAGCTTTGTCTTTGATCCGGCAGCGCAACAAGTGACGTAGTCGTGGGCCTCGGAAGGGGGTGCAGGGGGGGCAAGGCCCCTCCCTGGGTTTTAAAATTTGATATTTTTCTATCGAAATTTTGGCAAAAAAGGTTGTTTTCTACCTTTCCGAGTGGGTAAAATGAAATTTCACCACTTTTGCTCCCCCATGGAAAATCCACAAATGGTCCCTCCCTGGAAAAAATCCTTCCGATGCCCGTTGCGATCGGAAATCCCGAGCGGCAAGTGCGCAAAGCTTCGCACCGCGGCAGCAAGCAACAATAGAGATCACATGCCATGATCACTCTATTATTGCTTGTTCGCGCCACATATATATGGGTGTTGTTCTTGGCGCATCTGCCGTTCGTGGTGAATCGCACATTAAACGCAACGGCAGCGGAAAGATTGCAACACGCCCATAAATACAGTACCGATGAAACTAACAGCGCACAAGATATTTATGGCGAACTAGTTGTGGAAAAGTATTTTTGATTTCAACCTAGAAACGTGTTCGCGATTGAAAAACTCCCCATGTAGAAAAACGACTCGTTCAAAATAAATTTTTCGAAACCACATGATGTCTATTTATGGATAAAACTTCACTATTACTTCGGTGCACGATGTGAAGGGGACTGACCGCATATCGAAGCGATGTTGCGTTTCGATAACCTCACACTGATCCATACATCGGTTGTTTTGTACCCTGACGTAAGATCATCGAATCCTGTGGGGAAGTACTGCTGGACAGCCTGCGGAAAATATGTTGTCACCAACCACAGTGCAGTGCGGGAACGACGGGAAAGCATTGGCAGGGAATTCAGAAATCTGCAGCAGCTGTTTACAAACATTATTTGCGTTTCCGCAGCATCTTCAATGAAACTGATCGACCGCGCTCCTTCCTGAGATAACCGGAACTTAACCACGATCTGTAGCTTGAACTCTGAACGACCCCAACTTCCATGGCTGGGGGGGCTTGCGTCATGTTTAAAAGTAGAAAACGCGAAATATGGTCCTCGTCAACATGAAGCGAACGACCACCTTTGGCCAGGAACAAAGTAACTGGAATATTGATNCAGGTGTGGGAAAGGTTACGTCATGCTCTGTCGCAATCAAAGGTTNCGTCATGCTCTGTCGCAANCAACCCTTCATTAGAAAATTATGAAAAATGTGAAGAGTCACTGCAGACATAGTTCAACTAGTAATGAGTTTGCTTAACAACAGCAACGAATGGAATGTTTCAACTTGCCAGCTGAGTGCAGGTCAAGCTGAGTTGTTGAAGTTGTTCAGATAGTGCGAGAGAAGCCCAGCAATGATTGCAAATTCTATGTGTAGTTGTGCCAGCTTTGATTGACAAAATTGATTTTATGTTGCATTTTACGAAAGATTAACGTTTCATGCTGAGTGGTGGTGATTTTTGCAAATTTAAGGAATTTTTTCATACTGTTCTGGGGAGTTTTGGAGTTGAAGGAACTCAATGCCAATCAACAGTGACAGCAAAATTTTATCCACGGATAAATAAACTTAATTTNAAAAAAATTCAACACTCCCACAAACAGTCAACGATTAATTTATAGGTTGAATGTCAGGGGTGCAGAAAGCTTCATGCCGTGGATTTTACACAAACGCACGAAACAGGAGGTTCTGGGGGGGGATGCAACGACGTCACTCTGTGAAGGACTGGACGAAAGAAGATGAATAAAGGCAGCGTTGGGAAATATTTAGTGTGAAAAATGTGTTTTTGTGAACAAAGAAAAGTCAGGGCAGTGAGGAGCAACAAGAAGATGCTGAGACAGAAAGCACGGTCTTGGCGCATCACCAGCTTTGTGTGATCAAGACATCGATTTTGTTGAAAAGTTACACAAACTTCAGACGATAGATTTTTCAGCGTTAAAACCGAGGTTGCGGCCGGGGCCAGAAATCGATGTTAAAATGACATTTTCTCGAAGCAAAGGTTTCCACCTACCCCTAAAACGCTTCCTACGAACGAACTTTTCATCGCACTAAGTTTAATTTCACTTCCACATACACATGAAAGGGTAAGTTTTAAACTGAAACATCAGAACATAGTGCGACGCAATTGACAGGTACAGACAAGAGGCTCACCTCAAAGTAACTCCTGTCTCTTTCGTCAACTTGTTCGTCACTAACATACAGTGACGTGTCGGCTTCTGGTTTGCTCTCGTCGTCACTCTGAAAAGCAAGCAGCCTGTTGTCCTTCCAACACAACAAGTTTCACTTCTAAGCTAAACCGTAGCTTGAAACAATACTTCACTGCGTGCAAATTGCCACGACAACGAAGCTTCGAAAACTGACTAAGCAACATAGGATCTGACGGGAAATCGCAAAAAAGACGCCCGCTTATTTTCCACCTGTTTTCATCCCAAACAAAACGCGCCTCCGTTCTCTTTTCATATGTGACATTAAGCCTGGATAGGTGCCAGTGTTGCATGGCAGGAATCCTGTTAAGATGCTTATTAGGTCAGCAGCTTGAGCAATACCAAAGGGTTTTAAAATCAACTTCGAAACTGTCGCTAACCTTAACAGAAAAGTGATGATGAAATCCTATTAACCTCCCCTTTTGACGTCGGCCACAAAGGTTATACACATCTCCTCCCACCAGTCAAACAACCCAGTTGAATATTAGTGCAGTTCGAGCTCAACACTCCCTCCCCCACACAACACCCCCTCCCCACACAACAGCCACACCGCAAGCTTGCCATCAGTTAGTCCCCGGAACTGGCATGGTTAGCTTTACGTTTGTATCAACAGTTTATTATGATACCAAGACTTGATTAAAGAACAATATTATTTAGGTTGTTTCGCTCACACTGATTGAGGCGAGGGCGCGAGAATGACACGAAACTCTAAAACTTTGCGAACCTCGGATCCAGTTTCAACTTCACTTTCAAAATCGACCGCTTCGCGTTTGGAGTAAATGTCAGGTTCGTCATCACTGCCTACGTCACTACCGGTGGTTACTTGTGCGGTTGGGGGGGATGTGTCGTGGACCAAACCAGGCGTGGCTTCAACAGGCACAGTTTTGTTTCCGTCACCGGCGTCAACACGTGATGTCTGATCAGTGACGAGTTCCTGCTGCTGACATGGGCAGTGGTGGGGGTTGATGTCATCATCAGGTACGTCATCAACAATCTCAGCAGTGACGTCGCGGAAAACCTGTGGCTGNTGGCTCTGATACTCCCCAGACCGTAGCACGTCACTGCGGCTGCCATGTACTGGATCACGTGACACTTGATTGACGACACGATCCCACGCTTGATCAGTCAACCGCGAAGGACTGGCGCGGCTCTCAGACCCATCTTTTTTATTAATTTCCGCTTTCGTTGAATGATCTTGTAATGACGTACATGCAATGTTGAATGCATCCGCACACGGCGTGTCACCGGTTGAAACGTCTACATCACTTGATACTGTTGCATTTGCCGCACAGTGCGTGTCACCAGTTTCAACGTCGACATCAAAGTTTGCAACGTTACTTGGCATTTCGCGACCCTCCCCAACTGAACAAGCAAGAAAACGTTCAGTGTTTTTAAACTTAATGCTTTCATCATCAGCATAAGAGTTTGAACTGTGCGGAACGTCATGGTTCATTGACGGGCTGCTGTCATTGGTTGGCTCCGAACCTCGTGACTCTGAACTGTTGTATTGATCACTTGGCGCCGGTGACGTAGTCTGGACCCCATGCACTGACGTCATGTCCGGTTCGACAGACTCAACCTACACAAATTCATAGAGTTTTGACAAGATCTTAAAAAATATTCAGCAAATCTCACAAATTTA
>JGI24021J15306_10011846_pt1 | contig 10835 bp, 9 predicted proteins | sample Ectturendosymbi1_FD_15306 | JGI IMG/M metagenome (IMG submission 15306)
CCCATATACTATTTTATTTTTTTTTTTTTCATTCTCTTCTTCAGCATTAGTCTCTTCTAGTTAATTGGCTTCTATCTTTTCAAGTTGTCGAAGTTTTATCCTGCTTAAATAATCTGCAATCTTGTTCTCAATCCCATCTACATGTTGTATGTCTAAATCGAACTCCGACAAATATAGTAGCCTTAGTTTTCGGAATCGCAACTTGCAGTTTTTCGAGTTAATGATGTTGACCAATGGTTTGTGGTCGACATAGACTGTGCAATGATTTCCTTCCAGCAGATAATGGAAATGTTTCACACATCCCTCCAAGGCCAGCAACTCTTTATGTATTGCTCCATAAGATTGTTGTGCATCATTTAGGGACTTACTAAAGAATCCTAAAGGTTTTACTTCCTTTTTGTCAGTCAGTTGGTAAAGTATCCCCCCTATGGCAAAGTCAGAGCCATCGGTGGCTAAATACAGAGGTTTTTTCCCATCATAGGTGCTTACAGCTACTGCCTTCATTACCATGTCACGCACCTTGACAAAGTCTTGTATTAAAGCTTTGGTCCATTTTACTTTTGTTTTATTACTTAATCTTCGTGGTACCCCTGCTCCTATCTGATTAAGTCTTCTTTGATATTCTGCAATTCCTGTCAGGAAAGGTCTTGTGAAATTTACGATTCCTAAAAACTTTCGCATTTCTCGAATGGTCATTGGTAAAGGCATTTTTTGTATGGCTTCTATGTGCTTATGCGCACAATGCACCTCTTGCTTGCTTATCCATTTTCCTAAGAATTTCATGCTGTCTTTTCCTAATTCACACTTCTTTAGATTCGTGGTCAGGTGAAATCGGGCCATGTAATAGGCTAGGTAATACAAGGCTCTCTTGTGTTCCTCTTCATCATCATTTACTAACAAAATGTCGTCTATATAGACCAAAAAGTTTTGTGTCACCTCAGGTAGTCCTCTAGCTTCTCTGTCTTTATTGTACCAATAGTTTGCTAACCCCACAACGAAGCTACTGGACATGGAAAACACCCCCGGTGAATTTATCCAACCCATGGGGAGCTTTCTGAATCTGTACCCCCCTGGGTCAGTGGCTATTCCCAACAAAGGTCTAGATTCTTCATCTACATCTACGTGGTAAAAACCTTTGGTCAAATCTAACTTAGACATGATTCCACCTCTACTAGCATGGTTGGGCAGCTAATCTGTTCGTGGAAGATTCGCGTCTTTAGGAATTGTTTTCTTATTTAATGTCCGAAAGTCCACCACCATTCTCTGGGGTGCATTTGGATCAGCTCTTGCTACCATGAAAGACGAACTTTGACATACGGTTTCTCCCTTTTCTATGATCCCTTTGTCTTCTGCATCTTTGAGAAATCTGGCCTGCTCTGCTGCTGACTTTTCTGATAGCTGATATTGTGGCGCGAAAAACATAGTGGCTCCTTCTACTAAGTCAACCTTGCATTTATATGGCAACCTTGAGTCTTCCTTTAAGTTTTGCTTTTCCATTTGTAAGCGTGGAAATAGGGCCCATAATTTAGCAAACCATTCTTGATCAATTACGTCCTTTTGCTGTGGCGGTGGCGGACGTAGTGGTGTCGGTAGTGTTTCTAAATATTCCTTAGCTTCTTCTTCTGTTAAAGTTTCTGTAGACTCCTTCTTTTCTGCTTCTTGAGTTTGGATCTGGTTCACCTCAATTTGGAACTGGTTAATTTTGTCATTTACTTCTTGGTTCTGACTTAACTCTTGTAATAATGGCAAAAAGTTTTTTATTATGGCACTTACTCCTATAAGATTAATGTTTAAAGTGTATGGTGGCATGACAATGAATTTCAGAATTACTTGCTTTTCTTTATGTGGTATTGGGAGGTTTGTTTCTCCTAGAGATTTAAGATCACTACTTCCTTGCTGAATATTTGCCACTGATACGCTTACTGACCGATCCACTTCGGTAAGTTCCTTTTTACTCAGAACCGAGGCATCAATCATATTTCGATTGGCACCTGTATCTAGTAGAAACGTTCTGTCATGTTTTTTGTCGTCTATGAATACATAGCTTGATTTAACGTTTTGTTTCTTAGAGGTTTGGAGAAAATTTGCCTCAGCGTTCAAATCCTCTAATTTGGTCCTAAAAAATCTACTCTTGGAAGATCCATTTCAGTCATTACGGGTGCGGACTCGGCCATAAACGCCATTGCCTTGTCATATATCATGGGCGCCCTAGTGGTCTCGCTTTTCCATCTTTCATTAGGTCCTAATCCCTTCACGAAATTGGCTTCTGCATGCTCAGCCGGCAGTGCCGGTTGTTCATCTTCGGCTGGTGGTGGTGGATTTGCCCACGTGGCTTGTGGTCTGCCTTCATCTCTTATCTGCTGTCTCATTCTTTCTGCCTCTTCTCTAGCGCCTGGTGGCGCTGATTGGTAATTTTGTCCGCCATACTGGCCTCCTCGGTAACCACCACGACCACGATTATTGTTCCAATTTCCATAGCCTCCCCTTGAGTTGCCATTATATTGGTTTTTGTTCCAACCATTACGATTTTGTCGCCAGCCGTTTTGATTTTGATTCCAGTTCCCTCTTCCACGGTTCCAGCCTCCTCGACCTCGGTTTCCTTGTGGTGGAGGTCTCTTGGGACAATCTCGCTTGAAGTGCCCTTCCTCATGACAGTAAAAACACTTCAAGGGTGGTTTCTCTTGGTTTGGTTCGTTCTGTTCTAGTTCTTGCGCTTGCAGTGCCGATATTACCTTGTTCAATTTTTTGTCAAAGGCTTTCATGTCAAATTTAGCCTTGTTTGTCTTTGGAACTTCTACTTGTGCTATTGCTGCTAAAGGCATTTCTTCCTCGCTTTCACTGTCACTTTCAGTGTCTCCTTCATACTGATAGATTTCAGCCGTTTCAGTCGCTCCTGCGCTGTCTTTTACGCTTTCCCAAATGTCGGTTATTACCCGTTTCCATTCTTGTGGTGGTTGTTGTGTTATTTTTAGCTGCAGTGAAATATCTACTTTTGATGCCAGAGCGGCTTCTAGTTCTTCACGAAGTGCCGGTTGTTTTGCCAATTCATCCCAAGTTAATTGTACTTCTGATATTATACTGGATATTTTGTCAGCTGGGTTAGTTCTCCAATTCCATTTCATTTCCCTCAATTTTCGTGCAAATATTGCGCGCTTCTGCCGTGGACTCAATTGGTATTTACTTCGCATCCATTCGAAAAACGTATTTAACACCTGCCGTTCACGGTATGGTTTTCCAGCAGCCTGTACCAAAATACTTGTGGCTTGCGTTATTACCTCGCTATGGCCCGCTAATTGTGGTATTAGTGCTTGTAATGCTAATGCCTCTTCACCTTGTCTGCACCTATTAGTCAAGCGCTCCATTAAAGTGGCCCATGGTATCTCTTGACCTGGTACCAAAGGCATCATTATTCTCTTCATATCTTGTATTCGTAATTTTTTGTCAGGTGCGGGTGACAGGGGTCTCATTTCTTCATCGGTTTGCCTTTTGTCGGAGTCTTTAGGCGGCAATTCGGGATATATTCGGTTAGTTACATTTTCGGTCTCTTCGCCTTCCTTTATATTGACTTTTCGTCTCGCCTGACTCGATTGTCCTTTTCCACTTTTCTCACTTGGCAGAGAACTTCTAGCACTGCCTGAGTCACTTGCTGATCCTTCATCTTCTGAACCCTGAGGTGATCTTTCCACTCCTGGCATATTTATCTCCTGATCTCTTCTAGGCGTATATAACCGGGCTGGTGCTGATCCTGGTATTACCCGAGAAAATTGTCCTGGTGTTGCGGTTATGCTGTGACTATGTCTTTCTTGTTCCCTTTCACGATCATAATCTAGTTTTAATCGATCATATTGCATTTTGGCGGTTATCGCTGCGTCCCGCATCTTTTCAAGTTCTCTTTCTTTTTCCTCGAGTGTGTTTATGCCAAAGGTGCTAGGACCCCCTCGGGTGTTCATGATTTTTTCTCGAAGTGCTTCTAACTTAGTTGCCGATTCTCTCACGTTCATCACGTGTTCGGTCCATTTTGCGCTTCCCTGGGCTACCTCTGCCTCTGTTACATTTGCTTCTGCTCTTCCTTCGTATGAGGGTGGTGCTTCATCATTTTCATCAGGTATAGGTGCACTAGGTTGCTTTTTCAACTCCCCTTCCTTATCTTTTTGTTCCTGACCATCTTTGTGAAACAAGTTGCCAGTTATTTCCTTAGCAATCTCTCCTAATGTACCTGTTTTTCCTTTCTTTTGGTTCTTTACCAATGCCTTAGCGCATTTAGTAAATTTTTTATGCTTGTTTTTTAATTCATTTACTTCAGTGGTGAGTGCCACCTGACTGGTTTTGGCCGCTAATGTATGTCGATGCACCGCGTCCACGAGTTCAGTTACGACCCCCACACTTCGCTGGGTGTCTAATGCCTTTTCTCGCAAATTATTGCTATCACCAACTTCTTCACTTTCAGACATGATTGTTTTTTGTCTTCTTTTCTTAACAATTCCTTTAAACAACGTTAATCATTATTAGAGTTAGATACAGCAGTTGTTTCGCCCTTTATTCTGTTACCATACTTTCTTCCCCTGTTGCTTGGTGCTCTTTTAGATATTGTGGTGCGGCCTTATCTTTTACATATCCTACTTCATCAGGCATTGTCCATAAGACGTAAGCATATACCTCTACCCCTTTGGCTACGTCGGTTATGCTCCGTGGTGGTATTTGCAAAGGCGCATGCATCATTGTGCGTACCTTGTCGTAGAGTGATTTGGCTAACACAGACCCTCTCTGATACGTGGCATGTGCTGCGAAAAGTGAATGCTTGAATTCGTCAATAAACAAAGACATTTGTCTTTCCGTTAATGCTGGTCTCGTTGCGAACATGGGTAAGCTTCCCTTAGGTGCTTTTAGTTTTACTGTTGAATCATTCCCCGGTGCTAATTGGGCCATTAATTTATGAAATCTTTGGCTGTTTTCCATATACCACACAGCAGTTACCCATAAATTCGGATTGTTTATTTTTAGTCCTATGGTAAGAGCATCTTTCTTTACTTCGTTGGCAGCTTCAACCCATACTCCTTTCATGGCTGGAGAAAATAATGCTTCATATTTTCGTTCCACCACTTTTATCAAACGATCTATTGACCCCAAATTTTGTGTCATCTCCAAGTTTATTCCCCCATAATCGTTAGCCCTTATCATGTCTATATTACTGGGTCTTATAGCCATTATCATTTGTGCAGCTAGAGTCATGGGGTACACTCTCCAGGTTCTTAGTCCTATTTCTTTCACTACATAGTTCCTCATTAATTGCACCAAAGGTGAGCTAACATAAGTCTTTTTTTGTATGGCCCCTATTTTATACGGACAACGCTGTTTAGTGTAGATAGCCTGAATAGCCATAATTGCCGAAAAATAGGATTGCTGTAAATGTCCTATCAAGATGTTTTCTTTCAACGCTTCAGATTGGGTTACGGGCAGCACCTCCAAAATTAGGGCGTATAACAATAAAATTTCTGGGGTTTGCCACTGTATTAAGTATTCCACCTCTATGAACCCACTGTTGGCCACCAGGAAATTGTCTTTCAACCAATCTATCACTGATTGAATTACTAAAGGGGTGGACATTCTCTCCATTTCCATCCACTTATGTGCATAAAAAGATGTTATTGCCATTGCTTACTTTTATTTTATTCACTACCTGTAATAACAACACACCTTCCGTTTAATTCTAGCGTCTTCTTGTTTTCAATCACATAGAGCCAATTCCATTGAGGTCGCTACATCTTGTGAATAATTGTACTTATGGTACAAATATATTGCCCTGAGTAAGGACAGTTCAAAGACTTCAGGTCCAGGGTATAATTCCCCCTCTTCCCGATTATGAAAACTTAGCATTTTTACATCCTTATTCTTTAACATCTCTAACAAACAAGCACGTGCACCCTCGTCAAACTGCCGCAATTCATAAATAATTGGTTTTATCTGGATTATTATCATGGTAGGACTCCCTTTTACATAATATATCCCAAAACAACGGGGACAATAACAATACCCACAATGAAAATGTTTACTACATTTTTGTCTTATAATGTAGCGCATTTTTTCTCGTGTATATCGCCAACGCTGAGCGCGCTCGTCATCATCTTCAAAATATCTAACAAGGTCGATGCGACCTTTCAGGTGTCTTTTGCCATGGGCACACAGTTTTCGTTTGAGATGGCTTGCAACTTTTCCCTCTGGTCTGGAAGCTAGAAGGCGTAAATTTAGACCATTCATGCTGCCAGTAGGACCAGAAGGCTAGTCCTTCTTGATCAGGTAATACATCCATGGGCATTACCACTTCTTCTGCGAACCTTTGCCGCTTATTTCCTCGTTCCTCCCAATTGGATGGTGCAGACATCGTGCAACACGTGTGTATCTACAAATGAGTATCTTACTATGATCTGCGCATCAATATACGGACGTTGAGTTCCGGATTTTATGATTCCCACAACCGGGTATACGGGGTTCCTAAAATCTCGTGGTGCCTTATGGCTACCAGCAACAATCTTGGAGCGCCTTAAGGACTCTCCGCAGTTGACTGCGGCTTCACCGTCTTCCGCTACGAGATTTGCAGTAATGTGAACCATTCCTCCGGCACCTACTGACCCGTAGAACCAAACCCATTGCTCCCACGGCTCGTGACAGACAATTCCTTTTCAGGTTTTAAAACTACTTGAGGATTGGACACACATAATAATTGTCCAATACGATGTCCTTTCCTGACATAATATCGTGTAGCACTCAAATTCGCCAAAGTTATCCCTATTTCTCCTCGATAGTCATGATCTATGAGGCCAGGTTGTCCCGCTATGCCCTTATCTCGTAACAACCCGGATCGTCCCAATAATAGCGCACATCATCCTTCAGGGATCTCCAAGGCAAATCCTAAGTTAATTTTAGTCCATAATCCTGCCGGTATCCATTTATCTTCTATTGCATATACATCCCAACCTGCAGCTCCTGCAGCAGCGCGCGTAGGCATTTTTGCCCAAGCATTTGTTAACTTAATTTTAACTTCCATTTTACTACTTCTAAAAATATCATTTCTCCGATTACCTTGGTTTTACACTCGAAATGTTCGAAATTTTTCGTGTATGACTTCTCCGCAGGTTGGACAGCGGACAACATGTTCCGTGCAATTCTCACAAACACTTATGTGTCCACACGGCAACAACAAAATTACAGCTGTCTCTATTTGGCATTTTCGACAGTGCATGGCTACTTTAAGTTTTTTTAACTCCCGATGTGGATCAGCCTTCTTAAGTGGCTCAGTTTCTTCATCACTGCTTAACATTTCAGAATGCTCCACCGGTTCTTCTAATAACGCATTTACCAACGTTTCGATTTTACCAAAGCCTCGATCGTAGTCCCTTAAACGAACTGCAACCACTCTTGTAACTTGTTCCTTGTCAAACCCCATTTTTAAAGCTTCTTGTGCCACCGCTGAAGATTCTACTTCTATATGTGCTCGTTGTCGTAATTCATCCCTTTCTTTTCGTGGTTCAATTATAGTTGGTTTCGGTATTAAAAAGGTTTCTCGTGGTCTTCGCGATCGGATGAGCTCATTTTCTCTTCCTATATTTGGGAAACGTCAAGTGACTTCACTAACATACTCAGGTCCTTTATTTCTCAGTAAAAATTCACAGGTCGGAAACCATTTGGCATGTTCAAACCATGGATTATCATTTAGAGCCCAATTTTGTAAACCGCCGTTGCAGTACCAGCATTTTACTTTATCCCTCACTCCGAGATAATATAGTCCAGCTTCTGCCATATCGTACATGGTTGCTCTGATATTATTACGTTCCCAGGATGTCACATGGTCATTAAAAGTCGAAAGTCGTCGTTCTCTCGAGGCCATATGTGGATTTGCCGGATTTTCACACGGGAATAGATCTCTCAAACTCTGTTCTTGCGGTTGTTCTTGCGGCTCGTAGTTTGATGCAGCAACTGATGCAACAGCCGCCCCTGATCTGAATGTGATTGCCTGACCCAAATTGGTGTTATTCGTTTCTGTTTGTGTTATTGCCGGTACTGGTAATTCAACTGGGTTTGGGATTGTGTCTTCAACAGCTCTCAGCTCTCTAGCTACGTCCATGTCCCGTTGTCTCATTTGTCGTACGTCATTGACGGGTATATTATGCTCTCTGTTATTACGATCAAATTGGCACCACACCTCATGCCATTTTGCATTCTTCGGATCTTCACCCGCTTGCCAATCTACTATTTGTCGCGCACACCGACTACATTTTACTCTATCCTTATATCCCGTATAATAAAATCCTGCATTGGCCAATTCCCATGGATACACTTTTGCAGTTATGGGGTATTTCAAAAATGTATACAGTCTATACACTTCACGGCGTGGATCACCAGGTATGATGTAAACACATTGTTGCCCCGGTGGATCTCGCGATGGGCAGATATAACCATCACCCTCAATAGACATGCTACTTCCTGATTTTAACCTCTGTAAAAATAGTAGTATAACGTTAAAAACCTAGGGTTTATATCCTGAATTTGGAAATCTGAAAAAATTGAAATTGAGCTTCTATTGGCGTCTCTTTGTTTACTGAGCTCGTATTTTAATACGCGCTCCTCTTCCCCCTTTAGCTTTTAAGCTCTGAGATTGTCTATTTGTTCAGCTGATGTATTTGTTGAACTGCTTTTAATTCTCGATGCTCTTTTTGTTTCTTTTTTACCCCTTTTAGACATTTGAAAAATGTGATTAAGATTATTATTACAATGATTATGACCACTACCACAATTATGATCTTGAATGGATTGCCTAACACCTTTTCCACAAAACCTACTGCATCTTGTCCTACCTTTTCTATGGCATTCCTTGGTTGAGCCATTACTTTGTCAAAAGCTTGTTTCATAATTTCTCCACTGTTGTGTAATGATAAATTACTGAGTTCTGGGATGTAATTTATTTTAATGGGGTCTGGTCTAGTTTGATTTATCTTCATGGACAAGTTGGTAGTCTTGTCTGAGTGGTCTTGTATTTTGATAGTTAATGCGTCTAGTTTTTTTGTAAACGGAAGACTTCTTCCCAAGATCTCTTCACAAGTTAGATTATTTAACTTTTGTTTTATCATACGATAATCGGTTTGATAAATAGGCTTTAGTTGACGTTCCAAAGCCTGTAATCTTAACATCCCTTGTTGCAACTGCCATGAATATGCTATTCCCGACTTAAGAAAATCCCTACTGGTATTGCTTAGAGCCTTGGTTATGGCTTTCAATAGAAATGTCTGCGCATCGCTTTGCACACGATTTAGAGTGGCTTCTTTTAAATGGGCCTTAGCCAGTGTCACCAAGGTCTGCTGATTTGATGATATTTGCTGTTGTAAAACTTTATCCTCAAGAGCTTGTGTTTTAACTGTTTGTAGCAACAATTTTATAGTAGCTACTTCCGATTCGGATAACTCCTCAACTCTAGAACTTAGGTCTTGAATTTGTCTACTTAAATTTCCAATAGCATTATCGGCTTGTCTAAAGCATACATTATTGGCGACTGCCCTAGTATTCATTTGGTCATTTAATTCCTGCTTCACTCCTTGTATCCCTTCATAACCAGCATAGTCTACTACACCCTGGACAGCAAAAGCTGTTACTATGGCCAACGCAGCAAACACTTGTCGTTTGTCCCTTTTATTATCCTGGTTCGGTGGAAAAAATACTACTGACTGTGCATGATCAGGTAGCACCGATTGATTGTTGTAAGGATCATAAAAAGAGTCTTCATATCTTATTTTTGTTTCTATGTCCACCATACGTTTATGGCACTTAGCATCGCGTCGTTTTTCCTGACATTTATCACCCCACATAGCAGGATAACCTTCTAACGGATGAAACCAAACGTTATGAATCATTTCTGATGTTTTGATTGCCTTGCCTTGAATTTCTTGAGGTTTAGAATGTAACACTACCAGGCCTTGCTTAGTTGTCCTTAAGTGACTGGGTGGATCCCAACTTAACTTCAAGGTTTTCATGCTATGTATCCACATAAATGCTGGTCCCACCGAATTGGGTCTTAGGACACCTGGAATGAATGTACATGCGAAACGTCCCCCATTTTTCGGTTTATTCATTAAGACTGGACCTAGAGCCCTCCATGACTGTGCGTATCCCGACAACGAATAAGGGATGGATAAAATGTTTTGTTCTCCCGTTCGCTGGCCAAAACCTAACTTAACCTGTTTTTCCAGTATTTCCATGGAACAAGTTACTGAGACTGAGGCATGATCCGCTAAATAGAACATTACTGCTTCCAATATGTAATTTACGTAATCAGGAGGCACCGCTCCTTCCCCATGTAATTGACCGGTTTTTAACCATTTAGGCCGCGGATTGATGTTGGGATCTGTAGCCCTTTTTGAACTTAGCTTATGTAAATAATTATAATCCTCCCAAAAGAAATCTTTAAAGCCTTTGGGATAATCTTTTGTTAAGTTCACCAACGTTACAACCCGGTAATCCAAATGCCTTTGAAATAATAATTTTTCAGGCGGTCGCGGCGTCTTTAGCTTAAGCAGTGGCCATCCGTAAACGTCCCTTTCATTTGGCATGCTGTACTGCCAAAAATATTTAGGTGGGACGCTGAAACGTCCACGATGAGTTATACCCATCCACAGCGTCCAGTCGTCTAACACACGTGTCCAACCATTAGATGCTACTTCTTTTATTTTTACAAAACAATGACATTCCGGTACATATTGTTTGTAATTGTCTTGATAACTTCCTTCATCCCCAAATCGAGCCTTCGCATGGTTAGTCGTATTTACCCCAACCAAACCATAATGAGGATG
>JGI24021J15306_10011847_pt1 | contig 10835 bp, 8 predicted proteins | sample Ectturendosymbi1_FD_15306 | JGI IMG/M metagenome (IMG submission 15306)
AAAAAAAAAAAAATTTCCACCAGTCCCAGTTGATCGTATTGGGAATTTCCTGGCGTGCTGGACACACGAGTGTTGATAAAAATGAGCCTTCGTAAGTTCTGCATGACGGCTAATCACCCATCTGCTCTCAGTTTGAGTCTGACTGTGAACTGGAACCCACGTTTTATTTTGCGACTTTTACTTCGTTATTTAAATCGTTCGTTGTTATAGGATTGCCTGGGCTTTTGTGGCAAATGCGGTTTCATGGAACATTTGTATCTACTCGAGTTTGCCATCATACGTACGTTCAGTTTGTTTTCGATAATTTGTGACATGTTTGGATTAACCACTAATTTGATGTGATGTCCAGAAATTGTATCGTGCGGCCAACTTGTTAATTGTACAAAATCTGAAAACGTTGACATCTTATTTGAAAACTGCAAATAAATTACCGCGAATTGCGTTTTTTTAGCTGATCATTTGGTACAGCAGCAGGATTAAAAGAACTCCGATCGAAACTGGGTCGATTTTTGTGCGATCTTATTTCACTGCAACCCCCGAAAACATACTTCTCTGGAACCTTAATTTATTGCCGCTCATCCTTCACTTTGCATCACACACGAAGCTCGTGATCACGGTTTCCACGCAACCGTGAATCGGGTCCCTGTGAGTAACAAGTAGAAGACCAGACCTAAGAGCAGCAACGAAGCGTCGAGCAAAAGTTCTGATTGCAGTTCGCGAACCCGACGCATCTTTGGCCGCGTCATATATTTACGAAACTTCAATCAGAACTTTCGGAAGCGCGCAAAAGTTGCCAAAACTTCGTACTGATATTACAACTTCTCAAACCTTAGGGAGATTTTCCGCGAAGACCCACATCTCTGATACGTTGCCTTCTGCTGATTTGCTCGTGCTTTTCCTCGTTTTTTTGTGCACTAGGTTATGATTGACTGGGGCAATTTTTTAACCTGCAGCATTGAACGCAGCGAATAGATATTAAGTTGTTGCTCCAATCATGGCAAATGGATTGCTTTTGAGGTTTGAGTCGCTTGAACAATGTGTTTCCAAAAACTTGATAATTTTGGTATGTTACGTAATTCGATTTGGGTCTTAATCTGACGTGGCTAAAACTCAGCGGCAGGGGCGTAACGAGGGGACAAAGGGGCACAATTCCCCGGAATCGCTATGTGGGCGTCAAATCACTGCGGGGGGCACCGAAAAGTCCCAACAATGTACTAAAAGTCCCAACAAGTACTTTCTTCAATACAGTACATTTGCTTCCGAAAGACCTTAGGTTCGAACATGGGGGCGCCAAACTTGCTACTTGCCCCGGGCGCCATCTAACCTCAATACGCCCCTGCTCAACAGACACTTCTCGCCCCAGTTTAGCGCAAGTCTCTCTTCACTGGTGTCGTTCGCCGGAGTGCACCACGTCCCAAGGCTCAGGTCAAAGTCCGGTTTCGCGGTCTTTTATTATAGTCAGCAACAATGAAGTTCGTCGATCCCAACCGACCAAACGCTCGATTTAATGCTTTCCTTCCTTTCGGCACATAAGCGGAAGATCTGCATCCATAAAAGATGAGTTGTGTTAGACGTAGGTCCAAAGGTGAAATCAGCAACATGCCCTTTGCAGTCGCCGCGTTGCACACCCATGATTCGAGTTAGATAGTGCGGCCACATTGAGAAGCATCTGAGACTTTAGCAGGATATGCGGCATTTTGAAAAGTGTAGCTGAAGAGTTCGTGCAATGTGACGAACCGACTGATATACAAACAAGCACACTTCTGTCCTTGCAACGTAGGCGCTTTGCTGACGTCCAGTGGTGTAGCCAGCCCAAACTCCTGGAGGGCCAAAATGTTAGACTTCGGCAAAAAACAGTATTTTGTTGGGACACCGCCTCTCAAAGCACGAAATGACTAGATTTGCTAAAAATTTGTGGGGGTCATTACCCCCTGGCTACGCGTATGCCGACGTCATTACTGATTATGCGGATTGAGGAAATACACGGTCATAATTGCTTCTTAAGGGTGACCCTTGCACGGCCTACGTGACCTTGTTACACCCGTGAAACGCAATCTACAGTTGCAAGCGCTCAGGTCTTGCTCGAAGTAGTGTCACTCCGATGAAGTGCTACAGCCCATAACACATAAACAGTTTTTCACTCGGCCTCATTGAATAGTCTTAACTTACCGAGATTGTTCTGTGTCTCGTCTTCTCTGTTTCTGCCAATAAATTACAACGAGATTAAACAGTGCATCACACCACAAAATAAGGTGGATAATATGTCATAAATCTGCTTACCGCACATTTTTTTCTTCCCGTACGTTCAATCCTTCTAAAAAAAATAAGAAAAACGATTGCACCCCCACTTGATGTGAGCATTTACTGGTTTTATGATTTGCACCTTGATTGTAACTTGATTCAGTGGCGTAGCTAGCCCAGAATTTTGGGGGGACCGAAATGCTTGATATTAGGTGAGCAACAGTATTTTCGTTCGGGACACCGCTTCTCAGAGCAAAAATTACTAGATGTGCCAAACATTTGGGGAGGAATGGCCCCTGGACGCCCCTGCCTACGCCTATGACTTCATTGCAAAAAATCTTCAAACGTTTGTGTATTATTTATTAGGCAAGAATAAGACATTGCCACGTATACCTGAATTTCATCTTAGCATGAAAGAAGGAATGCGGTCCATGTGAAAAAAATTCGAGTACCTTTTGCTTACAATCTGAAAAAAAGCTTAAGCAGCCAGATTTTGATCTTTTTTGGGACCTCGCATCCATATATTACTCTGCTTCTTTGCAACCCTGCTCTAATTATTTATCTTCAAATGACATTCCGGGCCGCACACCGGCCCTCGACAGGGGCCAACATCCCACATGCAATCAAAATTAAAAACTTCTGGCTACCGTTTTGTGCTTGCCAATCCTTTTTGAGCAGTTACCACATTTTCCACAAGGCGAAGGCCTCGCTGCGCTTTTCAGGGCGGCTGTGTTATTTCGGTGCGGCACTGTACACTAGGCAACAACGAGCAGCTAATAAGCTGGTTTCAACTTCTGAAAACAGCTCGTGCAGTTCGTTCGGAAATAGTGCGAAACGCAGCATCAATCTCAGAAATTTCTTGCGGCAACACAAGCGTGCTATCAGTAGGGACAAAAAATGTTGTAACCCCCTTCAAATATAGAAGACCAGAATTTTGCAGATAGTACAAACTGTTGGCCATTGTTGCAGGCAAAAACTATTTGCATCTTGCTGTTACAAAACTAGACGCAATCCGTTTCCAAAATATTGCATGAGAGCACTGCTTCAGATCAGCTGTTTGGAATCTTTTCCTGTTAAAAATTTTCGGATCAATTCAAACTCTTCAGCTGTGTGGAAACTAGTTACTTGAATACAGATATGTGCAAGTTTGAATCATCGCAAAAAGATGAAAGCTGAGCCCATTCGGCTGATTCCTCAAAAGCTTATATCAAACTCAGAGCTTTTAATAGGGGACTCTTTCGCGTCAATTTTTTGAAGTCTGCAGATACATGCTAGTCTCAAAATGTAAGTAAGTTTCTGTGCAGCTTTAAAGCCTCTAAAAATGCTCCATCAACCAGCTTATCATGAAACGCGTAATTGAGCATTGAGTCGGTAAAACAACTACAGTAAGAATGAGCCAAAGCCTCAGAAAAATTGGTTAGAAGTAAGTTGCTATTGCTAATGACTGCCACATGCCGCAGCCAGTCAAGCAGGTTGCAATGAAAGTCCATGTCCAAAACAAGACCGCGCAGAGAATTATTAGCACATAAAAGAGAATTTCGTGAAAAACATGATATAATCAATGAAGGATTGATGTTTAAGATTATAACAACACTTGGGAAAATATGTTTTTGGATATGGCATTCCAATCTTTATCCACACAGTTCTTTTCACCTTCGTTTCCAAAATATTATTGCGTTATCGAAGACCGTTTGTGGGAGGGGCGTAACGAGGTTAAATGGTGCCCGTTGCTCGGGGTAAGAAGCAAGTTTGACGTCCCCACTTTCGAAACTGAGGTCTTTCGGAAGCAAATATACGGTATCGAAGAAAGTGCTTGTGACACTGTTGGGACTTTTCGGCGCCCCCCGCAATGATTTGACGCTCCCATAGTGATTCGGCGCCCGGGGAATTGTGCTCCCTTTGCCCCCCTCTCGTTACGCCCCTGTTTGTGGGCTTCATCCAGAATTGTTTTCAAAGTGATCTGACATTATGTTTGTTTTGTCCTGATACGTTTGCCTGGTCTATAGGCGTAGGAAAGGAGTGCGTGTGCCTCCCTGTTAATTTAGCATTTTCAAATACACACATGAGTTGAAACGTTTGTGAGCAACAAATCTAGACCTGCTGTTCAGGTTCTAAATAAAAATGAAAAGCAAACACGAGGTAATTGTTTGTGTAAAGGCTGCATATTATGAAAGAGGCACAACTTTATTGAGAAAAAAGACGCTGCGTTGTTGTTTGGTGGCACCAAATTTCTTCATTGATCCGCCACTGTTTGTAAGTTATCCTTTGATTCTCTAATATGAAACTTTGTCCTTTGATCCTGTGGAAAAACTGTTGCCGAGGAGACATTCTTTTGCTTGACTAGCAATGCAAACCTATGAATGTTTTTAAGGCAAGCTGATCTCCATCAAAAAGACTTTTCTATGATAAATGTTCCAGCTTGAATAGTGAGACTAAAATTATTTTTTTATTTCTACATCATAAACCAAGCCGTGCAAACCACTTGGGTTTTACATTTTTACAAAATTTCCGACACTATTCACCACGGTACTGCCAGAGAACTAGATCTAGCTGATTATTATTGGTGTGTCATACGTTGCGTTAGAATGGCGTAATGGTTGAAAAATGTTGTCACCAAAAAACATATTTTTTTATGTCTATGCTACGACAGAGCTTGCAAGGACGAAGCAACAAATACGCGTGTACAAAGAGTAAAACGTCTTTGATTTTTTAGTTCCATTTGGACAGGTTAAGTTGTTTGATGATATTAGTATGCAAACTTTTTAGGTTTTCGCTATATTTTAAGTCAGATCCAGCTGTATCTTCGATTGCGCATCGTGGGCAAATCAACACAATGCTTTTTTCTATGCTGTTTTGTCTGTTGTGCCTTTTTATTTCGCTCGTTTAGATCTGACAAAGCCCTTGTTACATATTTGGGTAAATTCGCCCCGAGTATCCTGATTTCCGTGGGTGCACAACAGCTTGTTTTTACATGAGGATTGCTGCCATGCAAACCTTCGGCTTTATTATATAAGCAAAAGTTACTGGTAACTACTACAGTGCGTTACCCAAACTAGTGATTGACACAATGTCTGACTGTTTCTACCATTGCATTTGCTCTTTCTTGTTCATCCAGTAGGTATGATAACTTTAATCAAGATAATAAAGTTTGCTACTTTAAACGATAAAAAAATCAGCGGTGATGCTAATAAATATGAAAGACAAAAAATCAAAGTAGAGGTCCTGGAAAAGTTACGCTTTTCAAGACGACAAATTAGTGACATACTGGGCCTTCATACTGATGTGCCTTTTCTGTATGTATATTTGAGATTTTTAAATCCATGTGACGTTTTCTGTCAAACTCTAAACATTCCGTGCTTGTTCTTGGCTACGCAGCATGCGGTAGAGCTTTTATAAATTACGACTATACTTGACACCGTACCTTTGCAAGAAGCACTTGTTAAACCTTGAAGTGTTTTGAAAATAACGTCCGTCAAATTAGTCAGGTATTGCTTCTGAGCATGTGAAAATGCTGCCATATTTTTGTCATGAAAGCATAGCTGTTTTGTTTCTTCCACCAGCATCCTTTTGAAGTCTTCGACTGCGCTGTAAGTGCCGCAAAAACGAATTTCACAATGATCAATGTTGTCACAGACTAGAAAAAGGAACAACTGCATAAACACCAGAGGTTATATATTTAACGTTAATAATGTAAGATCAGTGTGGGAGATTATGAGGCAGAAGGGACCAAAACCTCATTCACCCTACCCCGTGAAGAAAAAGCAAGTGATATCGCAACACATAACCTCTTTTTCAGGTGCAGTGATTGCTGCGTGCATGTTCATACAGTAAGACGCAATGTAAAACCTCTCCAACGCAAATGTGCCCACAGCAACGTTTTCCTTTGGTATCCCCTGTTTCCCCGAAGGTTGCTGCGCAGCTGGCACGAACGGTTTGTCCAACGGCATAATCTCGCCAAGTTACTTTGCCCAAAAAACGGTCATTACCTGCGCAAAAAAACGGTCATTACCATCCAGTGGCGTGCAGAGGTCTGGTGATGCCCGGGGCGATTGCATGATTGGATGCCCCCTACCAAAGCCTAATATTGAGCAGTGGCGGATATATGCTGTTGTTTGTGACGTCACAATATGACGTAATATTTAGGTTTGCAACTAACGTTTTGGCGAAGTTTGTTGACCAGGCCCGTAACCAGCTTGGGACACCAGGAGGGGCGAAGAGTTTTCTGAGAGAGGCCCAAATTTTTCGAACTATGTACAATATTTTCATACTATATCCAACACATTTTTTCTAGGGGGGCGAAAAATTTTCTAGGGGGCTTTGCCCCCACTGGTTACGGGTCTGTTGTTGACACAACATGCGTAATTAGGGACACGGTGGCAGCGGGGAGCAGTAAAACAGTTGAGGGCAATAGGAACTTATAAAAAACAAAAAAATCTTTATCAATTATATTTGTTTCTGTTCATCAAAAACGTTGACCTCAAAAATAATAACAGAAATTATAGAAAATCATTCTAAATTTTCTGGGTGCCCGAAAAGCTGCAACAAACTTGTTTCAAGTTGATCTTGATAAACTACGAAATTACTTATGACACTGCTATGAGAAGCAGTGGTATTGGAGGTGGGGGTGCAAGCGCATCCCCAAAAGTTTTGATTTGCTGAAAATCTGGGCAAAATCCCTGAAAATCCGGGTAAAAATGGCACCCAACGTTGCTTGCTTCAAAAAATGGCGCCCAAGGTTTGCAGAAAAAACACAAGAAGACCTTTTGTGGAGGTCACACTAAAAAAAGGTCTTGATCTTTGTGGGAGAAAATTTGCAGGTGAAAGCTGCACAAATAACTTTTCGGGCAAGTTTGGGGACATGAGGGCAAAAATCTTTCGGGCGAAAAATCGCACCCCCAAAATGTGCCTCCTCCTACACCTTTGATGAAAAGGCACCTCATAACTGCAAAAATACGCGGCAAGACGTTAAAACAGGGGAGGAGAGCACACTCAGTGCGAGCGCAGTCCGCAACTGCAAAAATACAAGGCTACGCGAATGCCTTGTCGAATAGCAGTCGATCAGAAAGTATGCGGCTGGGATAGCGGACACCCAGGGTTGACAGTTTGAAATTTGCAAACTACACATGAATGGAGAATGCGCATAAAGTACGCAAGAAAACTTTAGTTTTTTATTATGTAGCTGTTATATGTACGGTTACTAAGGAGAAAGAACAGATACGGGCTTGTGTGAGCCATTATGATCACTCCGCCCGAACTGCCAATTAATGACGAAGCTCTAAACGAAGCACTATTGCATGCACACGTGTGCCACTGTATTAGCACAAGAAACGAAACGGGAAACTAGTGATGCATCATAAAATCAGCTCAATCAAGCATGTTGAAATTGGACGGTTTTGAAATTTGGCTCAGAAAATCAATTAAACGTCCATAATTATCTTCAGTGTTATGTAATCGGGCCCAACCAAAAAATCACTCGTTTTTGTTTTAAAAACCCACTTAGAAAAAGCCATAAAGCCCACCAAAAATTCCACTCTTTACCTTTCCTTTGAAAAATGTACTATGAAGTAAAAAGTAAAATAAGCAGCACACTTGTACAGTTAACTGTAAATTTTTTTGAATGAAACAGAACGAATAGCAACGAAATTTGAAGGACTTGAAAAAAAAAAAATAATTCGAACAATTTGAATGAATTCTACTGGTTATCTTCTTCGGCTCTGTAAAATCGGTATAGTTTAATCAAATTTTCTGCCTTCCCTGCATCGAAGCTGTTTCTGATGTTGGACCATGACAGACCATATACTGAAAAAATACACTATATAGATGCTGAACTAGCAGAGCATGTACATAAACTTGACGTGAAACTGCAGAATTTGTGTGGGAGTAGCTTTTCTCTGTTTGTTGTGCGCATTCTTGCCAAAGCCTTATCACTTTGGCAAATTGACCAACAACACCTTGCGAAAACAAAGATTGGGCACATTCTTTTACCCTCAAATTAGAATGCCATAATAGCTATAAAAAGTTATGATTGTGTAATTCTGCAAATTGTGATATTGCATGATGCAATGAAAACAATTCAGAATGTTGTTTTTGTGTGTTAAAAAATAAACAAAACCTGTTTCATTAAAAAAACGGATTAAAAAAAAACAGGAGGCTTGTTTTTTTAAAAAAATGGCTTTTCTCAACCTTGGCTATCTTTCAATCCTTTTTTGAGATTTTCCTTGATAGCACGATCTGGAACAAGTCACGTTGCTCTTAGTTTAAATGGGTGCGCGGCGCACATGCAGAGTAAAAGACCCTGGTGATGAAGAAGCCGAGAATTACTGGTATTTGAATACGTAAAAATTAGTGTGGACAACAAAACAAGTTTCGAAAAGTTAAATCCATTCAGCATTTACCTATTAGTAGACTTTCAATAGGAAAAATCATCTAGTTACAGCATGTAAATTTTTGTAATTTTACTTTTTGGATGCCCCCTTGCCTTCGATGCCCGGGGCCGGCGCCCTGTTCGCCCCCCCTCTGCACGCCACTGAATGCAGCATGCACAGAGACCAGGGGCGTAACGATGGGGGGGCAAAGGGGGCACAATTCCCCGGGCGCCGAATCACTATGGGGGCGCCAAACCAGTGCGGGGAGCGCCGAAAAGTCCTAAAAACGTCGCAAGTACTTTCTTCAACAGCACATTTGCTTCCGAAAGACTTTAGGCTGGAACATGGGTCGAACATGGGGGGCTAAACTTGCTTCTTGCCCCGGGTTTCTGTACTCTGCTGCGCGGATTTTCAATCTCTTTGGTATCTCATTAAAAAGCGAACAAATATTAAAGATGATTTGGCCATTTATCCGAGTTCCTAGCTCAAAATATAGCGTTTGAAAAATCAGTCTTATTCAAACCTTATCGGTACAATCGATGTACTATATATTATTAACATGAAAATAATTACAAAAATGTGTTTAGTAAACCACAAAACTTCTAACTATATACTTTGCAGCTGTCACGAAAATCAGGTTTGATTGGATAGTTATGCAGAGGGAAATAAAAGTTGACGTTACACCCAACAGGAGATAATAACTGAGTGCTTCCGAGTTCCTAATTCAAACTGACTGAAACGCACTTTGATAGAGTCGAAAAGGTCTAACAATGCTTTAAAACAGAAAAGGACCATTTCGACCGAGGGTGAAGTTTTAAATGCTCATGTCTTGAAAGGCAAACCGTTAATTTCCGCTAAATCATTTTCAAGCAATAGTTGTCTTACACTGATTGACTCACCTAGACTACATTTGTGCAGTAATTAGCAAAGACTTTACGCTATGGTCTTGGAGTGTTGAGTTTGTTTGTTAAATTTTGTTGTTACTTTTTCTGTAGCAATTGCATTGAAGCACTGACAACTTAACCATTTTGGAAAGCTCATGCCAGTTTAACTGTATATAGCACACATATGCTTTGTACAATGAAGATGGGCCAAATCATGAAACCAATCCAGCTTTTCATAGCAATTAACAGATATATCTGGAGGAGTTTATCAGATTCACGATCATGAGGGCTGAAAAAATTGTTCGATATAACCACTACATTTCAGAGAAATCAACACGTTACACATCATTTTCTGGAAACAAAAGAATGTAGTTTTATGCCTACCGGTTGAAGTCTCTTGGAAAGATCCAGAACGTAATTTCTCAATCGAGCGTCTCTAGCCCTCCAAGGGGGCCACGAGCAAATGCTGTCACTGGGGTACTATGAACTTTGTTTGTTTTTTTGCTTGTCCATCTACCGCGGCAAACGAAAACAACTTTTTTATTGAAGGCGAGGGGACCACGGCCGGGTGTTCAGGGTCTCGGACCATGAAAGATTGAGAACCGCTGACCTAGAGGTATCCCAACCAGTGGTGCTGCAGCTAGGCTAAGTGCCGCCCTTTACACCCCTCAAATTTCCTTGTAAGAATTAAAATGGAAGTTGTTGTGTCGTGCTTAGCATTTTCACTACATTATTTTTGAGTTTAGTTAGCATAACATCGCCACTCAGTAGGCAGGCCCTGGAAAAATGTGTTGGACATATTTTAAAAATTTGGGCCCCTCTCAGAAAACTCTTCTCTCACCTTGGTGTCCCACGCTGGTTACGGGCCTGCCAGCAGGTGCCTATTTTTCATACCTACCCTGGTGAAGGCCCAGCGCCAGATTTAGGAGGGGGCCCACCACCATGTTGATGTGTTTAACCATATGTACGACATGTGCGTGCCACATAGTCATTTCTATTAGCGAGGAAAGTTTGTTTGTAGACGCTATCGGTCGTCCAGACGGCCGTGCTTCACTTGTATATTACTTGATATTGTGACGAAATAACTATAGTAGGCCTACACTTATTGTTTTCCTGAAAGTCGGTCAGGTATCTGAATCTATATAGTGATTGCAAGGCCAAGCCACGTAGAACGCATTAGCTTACGTCTCTACTCGTTACTGGTAGATTTTGCGTCTGCCTTACTTAGATTTGCACAGGTCGCATATGACATTTACATTTACAGGACTGATGATGCGTTGGAAAACGCGGAACTAGTTTCCCCGTCAATAAACTGTGACTGATTTACTTGCCGCCATCTTTGTGG
>JGI24021J15306_10011848_pt1 | contig 10834 bp, 3 predicted proteins | sample Ectturendosymbi1_FD_15306 | JGI IMG/M metagenome (IMG submission 15306)
GCCGCCTGCTAATCAAACGATCAGAGAGCTCCGGCCAACAGAAACTCTGGACGCTTCCACATTATCTGCAGATCTTGCACTCAATTTCCTTCCACTACATGGCATCTCTGATTTCTTGCTACGTTTGTTTACAGTTCCATAGCTTTGAAAGTTACGATTTTCCGTTTTTCGGAGAATTTTCCGGTGATTTAGGGTTTTAGTAAAGCCATCTATATCCGGATTCACCATCATTTCTCAAGTTTTTTTTCTGAGTGTTGGCTAGTGGGCTTCTTAGTCTTACAGTGATCAATTGGCCCCTTACAGTGGCCAGTGGGCCCTTTTCAACTGCATTTTCCTTGTAACAAAACGTTACTCCACCCATGGGTGTCGGAAGGGGGGGTCTTAACCCCCTGGATTTTGAAACTTTTGGCAAAAAGGTTGTTTTCTTAGTTTTGAGTCAGAAAAACAAATTTCACTACTTTTGGACCCCCCAGGAAAAATTTTNAAAAAATCCCCTAGTGCCTCCCCCCCTGGAAAAATCTTTTCGACGCCCATGATTCCACCATTACAATTGAAACATGGTTTTAACCAATTGAAAATCTACAGTAAGCACGATTACCTTGAATACGAGAAGCATTCAGTAAGGTTAAGACAAACATGACTTTCTACGTACGAAAAAACGCGGCAACATGCAAGGCGCAGTCACAGCAGCAATGCAGCAACACTTGTCAAGTGAACACGGGCATTACACCCGCAAATCACATCTCCAGACCACAAGTCCCGTTTGTGCCTGGAGGAAACGGCAACCATGATTACACAGTTAAGCACCAGTTCACCACATTCCTCTCCTGGCTGAAACCTCTAGTTACGTCACTGCACACACCGATTGCCCTCAATCATCTTTGTTATGTGAACGACTGTTTTCTTTGCGATCTGACTTTTTTGGGTTTGTTCTGTATTTTTGTTTTGTGTGATGTGTTTGTTGGCAGGGCCAACCAGCTGGTATGTTCGGGGGCAAATGGTATAACTTGTTGATGTACCTAAAAACTACACATGTTTTTGAAAATGTCGAAGGGGGCAATTGCCCGGTTGCCCCCTATTGTTGCTGGCCTCTTTGTTGGTATGTCTTCGTGTCTCCTGTTCATTTGCTGCTAGTACCGACAGTCCAATACACCTCAATTTATGTACTAGGAGGGCCGGCCTTAAGCCGATGCAACCGATGCAGCTGCATTGGGCGTCGTGCTTCTGGGGCCCCACGCTATGGTGTTTGGGTAGATTGTTCATTTTTGCCAGATACACCTTGCGCTTGGGAATTCAGTAGAAACGCCAGATAAATTTCATTGTTAACAAACAACGTTCTCGTCAGAACTAGCGAATTTCTTCTCGAACGTTAGCAAACGTGCTCAATTCTCGTGTTAGTGCTTTACTGTATATCTGCGCTCTACCACGAACGTAACACGGTTGACTGAACACGACAACGTCATAAAATCACTGCTCAGAGGGGCCCCGCGCCTAGGTCTTGCATTGGGCCCCGCACCTGCTAGGGCCGGCCCTGTGTACTAGTGCTTTATAGTTTATACTATCTTATTGTTTATAGGTTTGTTTCATTACACCAACCTGCCATGTTTCTGCTGATGTTTTCCTCTCACTGATTTTAACCATTCGTGATGCTTAGCACTCCAGACGTAAGAACCACTGTCATCGTGGCACATTCGTCGACTTCAAACCACTCAGTTTCAAAAAAAAAGTGTTACGCGTTCGTAAACTGCGAGGAAAAAGATTCCGAAAACGCTTGCTAAACATTTTAGAGTTGATATTGGTTGCCTTGTCGTCAATATTACGAATATAAAGATTAAACCAGCCCAATGAGTTGAACTGACCGTTCTCACACAAGTGGAGATATTATGCGAAAATTTGAAAAACGTCTATTTTAGGTATTTTTCAAAGAACAAATAAAACACTTTCCGAAACTGGAGGAAAACAATTTAAGGAAGTTAATAAACATAAACAGTTGTACCGGTATGACGCATTACATGAAATGAAGTCTAACCTTATATATTTTTTGTCTCTGACTTATAGTGTAGCTTATGCAGATATAGCTTATGAGAGTGATTACCTGTTTTACTTGAAAAACGCTGTGCACGGAAGTTGATTTGTGTGGAAGTTTTCGGTGAAATAATTCAAAAATGCGTCATCGGGACTTCTACTTGAGACGATTGACACGGGAAGATCACGAAGCCGTTTCCTCATTGCTGTTGCACTATGCGAATGAAGAAATCACTTGCAAAGCCTTGAATTTATCAGTTGTAGAAAAGAAGTTACTGGTTGAAACAAATACAATGGTAACTATCAGGGTTTTTAACATTTGACCTTGGTGGCCGTTAAGACATTTCGTGAGACCGCAACTGTTTTACCTGAATACCGAGATCATCATAAACCCTTTAAGTCAGGGGTTCCCAACCTGTGGTACGCAAAGGTATTCCATGTTATACGCAAGTAACTTCCATTTTTTCACAAAAACCGGGATTCCCAGCTTTCTAGTTTACGTATGGGGCTTTGTTTCTAAATATATTTTCCTGTAGCCTGGTATTCCTACTGTATCGCAATTATGACTATCGATGGGCTGTTAGCAAATTTAGGCCACGCCATGCATCGACCAATTGGTGTAAGGTAAACAAAAGCAAAAATCTCATTAAATTGAGTTGTGGTCTTCTATTGTTCTTTTAATGTATATTATTCTTCTGAATGAACTAAGATTCGATCAACACTGTGTTATGTTTCAAAAGAAATCCTTTCCCAGCAAAGAATCAGACACAAGATCTTACAGAGTATATAGTTCGCCTACGAAGTAGACATCATCAGCTCTTGTTGTTCTGAAACAAGTGGTACGCGTTAACAATACGGGGTGCCCAAGTGGTACGAGCAGAGCCGTATCAGCCGCACTCCATATCCCCCAATTGGGGGAGAACACTGTCACAGTGGGCCCAAAAGTCCAGTCCCGTCACCACTTAGAACCCCAGTGAAAGCTTCGATCCCCAAATTGAAATATGAAGCATTAGAAATCATTGAAGTTAGGGGGCCCTTTGAAGAAAAAGTGCATTACAGTTTCTTTGGGCCCCTTTGAAACCAAGGTATTTACAAATTACAACTGCTGTTGAGGGCCCCTTTGAAAGCAAAGTAGCCCACTTATACATTGCAATTGCTGTTGGGCCGCTTTGAAAGCAAGGTAGGCTACTTTACACATTACAGTTGCAAAGGGGGGCCCTAGGAAAGTGCCTCGCTTGCCTTCCCTTAAACACACCACTGTATATAACCCTGACAATGATCTTATATGACAATATGAAATCGATTGGACACGTTCTGCTTCATTCGATATGCGTACTTTCTCNCCTGATATACGCATTGTAAACACTGTAATGTNAAGGTATCTTTATATTACTGAATGCATTGAAGTTGTTGACGAGTTTATCACTTCAAAAAACNCAGATATCACGCGATTTTTCATAGACACACAGGTCGCCTAAAAAAACAAATCTGAGTGGAAAAAACCCTCAGTGGGAGCCCCACTCCCATAACTTGAAGTGACCATTTGAAGAATTAGTTCCGTGTTGTTGTTCCGCATTAAAGACCAAGAGTACAACAATCCTCTAGCAAGTTTCGCAACCTGCCTGTGCTGGCAAAGGAGCGATTTGCCCACTTCCTCTAAACGTGTCGGGGGCCTCGCGGTCACGACTTTGCCCTGATAGGCCTTGCCTTCATTTATCCGGCCCTGCCTACATGCTTAGTTGTACACGTCCAGAAGTCAGATTTCCACTTGATCAACGTATTTTGTGAAGTGATTGTTGTAAAAAATGTAGGCTACTATGTCTAGCCCAGGTCTTCTCTTATTTTGTACTGCATAGCAGCAAGATACTTTTGGTGCTTACGACCAAAGTTGCACATTTGCGCAGCCTACTGCTCAGACAGCCAGATAAAGTTATTTGTGTAGTTAGAAGAGTCTATTTTGGGTGGTGTCCCAAAACAGAATAGTGCAGTTAGTGAGTTATGGATGTTAACCGTTGCGTTCACGTAGGCCTTAGTCTATATTTGTTAACATTTATAGTCGATTTGAGATGCAAAATATTATTAATCTAAACATGTGCCATGCACCAGGAGATTAACGGTCCAGACATCAGCAAGGTTTATGCATGCGTATTTAGGCCAGCAAAAAGTCCAATGCGCACGCTTTATAAGCATATTTCACTTAAGCTCATGGTAAAATTTATCAATTTGGGCTAATGAAAGAAAACGTTTATCGCGGCGCACATGCTTTGACCAGCCTCATGTCTGCTCATTCGGTAATAATGTTTTCATAACTGAACGATAGGATTGATTCTGCTTTCCTGCAAATTTTTTTTACATTTGCATTTCATTAAGACATCTCTAAATAATCGCCGTCAATCAAATGACAATGATTTACGACCCANTTCCTTTTGTTAAGCTGCTTCAAAAAATTTTGGCAGGAAACTACATGCCTATTATGCGTATTTGCGGGAAAATAATTGTAAGTAATTTGCAAAATCTGCAAATGCTGTTCATGTTGTGAATTAAAAAAATTTTTCAGAATGTCTAGCCCCCCTGCACAAACATGAAGGCCCCCAATGGAAGACTTTCTGGCAATGGTTCTTCCCAGGCCTGCAGACGCGGTGGGGCATTCGGGGGCAGTTACCCCCAAATCTTTTTTGTGCCCTCCAAATTGTGTTGTGCTCAGAAAAATTTGTTTCAAACATATGATAAATATCAAAATCTTCCCCCCTTAAAAATGTATTTTGCTCCCCCAAACCTTAAAACCTGGCTACGGACCTGGTTCTGCGAAAATAGTGTCTGCAATTAGAATATTTCATTTTGAAGGCCATTCGGCCTCTAGATGTAGCATAACATACCTTTTCTTTATAAATCACCATTAGGGGGCCCTTGTAAGCATTTTGGAGGGGCCAGAGTTGGGCTGATACGGCACTGGGTATGAGATCGTAAAAAGGTTTGAAACTCCTGCTTTAAGTCTCGCGTGCGCCACTTTTCTTTCTGAACTTTGAAACGCCATAACTCGTCAGCCGATTGAGCAAGAGAGCTGTTCAAACCCTGTGCAGATTTGGGAAGTCTTGTCGTGTAGATTTGAAAAAATATTTGAGTTTTGGATTTGTTTTTTTTGTGGGCGACGTCATAATTGGGGTAGGTTCTCGCATTTTGGTCTAGTTTACCTGGTCCTGGGCGCCAACACAACAAGCAATTTTTTGGTTCAGGCTTTTTTTGGAAAATAGGCTAGAGGGTTGATCGACTTTCGAGCGTTTCTGGATCCAAAATCATGGCTCAAAAAGCCAAATTTTGGAAAAAATAAAAAAGTTACAAGAAAGGTATGATTTGCCCTGTCAGGGAAAATTTTGGTCAGCCATAAATAACTCAACAGCAGATTGAGCTAGAGAGCTGTTCAAAACCTCTGAATACCGGGAAGTCTTCCTAGCATTTAAACAATTTTTTAGTTTTAGATTTCGGGTTTTTGGTCGTAGAGGGTTTGAACAGCTTTCTAGCTCAATCGGCTGGCGAGTTATGGAGTTGCAAATTGGCAGAACATTTTGAATAAAAATTGGCGCATGCGGGACTTTAAGGAAATCGAGGTTTAGTGAATTGTGGTGGTTATGCAATTACGAGGTTCACCTGTATTTTGACAGGCCGTTTCGGTCCCTCAAAACACCTTAAAAACACGGGTAACTACAAACGTTTTCCATTACAAATGGACAGGTAGTTCTTATAAACCAAAGTAAATAGCCAAGTACGCAATGCCTTATATTTATGTCCTGTGGCAACAAATCCATGATAACAAATCAGACAGACAGACTGACAATTTTATTTAACATCTGAAAAAATCAGATATCAGGGGGAGGAGAATGGCCGCAAGGTCTTCGAGTCATCCTCCCCCTCGAAACACAGTCGAACAGCTCAGAAGAAACACAAGTCGAACTGATCAGGAGACGACCAACAGTCTACAAATTTCATATAGATCTACATATATCGATCACGATCAAAACAGTACATATCAGTAAGATAAACAAATTAATAAACGTAAGCATTATAGATACATCTTAGTACAGCAGGAGAGGCATTAGTGAAGCCTAAACATTTGAAGCTCCTGGTAAAGATATAGAAATTCTTAGCAAAGTATATTACAAGACGTACAACACGTAAAAAGCAATAAGGAGAATACCCGCATGTCTATTTGTCGGAGCCCAACGTGACATAGGGCTATGCGCGAATCAAACATTGTCAGAAACAATGTAACATTGTCCGAAGTGGCAGAAGAGTTATATGTATAACGTTAAAGACGGAGGGTTCAAACTGTAAACTCGATTTAACAATAATACGAAAATGCACGTGTCAAAGCGTATGATGCCGTGCTGATTGAATGGAAAATAGGATTTATGTAGTCGTAAAATATAACCTGCAACTGCAAAGGAATTTTCGAGTGTTTTGAAGCTCAACTGCGCCACTAGTTTACTAAAGACATTGAAATTTCAGTGTATAAATTTTCTTCAATGTTTTTGTTTGACGTTAAGCCAGCGCTAAACAATTGATAGCTATATGGAGCAGATGCTGCTTCAACCAAACTAACGAGTAGGCTACAGGAGGAAATCTACAGTTCTCTTGAATTTGTCTAATTGGTCAAAGAACTGATCTTTGTTGTAGTGCAAACCAGGCCCGTAACTAGGGGGGGCGAAGCCCCCTACAAAATTTTTCGCCTCCCTGGAAAAATCTGTTGGATATAGTTTGAAAATATTGGATATAGTTTAAAAAATTTGGGCCCCTCTCAGAAAACTCTTCGCTCCTCTTGGTGTCCCAAGCTGGTTACGGGCCTGGTGCAAACCCACACTCAAATGCTTTGATTTGTCGAAAATCCGGGAAAAATCCCAAACAGTTTGGGCACAGGAGTTTCGACATATTTACATACTTTCGCAGGTGACCAATGACAATATGCGTAATTTAGTTTTTAATTAAATTTTGGAAAGACTTAAAATGCACTGATTAGCCTCAATCCCTCAGTAACTGATGTTTTCGAAGCGTTCTGTCGAGCAGTCTTTCAGAAATATGCAGACGTTTTGTATTTTTGAGTTAAGGGGGAAGGGTTATTGCCAAGATGGCGGTGGAGGCCTAACGTGTGATAACAAAAGCTGTGTAGTTGTACAACAGCTGGTCGCCACTGCCATTTTTGCATAAACATATCTGGCATTTTGATGGACAAGCAATGTTCGTAACTGCGCCCCATGCGGAAATTCGCTGATAAGACAAGCTGTATCGACGACTCGACGTGCGTGGCTCACAGTTAACTTCGGTTGTTCATATTTACCTGTAAAAGAGATTTGGCCATTTTGGCTGGAGGCACCTTGCGTGCCTCTCACATTTTTTGGAAGGAAAACATCGTTGTTTTTGAAAAACAATGTTTATTTCTAAATGCAACAAGTTTGTTTTCTCGGGTCAATATGGTGAGCTCAAGAATAATTGCTGAGTTGTTGAAAAATGCGCCTGTGCTTCTGAAACATTTGGATTCATTTGGGCAATCGGCACATTCATAATCAGGTTTTTCTGGTTACCTGAGCGTGTTGAAATTACACCTTTTGTTATTGAATGCATATATAAATTTTTAGTATGTCATATAAAACATATTAAATTTACGGCATATAAAATAAACAAACCCTTTGGAGTAACTTTGTGTTTTAGTTTGTGACAGTTGATGAGTAACCAACAGCTACAGAAATTTTGTAGGGGGAACGTTTGCTGCATAAAAATTTTTTGGACAAAATTGGGGAAATTCGGGAAACATATCATTCGCATCCCCAAAAACTTGCCTGCTCCTACTGCACCTACTTTTTGTTGTATTCAGTAGCTCTATTTTCAAAAATGTCAACGCCACTAGCGTATGTGTGCAGGCAGGTGAGTTCCATGAAAAGAGAAATAAAACAACTGTTTCAACAAATAGTCTCCGCAAACGTGGTGCAGTCGAAACAATCGGCAATTTTTTTTTACTGGGAAATCGAATTCACGTCTTAAACTATTCGTATCATTAGTCCTGAAATCTGCAAGCGAATTGTTGATTTTGGCGATGGTTTGTATTGGTAAGGCAGAACAGACAACGACATGCACATGTCTCAAACACCAGCATTTTGGCATGAGGTCAAAGCTACACTCAAGCGTGCACCACCGTGGTTGCACATGCATACCCACGGGTTCATGCACTTAGCACGATGCGCGAATATTATCAACGCAAATGCTTATGGGTGAAATGCTGAAGTACCAAAGCAGTGCACGCCCATAACTGTTGGTGTACTTTGTAAATTCACTGTATCGTTATATTCACTGCATGTGTTACTATCAATTACAATTTGTTTTTAGACAGGGGGTATGAGAAAATTTTATTAAAGCTCCGGGGGTACGAGTGCACAAAAAGTTTAAGAACCACTGATGTAAGCCTATAGGCTACGATAACGTTATTATTTGAATGTTGTTGATGTTCATCATAATATAATAAATGCGTAATAATAAAAATAAATGAGTATACAAGTATGTTGTAGTCGTTATGGATAATTTATATTTTATTTGCTGAAAAGTTTAAAGCAAAAATAAACACAAATATTTTCCGTTTCAAATTTTTTTTTTCTTTATGGTGTATCTTTCGTAAAAATTGTGCCTATATTTAATATTTAAATTATTAGAAAGGGCGCGCATTTAAATTTTGCCACGGGCACCACTTTGCATAGATACGCCACTGGTCACTAACCTTGTTTGAGGACTGAAAAGTTCTTACGCAATTTTTTCTTTGAACATCACGTGTGCCAAAGTAATGAACACAGGTAAGGATAAAGTGGTAACAGCTCTTAACAACATCCGTTAGTTTTTTAAATAGCATTTTTTGATACAGTCTTATACAACTCTTCTCAAAGAATGAATTGCACAATTTGTAACAATGGAATTTCACAATGTTTATGCGAGGATAAGAAGTTTCAAAACTGAACGCAAACATATGGACATTCAGCGAAAAATGTATGATGAGATAAAAGTATGCCAAGTTATTTACACTTTTCACTGCAGTATATAGGAAAATCAATGGGGAAAGGATAGCAAAATAATCCAACAATATAGCCTACTAACTAAGTGAAATAAATTAAAATTCCCGGCAAATAACGGTCCTACGTAGACTATCCAGATCCGCTCATAATTTCGTGCAACTTTCAACAAATCTGCACGAACAAAAGCTAATGTCTAATGAGCATACAAAAGTTTAGGCTGGCGGGAATTAGCTTTTGCATGCGTGGAACTCCATTTAACATTGCAGATTGTTTGAAGCCATCTGATTTTAAATTATTCTTTGTCTACACATTAAAGTTGTTGAGGGGCCTCTTTCGCCACATTTGCACATAATTTTTGCTTTATATTGACAAAGATGTGATTTGGTTCAGAATTTATTGTATGTGGCTCTAGAGTGGTCAATAAACTTTTTAACAAAACAATGAGAAAACTAAGTGCGAAACTCTCGAAAGGGGTCCCGATACGACTGCCTCGTTCGCTTCCTCTAATATCGACCCCTGATTATATGTCTACATTTTTTTCAGTCCAAGTCACAAGCAATTAAGCGAAAGTTTTCAGTTGAATGCTTTTACATTATACTATTGTGATTTGAAAATTAAAACTGTATTTTACTGTTATTTGCAACATTATGGGACCACTCAAGCAGCGAGGCGAAATCGCAGCAATATCCAGATATTGCTTGATTGTATTGTTATGAATGGCATTTAAAAAATAGTATTACATCACATTGACCTGTTCTGTGAGTTGCGTTACCTTTTTGGTACTTTCAAAATGATTTGGCCAGTTGCGTCAAACCTGGGGTTTTGCCCCCAGAACTGGGTTTTCAATGCCTTTCTGGATTGCTGGGGTGTTCTTCTGAAGATCTGGGGTTTTAGGATTTAACTGTGTAGCTGTGATTTAAGATAGTGTATGGTTTATTATGTTTCTTATTTCCAGTCTCATCTTCCTTTACCTTGTTTTATGAAGATACCTTAATCTTCAGCATAACTGATAAGCAAGCAACTAAGATCCTATTAGCTGTAAATATTAGCTGTAGCTAATATTGCAATGAGTTGGTGCAACGAGTTCAAGTGACAGAAATACTGATGAAGCAAGCCCAAAGAAAAAGATGAAGTGGTACACACAGCAATTATAAGGTAGAGTGGTTGAAAGATCCAAATCTCAAAGGTTAGCTACAGAAGTACACTGGGAATGAAGATTTAATTATTGTAAATGTTGCCAGATCACTGTCAGAATTCTGTCACTGTTCTGTTCTGATCACTGTCACTGTCAGAAAATAAGTGCATGTTACTGTGATATAATAATTACCACAGTCACAAAAGTTCACCAGAAAAGTTGCTGTATATATTCACTCGCACGTTTTGTGACTTACAGATGCCCAGGTATGGTAGATAGCAGAAAGATTCATATAATTTTGTGTCTGCCTGGGATTTTTTAGTCAAACCTGTTTTTTTTGGTGAGTCTACATGGGCTTTTTCAAACTGGGGGCAGTGACTTAAATGACAGCTACGGCCGTCTCTTCCTGTCCCTGTATTCCTGATGAAGCATTCTGTGCTTGGTCGGGATACAAAAATAAACTGAACTTAACTTTTTCGACAACCTTGTTGGTAGCCCTGAATTTGGCATCTATTTACTAGCCATCTGGTAGTGCACTTGGAGTCTTCTTTAACAAATGTGGGAATGATTTGCGCATTTATTTAACACTCATGGCAGGGGCGGATCCAGCCAGTGAGTTTAGGGGGGG
>JGI24021J15306_10011849_pt1 | contig 10833 bp, 6 predicted proteins | sample Ectturendosymbi1_FD_15306 | JGI IMG/M metagenome (IMG submission 15306)
CTGTACTTAAGTTGAAGATATGGGTAGACAAGAATCGCCGCAGTTAATAGAAAGGGACAGGTTGATACTGATGCTCAAGAAACAAGTAGAGCTTCTTGTTTCGGGATAAGTTACATTCTATCAAATCAACATGCTTTTCGTATATATATATATATATATATTATTTTTTCATTATTGACAAGATGTTTTCACGGGCTATAGTTTGGAGACCCCTGGCCTAAAGCATGATTCCCTTCCTGACAGTTGAAATTACCTGTGTTAATATTCCAAATTTAGAGAATGGAGATAACGTTCCACAAAGAATCAATACCTGAACACACTAACTGAAGCCCACTTTGATTCACTGAGCAGTATATGGTAAGTTGATGGTGGGTTGTTGGGCATGATGAGGTGAGGTTATTTGACTGGCTAGTCTTTAGTATACTTGGAAGACCAGGTATTTGCGATGGCTTTGTGGAATTATGTTAACCGAAATATTTGTTTACAAAGTTAATAAAAACCACCGTTGGCGTTAAGCATGAAGCTCTGGTCGTTTAAGGGAGTTCACCTGGCCACTGCGTTGATGAAGTATCTCCCAGCCTTTCTTCAACTTGTTAAAATTGCATTTAATGTTGTGGCATGACATAAAACACTAATTTGAGCAGTGTCATAATTGGTTGAGTGGGTTTATGTCAATTTTTAGTGATTATTGTTGACAATATACTTGACAGAATTATTTTAATCAAAGATGTCATACCTTAAAACTAGAGCTTGACCAATAAGGCCCTTGGGCCAATACCTACATTTTCCCTTTTTCATTGCTGATAAGTGATGCTGATACTGATATTTTTGAATTACTGAAAACACAGTTGAAAGACATTACTTCACTGCGATGAAGAACCATACAACATTGAATTCTGCACAAACCTGGATCACTAACATAGTNGACAACCACAGCNTGTACCCTTATTTTTTCACAGGCATTTATCTGCTTATCGCACAAACCCTGCGAGCAAATGTTNCATCATAGAGCTGTTTATTGGGTTGATGGCGCAGCAGTCTGCATTACGCACTACTTGATCTAGTTGACTTGTTGTGCATTGCAAAAAACAGAGAATTTGCGCTAATCAATCAGGGATAAGTAGCAACTTAGGTTTCCAAACAGTCTGTGCACAATAATATTGTAGCAGATTTTATGAGAAAATATTGCCGATATACATCGGCATGCCGATGCATCAGTCAAGCTCTACTTAAAACCTGCTAATTTGTAACTTTTTGCAAAATATGTCCACTTGGTGGAACTTTTGCAATCCCGTTTATATTACATCACAACTAACAACTTAATTTTTAATGTCATACAAATTTATCTTGTGTGCAAACCATTGTTCAACTTATTTAAGGCCTCCTTGTGTCCATAGCACATTGTGAGACATTTTTCTTGTTCTTGCTGACACTGTTTGTCAATTATGTTTTTTATAAAAAATGCTTGTTCTAGATTTGTAAAGCCTGTATGTAAACCTAGTTGCTACATAAAAATATGAAGCAGAATCTTAAGTCAAAAGGAAAAGGTGGCCCTGGTGCTGCAGGACTATTCAAAGATAAAGAAAAGCCTTTCCAAATCCGAGAAAGCAATATTCAAGCAGCAAAAGCAGTTGCTGATTCAGTAAGAACCAGTCTTGGGCCAAAAGGCATGGATAAGATGATACAAGATGAAAAAGGGGATGTGACTATCACAAATGATGGAGCCACAATTTTGAAGCAGATGAAGGTTCTCCACCCAGCAGCCAGGATGCTGGTTGAGCTATCAAAAGCTCAGGATGTTGAGGCTGGTGATGGTACAACTTCGGTTGTAGTTATTGCTGGCAGTTTACTTAATGCTGCCTCTAAATTGCTGGGTCGAGGCATCCATCCAACAACGGTATCAGATGCTTTCCAGTCTTGTGCAGCCAAAGCAATTGAAATTCTGACCAACATGTCAAATCCAATTGAACTTTCAGATCGAGCAACCTTGCTAAAAAGTGCTAGTACTTCTCTGAATTCTAAAGTTGTCTCTCAGTATAGTGGTGTTTTGGGACCACTTTCTGTCGATGCTGTGCTCAAGGTGTGTAATAGATGCAGTAATTGCAACATAATAGATTTTACATAACGTATAACATGACAGCAGCAAGCATGTGATCATGTTTCACAATTGGTGTGGCATTGTTAGTTTTTTTATCTAAAAAATAAAATTAAAGTTTAATGTGCCATTCAGTATCAGTTAGTGTCATCCATTTGACCAAAAAAACTTAGGATTTGTGCCAACAACCAGCATTGCCATTCCTTGGGTTTTCACCCAAGATCCTAGGTCTTTTGTGTAAGTCTTGGGTTATTCTTAAAACAACTTCATAAAATCCAAAGGTGTTTTTATGTGATCACTAAAAGCAGGATTTTTAGCTGCTGAACTGCTTGCCATCTGATCATCCTTTTTGTTTTTTGAAACCTGAGTTGCAAACCAAATTGCTCTTTTTGTAGGGATTTAATTTCCAACATGTGCATGCTTCAGCCTGATACTGGTTGAGATCTTAAAAGTTTGGGTCAAGGTTGCTTTATTTGGATTGGTGCTAATTTCAAATTCTCAGCAAACAAACCAGCTTTTGTTGACATGTTTTCAAAGATCAGCTTAGGTTTCTGTGCTGGATCATCATGGTTCTCTTAAAAAAAGGACAATGATTGCTTTAGAACCAGCAATCAGATAAATTTTACTTCATTTAGTAGTAATGTAATCATTAATGCCTGACAAGTGAAAATAATAGAAGAGATCAATTTTAAGGTCTAGACTCTAGACCAGTGGTTCTTAACCTTTTCTTTGCCATGCCTCCCTTAACGCCTTCACTGCCAGGACAGTTCACATGAGCCTTTGTTACTAGCGTCTCTTAGCAACTCCATAACTTGCCAGGCAATTATGCTGGAGAGCTGTTTAAACCCTCGAAAGACTTCACGAATCTTCTAGTTTGCAATGAAAAAAAAATTTCTCAATGTAAACCATGGCTTTTTAAAAGCAGACGTAAAGTCTTGGCAACAAAATAGTGGTTGTATTATTGCTGATAACTTTGTGAAAGAACCAAAATGTTGACAATGACACTTCAGAACATGCCCTTGGTCTGCTAGCAGCGTTTAACACAGGAAAAGTTGCACGAAGCAGAAAGCAGCAGGAATATGTCAGGAGCATTGTAAGCATGCTGCGGCAAATACTACATAAAACTGCTACATCTTGTTAAACAGTGATAAAGCAAAATCTTCAAAGTGATAGGAAGCATTTGGATTTTTGTTGAGGCTAGAGCTAAAAGATATGAGAGAAACCTAACAAACTTTTGAAAATGTACTGATGTTATTATTTGTTTTTCCTCAGTTTAAGCCGTTGTGTTATACCATCCTACTGTGCTAATTAGTCTATAATGCTTTTGTTTATATGTATTCAGATCAACTAAAACCGGGCAATGGTATCTCATTTTGTATGATTTTGGCATGAGTTTTTTTGGTTATGTGAGCAATAAAGTAGTTCGCTTCAGTAATAGTGTTTCTATGTGTAACGTTGCTTAATGCAAACATTTTCTACAGGATATCTTTTGTTGGTTTATGACAAATAAACTTTATGACAATGTGCTTCAAAATGGACTGATTAAGCCACGGGCTGATTGTTACAATGGTTAACAATATTTTTTGTCTAAATTCTCTACTTAAGTTTCATGCAAGTACCAGTAAGAATAAAAAACTTAGGCCTAAAATCATCAAGAAATCGCAAACATCTCAAAAAACACATAAAATAAGCAAGTAAATGTAATAAATGCATATAGGAACATGTTAGTTCTGGTTCATTAAAAAAATTGTTTTAACTTTTTTGGTTGTTGAGATTTTGCATTTTTCTATTTTTTGTGTTGCTTCCATGGAAACACTCATAAGAGGAGTGTCAAACAACAATTGATTCAACTTTTTTTGTCATTTTTGTGAGTGATGGGCTTAACTGCTACTTCTGACCAACTTACTTAGAGATCTGAGACATTTGCCCAAAGTTGGTACGGTGTAATGGTAAGGAACTTGACTTTGAGATTGCTATGGGAAATATTAGCCCTAAAATGTTGCTAAGGTTTCACAAGTTTTATAATTTTTAACATCGTATGCTCCGTTGCTTGTCAGATCCATCAGTGTTTTCATGTAACGAACCATTGTTAAACTTTCACCTGATACACGGCAAGTAAAACTGAAGATATCTTTTCAGGGTTCCACAGGTATATCGTAAAAAGTGGGTCTCCTAGCACAGAATCATGTTAAACAAAGATTCATGTTTATTATTTACGTATCTGTGTTTAATCTTATGCGAGTTCAAGTTTGTTTCAAATCTAAGTGCATCATTCACTTTTTATTGTCACAGGTAGTTGAACCAAATCATGGAAATGTTGATCTCAGAGACATAAAAGTCATTCCTAAACTTGGAGGTACGGTAGAGGACACAGAGTTGATCGAAGGTTTGGTTCTTACTCAGAAAACAGCTTCAGGATCTGGGGGAGGATTGCGACGCATGGAGAAAGCACGCATTGGACTGATACAATTTTGCTTGTCACCACCTAAGACAGATATGGAAAATCAAGTTGTCTTGTCTGATTATACACAAATGGATCGTGTTTTAAGGGAGGAGCGCCAGTATACGCTTAACCTGGTGAAGCAGATCAAAAAAGCTGGTTGCAATGTCCTTCTGATACAAAAGTCGATCTTGCGTGATGCTTTAAGTGATCTCGCTTTGCATTTTCTAAATAAGATGAAAATTCTTGTTGTTAAGGATATTGAGCGAGACGATATTGAATTTGTCTGTAAAAGCACAGGATGCAAGCCAATAGCCAGCATTGATCACTTTGTCCCAGACATGCTTGCTACTGCTGAGCTTGTTGAAGAAGTCAACGTGGGAACTGGCCGCATCGTTAAGGTAAGATATGCATATGCACGTATTGCCGGTTACTAGTGTGCGTGCAGTGCATTGCATCGTATATTTTATTGCAGTAATGGTTTTTAAACATATATATTTAGAATTCTTATTGATCAACTGCGCAAACCATTCTGTGCAATGTGCAAACGTATAAAAAATGCAAACGTTACGATAAGATTTCTGAGATAAAACGCGGATCTTAACGGCTAACGTTTTTGTGGATATTCTCAGCATTGCCAGTGAAGTTTTTGGCTACTACACATTTCGAATGGAAAATTATTTGCAAGCCATGGTTTAGTTAGGGCGTATTTTCACGGCTAATGCAATACCACAAAAGCGGTGATTATGCTAATTGCAATAGAGTTTTCCACCCAAACAAAATCGTCTCGCATCAGCATCGTCACTAGAGACAACCACCGTTTTTTCACCGACATTTGACGCTTCGATACTTAATTTCATAGACTAAGCGTCAGAATTTTGCAGTAAACTAGTATCACGATTGTAGAAAATTTTGAAATGGTGAAAGCCTTACGTACAGAGAAATGCATGAGTTAACTAGAATTTTTCTGGGTGAAACGATGGGCAACGAGTTTTAATTAGTGTACTGGGGATTCGGTAAAGAAATTACAGGTATTTTTCCCAGAACTGGTTTTGAGTCGTAAAAATACTTTCAAGATCAGAGTTCATTTGCGTCACGTCACTAAGCATGTTTTTTTCTAAAGATAGGCACGTTGAGCTATAGTAAGCATGTGGCCTGTCTTTGTCCGTCGTAATAGCGCATTGGCAAGTCTTGATGATCTTACCATTGAAATTAAATAGTGTATTCTTTTCTGCAAAGTGACGGCAATTGCATGTCAAAAATTTCAACACCTGTGAGAATATTTAGTTTGGCAGCACTAGTTTCCAACATAATGGTTGGAATAAGTCTCCACGAAGGTGACGCAGTCGAATCAGTCGGCAAACTGTTTATAACAGTAATAGGAAATCAATTTGTCGTACATTCTCAGTCATAATACACCCATCCCCCTCAGTTATTTCGAATCTAATCTGATCAAGAATCGAAATTAATGGAGAAAGTAAGGAGGGCAGCACTTTGCTCATCAACTGCACGTCTTTCATTTCACTGACGTACTTCATCATTGGTAAAAAAGTGTGTTACCTGCCAAACAAGTACTCAAGTGGATAAGAGTGTTACTACATCATTGATGATGCTTAATTGTTTGTTTTTGCTTAGCTTGTCAGTTTCAAGTAATTGCAAGTATTAATTTGGCATATTGTATGATTTTTTAATTTTTAACCCATGTTTTATGATTGTAACTTGCAATTTTACCTATCGATGTTTCTTTCAACACATACGTACATGTTTCACCGCAAGCTTTCCTAGATTTTGATTGAAGTATTGTTTGTTTACCCATCCGATATTGATACCAATACCGACTCATAAGCACATTTTATTTACGCACCAGATGATAGGTTTCCAGCCTTTTTTTAAGCTGGCACCCCTTTCATAACAATACAATGGCATTCGCACCCCTTCGTTTTAAAAAAGCGTAGATATCACAAAACAGTCGATTTTGCAATATCTTCATTTTTTAAATTGCTACCGTACTTGTAATACAGTACGTATGTCTGCTGACAAAACAACAGAAGACATTCAGTCGTACTGTTCAACTTTCATACCTTACTGCTGATTAGAAACAAACCTAGTTATTGCATTGCTGCTCCTTCTCTGACATTATTCGCTCATACCTTGGGACACGATTACAGTATTTATTCGCTTATAAGACGGGTCCCATCTTCACCTGGGAGATTGTCCATATTCTGTTTAGACTCGTTTATAAGACGAAGGAAAGAAGGCAGGTAACGAGAGAAACACATTTCAGTGTCAAAGTACGTTTACACTAACTGTTAAACCACATTTCTTGTAAGTATTAAAACAGTTTACACAAACTGCACTGTAACAGAACACAGCAAATCAGTATGCAAGTTATGAAAATCAAATGCCTTCAATTATTCGTTGTCGCTGTCAAATTATTCGTTGTCGCTCTATTGTTTATTTTTGCCAGAAACTGTGAAATATCTGCACAGTTCTGAGTGAACTATTTTATATCTCTGTAGACCTCGCCTATTAGACGGGCCCCCCAGTTTGAGCCCGAAATCTCGAGGAAAAATCCCCGTCTTATAAGCGAGTAAACACATTACTCAAGAGCCACGCGCAAAGCGTTCGAGAGGTTCAAACGGTTACGATACTTGTTTTTCAAATGGAGTCGAGAGGAAAAGCCATATTTGCACTAATATGTTGTTTCAATGGGCACTGCAACAGACAGGGCTTGTGCTCAATTTGTGGTAACTTTGCATGGTTGAGCACCAGAAACTTTCGAGTTCTGTAGCATCAAACAAAAATCTCGCCATAACTGCACCATAAACATTGAAACGTCACAATGCGCTTACAATCGCATCACCGACCATCTTCAGCGTGGTAACTGCAGCGTGAAGCAGAAATCACAATGAATGAATTTTGAAATTTATGTTACTAAATTAGTAAGGTTAGCTGGAACAGCTAGTCTACTCTAGATAATGTTCTTTTAAATAATAACACTTGCAAATTTTCGTAAATCTAGGTTACTTTGAAAAAAAAATACATCCAAGAACATACAGACTCTCACCCTCGAAAATCGGATTTTCGGACCCCCAAGGGTGCAGGAACCAGGGTTGAGAAAACTCTTATTTAAAAAAAAACTCACCTGTTTTTTTGGGTTTTTTTTGAAAAATAACGTTTTTTTGATTTAAAAAAAAAAGATTTTCTTTTTTTTTCAAAGAAAACAGAAAAACCCCATTCTGAATAGTTTTTATTCCATCATGCAATATCACTATTTTCAGAATTACACAATAATAACAACTTGTTATACCTATTATGGCATTCAAAATTGAGGGTAAAGAAATGTACCTCATCTTTGTTTTCGCAGTGTGTTGTTGGTCAGTTCGCTCCTAAGTGGAAAAGCTAGGCAAGCATGCGCACAGCAATAAGAGAAAAACCACTCCCACACAAACTGTGCAGTTTCACGTCAAGTTTATGTGCATGCCCTACTAGTTCAGCATCTATAGAGTGTATTTTTTCAATATATGATTTAGTATGGTCCAAAATCAGAAAAAGTTAAGATGCAAAGAAGGCAGAAAAATTGATTAAAATATAGCGATTGTGCAGAGCTGAAGAAGATAACCATTAGAATTTACTTTAAACTTTTCGATTTATTGCTTTTTTTTTCAAGTCCTTCGAATTTCGTTGTTGTTCGCTTTGCTTGATTTTCCAAAAAATAACAGTTAACTGTGCAAGTGTCCTGCTTATTTTATTTTTTACTTCTTAGTAGATTTTTTAAAGGAAAAGTGAAGAGTGTTTTTTGGTGGGTTTTATTGTTTTCTTTTAAGTGGACATTTTTAAAAAAAACGAGTGGTTTTTTTTCATTTTTAAAAAAAACGAGCGGGTTTTTTTACAGCCCTGCCGGGAACCCCTAGTTGGTACCGCTGCACTAGATAACATTCTGGATCATACGCTGTTGTGTACTCGTGGATGAGTGTAAAATTTTGTGGTACAAAAATTCAAGGTCACTGGGTGCACCGCTGGAAGCAATACGGTCTCCGTTTTGGTGCGCGGATCCAACAAGCTTGTGCTGCATGAGGCCGAACGATCTATCCACGATGCTTTGTGTGTGATCCGCTGTCTCGTCAAAAAGCGAGCCATCATTGCTGGTGGCGGAGCACCGGAGACTGAATTGGCAGTGCACTTGTCCAGACACGCGCACACTCTTAGTGGTGTTGAGGCCTACTGTTTTCAGGTACGCCTATCTTTACTGCCGCTGCTGATCTTTTATCGCCATTTTTTCAGACTGTTTGTCCTGGCTACGTTTCCTGTTACTGAGTTGGCAAGGTTTTACAACGAAGCGATTCTCTGCTGTGGTATCCCTTGTAATTGTGGTGAAAAAGTAATTAATTTATTGTGCAACTAAGTCTGATAGGCATTAGATTAGCATGCATGAACAATACCGGTTTTCCTTGTAAACGCTAAATAGGAAATAACTTGGAAGAGGTGAGACATTTCCTGAAAGGTATAAGAACTTTTGTGGTGTGCGCATATTTTGCTTCCCTTTCGTTTGTGGTGCTGTTGCCGTTTGAATCTGTAAGTGTAAATTCCGGCCACCGAAGTTAAAATGCATTATGTCGTTTTTGCGTTGTGTTTAATGCACGCGATACTTGATTTCGGTGGCCAACATGTTAAACTTCGCTTTCGAACTGACTTTAGTTTTCGGGCAAAATTTACATGAAATAGGTTGTTCGAACTAATTTAAGAAGCGGAATTGAAAACCGCTTTTTTTAAAACAAACATGCAACTGAAAGGTAGTCTTCTATAGACATTAGACAGTGCTGTTAAAGCCTCACGTTTTGTCGTTAAACAACTGCTGTGTGCAAGGAATACATATTAAAACAGCATGTGCTTGATTTTTTTAACCCAGCGCTCGAACTTCTAACACTGTTCCTTGAAGTTCCATCACACATTTGAAAACAATTCATCTGGTACTGTATACATTTAGAGCAATCGTAAAAATGTGTTTGAGGAAACTGCGTCCTTGCAAAGGAATACGTCAAACGTACCTTGGTTTCGGGTGATTATTTTACCTGACATGCAATACGCATGTATCCCTTTCAATTTATGAATTTCTAAACATAGCCTTTGCACTGAGGAGTTTACCCACCGTTTGATTTTGTGACATGTTCTATAAGAAATGCCTGCAGCTTTTGTTCAAAGGATTTCTGAAACCTGGCAGTACTACTATGGTTTAATTTGGTTTACCGTTTCAAATTTAAATTTATTGTCAACGCGTCTACTAGGCTATGTACGTTTAACTGCCCACTCTTCCTGTACAGGCTTATGCTGAAGCTCTTGAAATTGTTCCGTACACTCTTGCGGAAAACGCGGGCTTGAATCCTATCGGCACCGTCACAGAGCTTCGAAATCGCCATGCGAACGGCGACAGCGGAGCAGGCATCAATGTTCGCCGTGGAGGTATTTCAGATATGGCCGACGAGAATGTCGTGCAGCCGCTGTTGGTCTCCATCAGTGCCATCAACCTGGCAACGGAGACGGTTAGAAGCATTCTGAAGATCGATGATATTGTCAACACACGTCGCTAAGTAAAATGCCAAAGAGCTCTGGCAAGATGGACATTGCTTCTGCATGCTGCATGCTTCCGCGTGTTGTCGTGTTTTTGAGTAATAGACAAATTGAATCGGCGTTGACTCCCTGAATATACCTTCCCACCCTTCGTAGTTGGAAAATTTCTGATGATCATTTTTCGTCCTGTTCTGTGGAAGATGGACATCGAGCAAAGGCTTTCGTCGGTTTTTCTATATTATTGTTTTCAAAAGTAGAAGTAGCTACCAAAGAGAAACGGTTAGCCAATACATTATCAACAATACAGCAATCACGCGAAACAGTAACGCAGCGCTTAAATGTGTACCTTACACTTGTTGTAAGATAAACCAGTGGTTCTTAACCTGGGGGTCAGATGAGTCAGGTTCGGGGTAGGTCCGATATACTTCATTTTCTGCGTTATGAAATGTATACCTATGTTTTGAGGCAATGGTTTTTCCAATTACGAAGGGTTCGTTGAATGCACGGATCAAATTTATGGGATGAACCAGTAGGCTTACCTCCAACCGTGGAGGTCGGAAAGGGGCGGAATGGGACCAGTGGCGTAACTAGAGGTTTGTGCCAGGGGGTCAAAACTTCGGTTAAAGCAGGGGTCTCAAATTGGTCCGTGGGCCACATGAGGGCTTATGAGGTAACCCGCGGGCCGCATTATGACGCTGACGCAACAATGGCGGTACCTAAACTTACTTGA
>JGI24021J15306_10011850_pt1 | contig 10832 bp, 6 predicted proteins | sample Ectturendosymbi1_FD_15306 | JGI IMG/M metagenome (IMG submission 15306)
TTTTTATGAAAACCGTTCGCCCCAAAACGTTTCGTCTTTTGTTTTCTGTAATCTCCCAAGCGCAAGCGCCCGCGCGTGACCACAGACATCGACGCAAAAACACTCACCATCGCTTCGGTAACATTCAGAAGCACGACCACAGATAGAACCAGCCACCTCTTCCTGTACGACCGATACAAGGGATCCGGCGAAAGACAATCTTTTTCCTCCCTGGAGTCCATTGCTCACTCTAAGCTTCTCAGCACACCTCACTGCTGTGTTGAAATGAAGACCTAGTGTAAAACCACGGCAGGCCTGGTGTGGATGGATCACAAGTTAGAGGGTTCATTGGTAGCCAGTGGCGTAACTAGAGGTTTCAGCCAGGGTGGGAAATCTAGCTGAAGTGGGCCCACTGGCCACTTCAGCTATTTGAAAGCTCAAAAGCTTTCAAATCGTACGACTAGATGATAAAGAAAAAATTTTTTTGTCTAGTAGTATGATTTCCGTCTCTCGTCATTTTGCTACATTTTAATTGGCCGATTGGGCGAATGATATTTGAAAATCGTTTATTTGCAAATAAAATTCCAGCTATAGATAAAACATATGTTTTAGCACAACTACCCTTCACCATAAGCTGGTCTCTTCACTACTCTTACTGTTAAGTTCCTTTAGGCTGAGATAAATAGCAAGGATATCAACAAGTTTAGTTAATATTTCAAAGCATACACGCCAGACACATCTCACCATTAGGTTCTACCGCCTTCAAACTTAAAAATGTTACTTTAGAAGGCTATTCAAAAATTAGGAACACAGTGCACAACATTACGGTGAATCTGTCGCATGATAAACCAAAGCAGTGCCAACGCCTTTGTCAGCAAAACAGAGCATTAACTGCAAATTTAGAAAACAATTTGCAAAACCCCTTGCAAAACCATGCTTCTGATCTCAACAGCAGAATCGTAAATGCTGGCCGCACCAAGATAACTGCTTCAGATATTCAGCTCAATTACAGATGATTCCAGAAAAGCTAATCGGTTAACGGAACTGTTTTACCTTCTTAGTTATAAGCTTTGCTGATTACGCTAACCCCACTTCATTTGCAGTACATTGAGAATCGATCTTCCAACATTCACACCGTTAAATCCTTTAACTGGTGGTGCCCAAGATGAATCGAACATTTGTTATCGTTATTATGAGCCATCAACAACGAAAGCTGTGAAAGTTGTATTTCACTCTCTACATTTCCCACACCTTTACTGTAGTGAAACGCATTTAATTTTTCAAATTTTGTGCACATATTCTAAAAAGTTCATTAAAATACCAATAAATGGGCTGCTATAATTTCACTGTCTTTACTAACAAAGCGAACCAAGGATACTAGTCCTAACGTCGTGATGTCGTTGGTATGTCTTTGATTGTTGCAGACCGGTCTCAAACATCTGTCCATTCTACGCAACGTTTCAAAACGAAGTTGAAGTTCCAAGCGCACATGTTAGCAAGAGACAAGACGAATAGATCAGGTGGTGATCGTTGACCTGACAGACAGGCAACGTTTAGGCCCATGTGGAAAAACATTAAAGCGACTGCTGAACGACAGTTTTCAAACGCATTGAAGGTACTGCAGCTGCCTTGAAAATCTGACCGTGAAACTTCCAGTCATATATATGACAGTTTTCAAAATTATCTTACACGAGCAACTTCTTTTGTCAGGTTCGCAACAAGACTTACAAAAAAGTTTTGGAAAAATAAAAATAAGTTACTGCTCTTGTCTGGCTTGTGTCACTTACGTCCGTCCAATCGAACCTGCCTTCAACGATAAGAAATCAGGACGTGTACCAGCGTGCCACACCTTGGGTCATTAGATTGAAGTTTCAAGTGCTTTTCATCTCACGCAGACGAAGTCGCTGGTATCCTTAAGACGAAACGCCGAAACCAAACCAAAGTTTTATATGGGATTTTAGCAAACCACAAAAGCAGGTTGATACCAAGTGCATTTTCTCTTCTTTGTTTTCTGCCTCTCTTGCAAGGTCAACATTGCTTCGAGTCCAGCAGTGGTTTGCGGTCGTTGCGTAGTCTGGGCTTAAAAGACAAACCTCGTAAGCGGAAAAACCGCTCTTACTTATAGAAATACATCGTGAAGGTTTTGCCCGAGTTTAATTAACCGTGCAGGCCTCACTGCGCCACGGAGCGTAAAGAATCAAACTTCTGCTCAGGTACAAGAATGTTACAGTGTTAGAAAACGACCCAAATACTGTATGTTTCGGATGTTTGAAAAACAACTGTTTTTATCGTCAGCGAGTTTCCGAAACAGTGATTTCGTAATTTGCGGCATGATTTCATTTAAATCATTAGCTTTTGCATTGCGATTTCTTGTATATTTGCAAAACGTCAGATATTCACTGTGTTCCTGAATTCCGAACCTATTCTTTTTTTGTTAAACCGATCGAGAGTGCTGCATCTAGGAAAATAAAAAAATTCAGTGTTGGCTTTTTTCTCCTGCAACTGCTGCGAAAACCTGAAAATACTTGGAGGCATCCACATCTAACAAAATATCTAACCATCGTCACGAAGCTTTCACAAGCCAGTCTACTTGCTTCTGGCTAAAGTAATGATCTGTGTAGTTCATTCTCCTCTTTGAGGTTAAGAACATTCAACAGAAGAACTTCGCGGAACTTTTCGCAAAATCTGTGTGGCGAGAACGTTTTTTAAAGCCACAACGGACCCCGTAAATCTGTGCTGACCAGTGACACGACCATGTGCGTTTAAAAGCAACTGGCGTAACGACTTAAATTACGACTTGTAAAACCATGCAGTACCATCGCAAGGAATTACAACCAAGTACCCATTAAAACTCTTGAGTTTGGAAGTACAACCGCTTTGTCTCATTCTTGTTGCCAAGTCAAACAGACGCTTTGCGACTTGCCACCATACCTTTGCGAAATGTTAAGATGAGCTCAGAGGTGTTGTGGGCTTTGTGGCCTGCCGACCATACCTCTGATCCTCAAACGCAGGCGTTGTTGAAGCTTCATATTAAAGTGCCAGTTTAATGCTGTTGTTGTACATTCCCCGCAGTGTTGGCTTTGCATACGTTACGATCGCACGTACTCCCTACTTGAAACCTTTAGTTAGAATTTCGATTGCGAACTTTAACGAAAGACGCAAAGCGATTGTCTGTCGCGTCTTCAACTTTGATTTTCATGGTTGCTCCAGAAAAATTACCTTTGAACAACAATTCAAAATGGGGTTTCAATAAACTGTTATGAATGATGACAGGAATACACACAAATCGATCAAATTGTTATAAACGCATCGATGTATTTTTAAGCTGTTCTACAATTCTTATTTTTCACAAAGGTCTCGCAAACCTGAGAGGCTGATTTGCGAGAGTTGCAAACGCAAGTTGCAAGGTATTTCTGACACAAAATTGAAAAATAGCAAGAAGTTACAGGTGAGGACGCTGCGCACGTTATTTGAAAAAAATAAATAAAAGCGATTTTAATGTAAGGTCACGCTTCAACTGTGAAATATTCTCGTTAAACAGAAACGGAGCTGAATTCGGCTATTGTCATGACAATCATGGAAAAACTGTTTCACTGTCAGCAAAACGAATCTAAGCCAACGAAACAGCGTAGCTGTTCTCGCCGCATACGTCAGCAAGAAAGCCTGAAATCCTGCTGTTCAAGGTAAATTAGTCGCGGCGGATGTTGATCAGCGCAAAGAATAGTATTTGCAATACAAACAACACCAGACACCAGCGTTCGTCTGCGCTTGGACAAAACAAACTGGTCAAAACAAAGCAGAGCGCACAGCACGTTGCTTGACAGCTCAACGTCCTCAAGTCACCTGAAGACTTAAAAAAGGCTGCCGAGACCTTTTTCCCCATCGCGCGTGATACTAATCTTTAGAAAGCATCTTGTGCCAGCGCAAACATACGGATTTCATAGAGGTATGTAAATCTGTAGCGACAAATGTTCGTTTAAAAACAAAATATTTTTTCATTAAGTCAACCACTTAAATTTTTTTTAAGTAAGTTGCTATGCAATTTTTTACCATCAAACAACCTTTTTTCTAAAACAATATGTCTTCAGAGCATAAAATTGGGACAGACTTAACAGTTTCATCAACACTACAAAAGCCTTCAAAAAGTTATACATGTTTCATTTTGAGACGTTTCTGATGATTCTTAAAATCCAACTTCAGTCAAAAAATAAAGCAACACTTGGCAATGCTAGCAATTCAAAACCAAAAGACTCTGTGACGCAAGAAATAACAGTGTGACGCAAAAGACATCAAAACAAAACTAAGACTGCCAACCCTGTCAAAATCGCTAAAAGTAAAAGCAGGACCAACAGCTATGGAGAAAGTGCTAAAACAAAACCTACGTCAGGTTGTAATCTACGAAAACAAGCCAAGACCAGCGGCAAGAGGCCGTTCACAGAAAACTGCAAGCGAAGGATGCAAAAATTTTTACAAATAAGTATTACAACCAGCATTTTTTTCTTTCGTTTCGCGAGATTTTCTTTCGTTTCGTAAAAAAATTAAGTTGACTGAAGATGGATTAAGAATAATCCGAAACGTCTCAAAATAAAACATGTATAGTTTTTCGAAGGCTTTTTTAGTGTTGATGAATATGTCTTCAACAAAACTGCCAAAAGCTGGCACTATCGCCAATTGCATCTGTGTCACTCTTTCAGGTTTCATAAAATTTATATTTGTCTACAAAATTTTTTCTACTGCTTCCAGACGCCTGTGCTTCTCCTTGAAAACGCAACTGTGTCGATCCAAACGCCAATTAATCACTGCATATTCCCATTAAGCGTCCAGTCACTTGATAGAGTGCATTATGCCAGGGTAGAACAAGTATAGACATTCTCTATAATCATATCACCCAACGATGAGAAAGAAAGATAGGGCCTGAAAGCAGCTTCACTGCAACTTTGCTTATTTACGAAACGAAAGAAAATCTCCCGCTTTATGTGCCAGAGCCGGACTGCTGGAGTAGGCCATAGTTTAACAAAAGTCTTGGTCGTTTGCAGTTAGCGCTTTGTTTGATTGATCGATAGTAGATCAAGTTTAAGTTTTATTGTACGTAATCGTAAGCCTTGAGCACAGGGACGGATCCAGCCAGTAATGTTAGGGGGAGGGGCGATTTCAGTATTATTTGGTAGTCAAGTCTCATAACGGTTTCGCTACTGTAAGAAAGATGAAATATACTTCACAACACCGCTGTGACAAAACAGTGGACGACAAAATGGCCTTATATCGCGAATGTTGTTTTCCGAATTTTACAAAATTATGGTGAATAAAGATACTTTCGTAAGTTTTAGGGGGGGCGATTATCCCAATCGCCCCCCTCTGGATCCGCCCCTGCTTGTGCAAACCACGTCAGGATCGTCAAATGCTAGTATAACCATCGATACTCGAATTATTTATTCTTTGAGGCTTTTCTCAGTTTAAACCTCTGTATTGCAAAAACTCTCAAGACAGCTTGTTGCACAATCACCTGTTAAAATCAGGATTGTGGGTCAAATTTACAGGAGAAAATCACACGTTCATAAAATCGAAAAGTTCGGTTGAAACACAAAATTCTGACCTCCATTTCTTAGATTTTTAAGCAGTTAATTCAAAAGAGGTTTCTATGAAATGCTGTCGCCGAGAATCGAACAACAAAATAGAGGTAAATGAGACTAAATCTGCAGCAAACGTTCATTTCAGGGAATTGAAGCAATGATAAAACAGCGCTTTTTCATAAAGATTAGCGTGAAGTGTGTTAAGACTTTGAGTATCGGGCTTTGGCTTTATACTACGGTACAAAATATTATGCCACAATATTGAGACTGCTGAACAGAGAGACGAAACCGATATTCTATGCCGCTATTTCTGATGAAGCAGGAAGCTGCCGCTACTAAAAGAAAATGCGTAAAAAGCGCAAACAAGCAGGGCAATGTCCACAGGTCCATAAATGAGCTGCAGTCAAAGCGAGCAAACAACGTAAGAGCTGAACCACAAGGCATAAGGCGCTGCTTAAAGCTGCTTATCGTTTTGTGCGCGAGACAAAACAAACAGAAATACTTTCGACGATTTTAAAACCAAAAGTAAATTTGTGCTTCGTGCTCTTCTCCAGAGTTTCTTGCGTGCATGTTAAAGTTGAAAAATCCAACCTGGCCACACTACTTCTTAGGCGCTTTTGAGAAGAACCGCATTGAAAAGAGTAGGCCTACACCAGAATGGTAAAAATTTCCCACAACAGTATATTCATTCGGAAAAGGTTTTCGTGTGGCTTTCATTTTTAGAAATCTTTGCTTTTTGCATTTAGCAGAAGCCTGTATTTCGCAGCGATAAAGATCTAAACATCTGACGTACTTTTCAGCACAGTAACGCTTGTACAAACTCACAACGTATAAAACTGTAATTCTTTCTTTGTGCAAAACGTTGTCCTTGGTACTTTCGGTACTGGTGTTGAACTTATACTTTAGGCAGGTAGATGTGTTTCGTCAAACGAAGAGCACAGTTCACCAAACTAAGACCATTTACATGTTTCTGGCCCTAAACACTTTTAAGCTACTTTGACCCTAAACACTTTTAAACACTTTTAACCCTAAACACTTTTAAGCGCAGCCAATGGTTTATTGAAACAATAAACCATTGGCTACGCTCAATAACACGGTTTAAATTTGCAATGTCAACTTGAGCGAGTTTCTCCTGACTTAATTCATGGCAGTAGCAGTACTACCGACAATATGCCAACCTTTTGAGCAGGGTTGAAGATAAGTTTGTCGGTAACTCTAATTTCGCTATTCCTGTCTCGAAGAACGATTTGTTCTTTTGTGCGAAGGTTACTACAATTGCCATTTCGTTTCTTCAATACGAACAGAACATCCCTAGCTGACGTACATATTTAATTGGTTGGAAGACTGCCAAAGTGGAAAAAGACCGACCCGCATGGTCGTATCGAATCAGTAACAAAAGGAACTTAAATGAACTTTATCTCTTGTCAGCTTCAACTGTTTTAGTCTTCGGATCGAAACGACTGTTGTTTCAAGGGAAACTCCTGCTCGTTTTTAAACAGGGTGCAGTAGGCTCTTGTAGCTGCTGCCCGCTCCGTCCACGTGTCAAGCCGATAATAATAATTAATCTGATCATAACAACTTTGTTTGCTCGTTTGCAGGTTTGCAATGCTCAAACGGGCATTCGCACCAAAGTCAGTTTTTTGCTGCAATTTACACTTTCGAGCTAGCTTACTTGCAACAAATTAGCAGACAAGAAAAACGTAAAAAAAACAGAAAAGAAAAAACAACACTTTCAAGGTGCTATAATGACTTGTTGCACATACATACTGGAATTGAATGATAACAGCAAAACATAGTTGAGGAAGTTGTTTTTCAATGAAAAGTAAAAAGTGACCGCTTAAAGGTTTATGATGGGTAAAGTTAACACACACTAAACAAGCACAATAATTTATCCTCGAACAAATGATCAAACATTTTTACTTTTTTTGTCAGATTTGTCAGATTGCGGAAAAATTATTGAATGTAGCAACAGCATATTGCCAGTAAAAGCAAACGGAAATGTCAACCAGTTTGGAATTAGGAGAAGCTTCTCATTTGCGTCAGTTTATTACGATCTGATTTGAAGCTAACATAAGACATATTTGTTTGTTTTCAAAGGGAAAACTACGAATCTCATGTAGCTTTCGCCAAAAACATCTTCTTTCAACAAAAATAAAGGAAGAATAAAAGAGCGACATTAAAGATTTTGCAGCACGACCACCGCACAACCAATGTTGCATATTCTTTTCTCGAACGGGCGTCTTTAAGTGAAGAAGAAAAAGTTCTTTTTATCCGAGATCCTACCTTGCAGCAGGGCGTCAGGACTTTAGTGGCAATTCATACCTGAAATTACGTTATACAATGGTAACCACTGTTGCACCTTAACCATTGTTCGACAGAGATAAATTTTTAAACTTCTTGGCTCATGACATCTTATAGACAATATCCTTTGTTCAAGGGAATACAACTCTAACGTACAACAAAACCTCTATTTGAGATTGTTTGAGCCGATGAATACATGAAGGTTAGCAATGCTTTATAGCTTACGATTCAAGCCTTCCGTAAAACTGACCGTTTGCTTAGAGCCAACAGACTTTCTCTTAACTACAATACGACTAATTGTTATTAAATTCTCAAAATCACAATACTACTTCATTCAAAGTTATTATAAATAACCATAGCATTTCCCCCAAGGCCCAAAGATAATCGAATCCCACTATTTTGTTTGGGATACCGCCTCTCAAGGCACAAAATGACTATATGTACAAAAAATTTTTTGGGGGGCATGACCCGGTAGGCTCCCCTGGCTACGCCTATATTCAATATCAGACTGTATTAAGTCTTCTGCAAATTTTATCTTCAAATGGAAACTTAAGAAACACTTCTTAAATGATCAAGACACATGATTATATGTTTTAGCAACAGTTCACTTATCAAAAACTATGCTGAGAGTTTCAGTAATTTGAATATTGTAATTTTGTTTATTTTGCATGCATCTTTAATTTTTATTTCTTGTTCTTTCCTGGGCACATCGCATTTTTGCTATGAAATTACACTGCATAGTTTTTTTTTGTTTCGTAATTTTTTCGTACCTCATAAATTATTTTTGAATGCTTTGTTTAAACATTTTTTGACTACACCAAATTTTCTCAATTAAACTTGATCCACTCCTTTATTTACATAGGCACGCTCGCTTCACCTGTAAATTTGCCTCACCTTGTTCTATGTTTGTTTGTTTGTTTTTCTAACTGTGCTTATTTGATTTCCAACTGTTGTTTTTCAACACTTTTCAAAAAGTGATGAAAGGGGTTGGTTGACTAGATGACCGCCATAGTCCTTCGTCAACAACACTCTGCTTAAATTGATCAGTTTTTTGCCATTGTGTTTTCATTTACTCTAATGTCCATTGATAATGGTTACTGTTTTGCATGATGGCTCTTTGTATTGCTTCTGTTTATTAGCTAAGTCGTATGAAACAATAAATCAATCACTCTTCAGGCTTCCCGACTTTTCGGATCGTAGCAGGCAAGTGGAAATACAAGCTTTTGTTGAAATGCAGAGTTCACATTCAATTACAGACTTAAGGACTGAAATCAACCCCAGGACGCCGCCAGTGGCAGTAAAGTGCAATCAATATCTGCTTTGTTTCGTGCGCAGTTATCCGCGCATACCGGCGCAGCCACGGTCATTGTGGTTGGTGCGGCAACTTCTGCACCTGAGAGCCGTGAGAAACCTTCGGTCGGGAAATGTTTCTCTTCTGTTCAGCAATATGCTGGCGATGGTTGGGAAAAACGCATTCACTTCACAATGATGGTGGCATTTTCAGGATATAATTTGTGGTTTTGAGAAAATTGTTCCAATTTTTAACAGATGTGGTGCTGGTCTAAGAAGCACTTAATACATTAACAAGTGTGTAATAACAGTTTCCAAGGCTGTGCTTAAATCTTAATAAGTTCTGTCACTCAAATCGGTTTGTAAGTTGTACTTGGCCAAGGTTGAAAGTAAACAATTGTGAACATGATTCATTTGGCAAAAACAGTGGCCAAAACGCAACGCATGTAGAAAAATTTCAACAATTCATGAAGCTCTCAAACTATGAAACAAGTTCGACGCATTTTACTCCATTGTCTGGATTTTGCAGCGAAAGTATACCAGAGTTTCTGCACACGAGTCTACTGAATTGAAAAGATAGCATAATTTTGAAAAAAGGAAATAATTTCATGTCATCTACAGTTTCAAAAGATTGAGAATATGACTTTAACGTGGTCGCCATTGTCAACTGGCATACCAAACAGGACTTAAAGACTTCAAGTGTTTGTGAAAGGAAACCACCTACAGCAAGTTTCCACAATCGCTAAGGTTATTAGCAAAAATCATAAAGAGACCAAATTTTTTTTATGCAAGCATTTCAAATTTTATAATATACACATTTTAACTTGCACTATCAAACCAGTTTTTTTCTGCATCGGCTCAGAAATTAGGTTGGTTACATGAAAATTACGTTTGTTGCGTGAAGCAACTGTACTTTTCAGAAATTGTTTTCTGAAGACACGCAGGATACAATCAAATGCGTATGTTAGCAACAGCAATCTAGCGATTACACAAAATTATTTTTTCATACAAATTGTTCCATTTTATTGAATAATTGCTTGGCATATCGCATATCTCGAATCACACTCCTTCGTGATTTCGTGGCCAGATTAATTCAGTTCGGTGATAAATCACTTCAAATAATTCTATATTTTCAATTTCAAATTTCAAATTTTGTACTTTCAATAGTTTTTATTCTCAAAACTAATTTTTTGGAATAGAATTTCTATACTTTTTATTTTTATAGGCATATAAAAAGTGTAAAACATTTTTATACTGCATGCGTTAAATGAACATTAAACTTCCTTGCAGTGCAAGGACAATTCACTCGTCAATGACATTACACGTGACCAACTGTTTGGAAAGTCATATTTTTTGCTACACGCTACTGGCGAGAGGTCATGAGAGACAAGGAAAGCTCCCAATGATCAATATTTAACGCCTCTCAAACATATTTGATTTGACTGACTCATGGTCCCAGCAACTGAATCCTATCCTTCGGTTGGTCTGTTTATCGTTCGAAGTTAGGAACTTTTTTGAGAAAAGTGTGAGCTTAAGCTTCATCCAGGGGATGAATAGCGTGCTGACGTTCCAACAATGGTAAAAACGCGCTGACAGATCCCGCGAGACGCCTTGCATAAATTGCATTCTGCAACATTTTCGTTACTTTCGTTTTGTCGAAACGTACCTGTAAACTTAGTTTTTAATAATTGC
>JGI24021J15306_10011851_pt1 | contig 10832 bp, 6 predicted proteins | sample Ectturendosymbi1_FD_15306 | JGI IMG/M metagenome (IMG submission 15306)
CCCAGGGGGGACGATCNCCCCCCCCCCTAAAACCTACGAAAGTGACTTTATTTACAATGATTTTTTACCATTCTGTAAACAGCATTCACGATATAAGTCCATTTTGTCGTCCATTACTTTGTCACAGCAGTGTTGTGAAGTATACTTCATCCCTCCTACAAGAGCGAAGCCGTTATGAGACTTGACTTCCAAATATTACTGAAACCGCCCCCCCTAAACTTACTGGCTGGATCCGCCCTTGTATAGACAAACCTTTGACAAATAATTGCTTTTCATGCGTCGTTGACCATGGTAGTTATCTAAACATTCATATTTGTAATTTACAATCATCATTAAAAATGAACTTCCTAAACATCTTCAAGATCGCGCATGCTTACTATACATTTCATCTGTTTGTCAGCACCAGATTTACCCTGATTCTGCGCATTGCGCTGTCTTTGTGATTGTGATATGATAGCATTGCACAGCTACCACTTTTCTGAGGAAACTAGTGGTTTGAAGAAGGTAGTGGCCAATATCGAAGCAAACTTTTGAGATGATTTGTTCAATTTCTAGAATATGCGGGAATCAAACTACACGTTTGGACAAAAGTTTAGACTTAAAAAATATCACGTGCAATAGCAGATCTAAAAGTGAATTTTCTGCAATTCTTCCCCCAAACGACCAAACTCCTTCCCGATGTAGTGACCTCTTGAGCGACAAACAGAAACAAGTCTTTAAATTGCCCGGTCGTGTCGAGATCAGTCGTTACTTTATTTTTCTTTTTTACAGCTTTTCAGCCTAATGCTGAATGGGATCTGTTGCAAGTTCCGATTTCTATTACGAGAACCCCTGATGAAACTAACTTTGAAAAAGTACATTTCACAGTTATAATCAGACGCAGGCCTCAATTCTACGTCATGAGTATCCTGCTGCCTTGCGTTCTGCTTTCTGTTTTGTCAATTTTCACTTTCTACTTGCCAGTCATCGCAGGTATGTGGCTAATTGCATGCATATAGTAATTATAAAGATACGAAGGACCCTATTGTGTTATGTTTAGTTGCAATTAATGAATAGGAAAGAAAAAATATGTAACCTCGTTTGAGTTTAAACTCTCTCTCGATGTGAGCAAAAGAAAAGGAAGGACAACAACAAGATTCACATTTCTGCTAGCCTGGATTTTTAGTCACAAGAGTGATGCGATTGGCATGAAAACTTGCTTATTAAAATTAATATATCCTCTTATTTTTGTGATATGGCCTACTTCAATGCAGATGAAAGAAATGTTTCAAACAAGCTCAAAATTGAAAAACGAAACAATATTGTGGCTTGGGTAATAGCGTGTTCAGAAACAAGATTAAGAAAAGTACCAGCGAAAGTCGAACTTTGGCATCTAACCGTTTAAGTGATGTATCTTGTGGTTTTTAGGGTGGTTAAAATTGATGAGGCTCATAAGTTTGCTTTTCAAATCTCTAACTTAATTTGATAATAGCAGTCGCTATAAAAGCTATTTCAAAGCAGTGTGCTTTGAAATTTATATTTGCCAGTAATCATACTTGTTAGCCGCTTTGAGTGCTGCGATAGCTCAACAAAACATTGTCTTGTTTAAAATGAGTTTGGATCATGATTCCAATGTTTCTGAGCAACTCGCAGTAGCGTTCCTAGTTTCTTCAAGCATGCTGTCCTCAACTGCTGCTTGCCTGGGAAAGTACCCTATTCGGACGTTATATGTACCACAAAGTCCACAATCTGTAAGTACATCCAACTAAGCCGGATTCCTATGGTGGTGCATCATTCGCATGATAATAATTTCCGAAACGTAGCTGGTCGTTTATGGCAGTGGGGCTCTTGTTTTTATCATGGCCAAATAAATGCGTCCAGACTGTATGGAAGTGCAACTACAACTTATTCATCAAGCGTTGTTTCTATTTTGATTCGAACATGTCCAATGTTGTGGGAAGTCCTACCCAATTTTCATACAGATTCTCAAATGCTTGAAATAAACAATTATATTCCATTATAGACAATTCTATTATAGAAAATTGTCAAAACACTTTCTATGCATTTTGTTGGATTCCGGCAAATTCATACTGCACTTTCTGCTCTCCGAAAACTTTAAAATTGTCCTTGTTAGGGTTTGCGCGAGCCTTGAAAATTTTTAATGTTTCGTCAGTATATCTTGCAGGTGTTAGTCAGATGGTACTGGGTCTATTCGCGTGAGGGCTTTTGTTAAACCCCAATCACATTCCTAGTGGACTTGCATGCACAGCTTTTGAGCAAGAATCTTCATAAGCCATATCTTCAAAATTTCTCCTTCAAGGCAATGCAAACTTATAGGACAATCTTCGCTTACTTACAACAACAAACTCCTGCCTTTGCTTGGTGTAGATCAGCACTGCGCCTGTTTTGCATTGTTATAAAAATGTTGACTCGCAGTGCTTGCTTGCGCTTCTGGTGCCTTGCCCGCTGTCTCTTTTTCACAATATTGCGGAGAAAAAAGATTTTTTGGTATTTATTTAAACGTTGTGGCTTCCGTCATCAAGCATAACAAGGTATTAAAAATTATGCATGGCTGATATAATGCAGGAAGCTGACGGCTATACGGTTTTATCGTGTGTCAAGACGGTTGAAAGACACAATTTACTTGCGTAAACCAATGTCATAACTACGATTTTGCAGTTTGAGACAATTTTCTAAAATGCATAGCATGAGGCACATTTATTTTGAAAATTGCTTCTTATATTAAAACTTTACTGTTGCTTGTTTCAGGAGAAAAGATATCTTTATCCATTTCATTGTTGCTCGGATATACTATCTTTGCATATTTACTGGCAGTGATGATGCCATCTACAGCAAACAGTATTCCTGTTCTAGCGTCTTATATTTTATTCACCATGATACTTCTTATGTTCAGTATCTTATGCTGGTGAGAATTGAGTTAGTTTTCGAGTATGTACAAATCTTGAATTGAACAAAAATTGCTGACGAAAACCATCTCGACCTNGAAAAGTTTTTGTCTTGCACAAAGTGTTGCTATGAAGAAAATGTGTTTTTCAGATTTCATCAAGTTACNCTTCAAACTAAATTGATACATTTGCGCTGTAAAGTGAAGGTTTATTGCAAGCGCGTTTTTGTCGTTTACTTACCTCAAAAAAACGCTTAACAGCTAAGCTTAAAATAAAACAGCTAGTGGACTTTACTAAGTTCGAAAAGATGCGTGTAACTTTATTGTTTCTAGCGTAATGTCAACTTCAACAAGTTTCTCTGAAAACACCACTAACAGGAAAATTATCTTGGTGTAATTGATCTTTTCAGAGATTAAGGCAAACTTACTCAGTGAAACAAAAGTGATAAACCAATCATCTACTTTCTCTTGGTTGATACGAAATGGTTTATCAAAGATATTAAACTGCATATATTTTCATTGCAGTGTAATCATTTGCCACATACACTTTAGAACTGGGTTTACACACAAGATGCCGAGGCGGTTAAAATACATTTTTTTCGAAGTCATTGGGCCAGCCATAGGAATGAATCAGCCTCATCATAAATGGCTTATTACTTCAGGTACAGCGGCCGGTAAGTACTTTTAAGTTTTGAAAGGTTCCTTATGCGGCGAATGAAGGATCGAAGTCGAATTTTAGCTTTACACATCTATCATTAAGCGCATTCTGCAAGTTCTATACGTATTGATAAGCACAATTTCCATCTTTTGCTTGAATCNTGGTTTCAGCTGTTTTTGATTTATTTATCAAATGCTATAACTTTAAAGATTTTCAACCAATGCGGCTGGATTACAAAAAAGTGCTTTGCTTCTCACGTTTTCCAAATATTCAGACTTCGTGCGAAAGTCTTTTGCTTCGTACCTGCACTTTATTTCAAACAAGCCATGCGGTGTTTAACAACCTAACATTTGTGCTTGCATCAAAAAGTACTGTTCAAACTTTTGCTTAACCAAAAATTTTATGAAGCTGTTTATTGGATTTCAAGTCACTATAACCAAACTAAAACAAAGCTTTTTTGTATGTTAGAATGTTTCTCGATATAGTGAAAAAGAAAAGAACGAAATTTTTTAGATATTGGAGTTTTTGATTTACTGGATCATCTCTGAAACATCAATACAATAGCAATCACTAGACATTCTCTTTTTATGCACCACTTTTTGAACACTTTGAATTAAATCCGTTGGAAGCTATTGTTTTCTGCAAGCAAGTCCATAAGCACTTGTAGCCTACTTCCTGCCGGGTCTTTTTACGCTTTTGAGGAAAAGTACGTCAACTTATTCACAATATATTCAACTTTGTCTTTACTTTTGGAGCAGTCAGTAATTATAAGTAATTCTTTTGAAAAATGTTTGTAAGTTTATAAGTCAGTAAAGCTTTTAGGTTCTTTCAACTTTCTCCGACGAAGGAGTTGGAATTAATTTTACCTCTTTATTTTTTATTTGTTCACCTACTGAAATCGTCGACTTTTCAAATGACTTTTATATAGTGAACCTGTTCCAACCGTTACGTGGTGATTAACAAAAGATTTCTACGCCCGGATAAGTTCAGCAGAAACAGCGACAACTACGTGTCGTAGAGTCTCATCCACCCCTATATATGAGAAAATGCTGGCTTTCGGAAACCGTAAATTTTTGCTCAACTGATAGCTGCACATCAGAGCCATGCGAAACCTTCCTGCATATTTTTTTTAGAAATTTGGGCTACAGAGATTACTGTAGAACAAACAAATCCGACCTCAACTTATTTCATGCTGTCTTTCAGCCCTTCAGTAACTGAAGACTATTGTGTTCTCAAGGTTAAACATGGTATTCGCTAAGGCTAAAGCATTACACATATTTTATTACCAAAATTATTTAGTGGCTGTGTGTGTGTGTTTTTTCACACTAATTGCTGTATTCTGTTGCAGTCAACTCTAGTGGATTGACCACTCCTCAGTGTGTTTCAAACGTTTCCAGAAATGAAAGCCAAAGCAAACTTCTCTTTGCTCATCAAGTAATGCCGTTGAAATTATACATGTTTATAAGATCGTTTTTTACAAATTGAAAGATAAATGCTCAGTGAAATTCGGAAGTGTTTTTTCATTGAGCTCACGTTCGGACCATCAAGCTAAGCCGGGCTTGTCAATCATCAGACCTTTTTGTTTTTAGTATTGTGTCGCGAAATGACTATGACTAAAGAGTTGATTTTGTTGGAAGTTTCAGAAAAGAGTTCTATATCTTAAAATAAGCATGAAATGTTTCACTTTTTGAAGGATTTCTTTTTAAACTCTATTGTTTTCACAGTAAAACAGTTTTGTGAAGTGCGTCAACCCAGCAGGGACAGGCGCGGGTGAACTTGAGGAAAAAGAAGTAAAGTAGCTGCGTATTGGGCATTTCCCTACAGTCGGTGGAGCATTACAATCTGTTTTCAACTTTAATATAATTGCACACGAAAGTAACGTTCACAATCTGGGAGCGACTAGTCGAGTTTTTAAAAAATTTACCAACGATCTCAATTCCCTTCCAGACAATGTATGTCATTTGCAAGTCAGATGACACCATCAGTTGGGCTGGTCTGTTGTCATGGTGCCTAAAATTTGGTAGCAAACCCTAAGAAGTGTTTTGGAAAGTGTTACATCCGAGTATGACTGTTCACAAAAGCAGAACATGTCAACGTTATCATGTAACATGCTTTTGTTCGATTTCTGTGGCAAAGCTGAACGAAGAATCAGGGTTGCCAAAACGATCAGATACAGGTTTTGCTACCGATCAACAGTTGTTTCTGTAAGCCGAAAAAGGTCCAAATTTTCAGTGTCGCCAAATGGGTAGACCTGATCACCTAACTGGCTCAAAAATTAATCTAACATGAATTTCAATATAAGGGAGGAATAGCACACACGACTTTAAAAGAGGTTCATAAGTGCAGTCATCCAGCAGGTAAGGTCAGTCGATAGACTTAGGTGGTAGAGTTAGGACTAAAGTGTTAAAAACGGTCAGTGGAACTGCAAGTTGAAAGGGAAGGCCAGTTCGCTCCATACTCTTTACCATTTCGTATTATTTTTTACAACCAAACATAAATATCCAAAAATGAAACAAAAATGTCTGAAGGTACTAAAGGCTATTCCTGAGGTCCAAGTACTCAAAAAAGGTCCTTATTCCAAAATATGGACCAAAAATTCGAATCTGGCAACGCTGTGTCTGTGTGTGTTTGTGTGCGCTTTTCTTCCATGTAAAAAATTTAAAAATGTTATAGCTTACCGAACGACTTGCCCGCTTACAGAAACCATAATTTGTGGTCGTGCAGCAGATTACTCAATCAAAAGGCGTCTGAGAAAAGTTTTTGTGCAATTCTGTGAGACGTCTGTTCGCAAATTTTGTTCAGTAGCAGTTTAACCTGTGTCTTGATAGTGAGTGCCATGTACCTTACTTATGCAGTTTTCGGTTTCAAAACGTTTTATGCTGCAGTTCATTTTTGTATAAAAACAGATATTTTTTAAATTTGATTTTGGTGACGGCAGTTAATGGTAGCCCGTAGCCTGAAATTCGTTTCTTGCCGGGGCGGTTTTGGTGAACGCTTTTGCCCAAGGAGCTACGGCCAAGGAGCGCTTCACTAATGGCCGTGGGTCGAACACCCAACCTTCCACTTGAGCGATAGACTTACTATACCGCTGAGCTATGGCTATCGCCGCGCCCCTACACATAGCTATTGACACAACATAGTGATAAAAATGTCTTATTTCATATCTCGATCCGACTGTTCTCCAAGGAATGTTTGTGATCGGAACGACCATTTGTTGGATGAATTCAAAGTTGATTTCCAATAACGACAACCTGCGAGGATCCACAGGCCCGTAGCCACGAGGAGGAGGCATTCTGGGGCAATGCCCCCCAAATATTTTTGTACCCCACAAATTTTGTTCTGTTCAGAAAATTTTGTATTAAAATATATAATAAAGATAAAATATTTCCCCTTTAAAAATGTGTTTTGCCCCCAAACCTTAAAACCTGGCTACGGGCCTGAGGAGAGAATCCATAACCCTTTTTTGAAGTTTCATGTGCTGGTTATATCGAAACTTTAGGTAATTTTACCAAGACAAGACCTTAGATTCGTTTTGTATGCCAATAAAGGGTTTTATTCAAATCCTTCGACGTTCATTAGTATAACAAATTCGGATCTTATGTACTTTTTCAGGCAAATCGTCTTGACTTTCCTTCGTCCCAAAACAATAATGCTACCCGACGATTGGCAGAGAAATCACCGTTAGCTGTTTTCCACACTGCGGCACCTGAAGTCAGGCCTTTCGCGTCATTTTTCAAGTACATAACCGGAAGGTTGCAGAACGAACGCCAGCATGAAATCGTAAGTGTCATTTATCTGGAGACAGAACCATAATCAGTGAGAGAAAATGGGTCCTGATACTCCACTATTACTGTAGCAAATATTGCATACGACGTTTTACAAATAGGGTAATCAGACACTAATTTTTGCTGTAACAATTTGATATTCTTTTAATTGCTTGCGTATTATTTATGTGTTGCACTTACTGAGTATCCAAACATGATGTTGTGAATCAATTCTCTTATTTTTGCAGTTTTCACTTAAGTGCGAACTGATTGGTGTTTACAGCTGCAAGGTGCTTCATTCTTTAAACTAGTAGTTGCAGTTTCACAGCAAATATAAAGTAGTTCTTGCGAAAGGAGCCAACCGACGTTTGGTTGAGTTTAGCTATGCAAATAATTTCAGATTCAAATTGCGTTGCCTCCATTTAAAAATTGATGATAAAGTTTGTAGTAAAAAAAGGAACAAAATTTTGGATCGAAAGTTTAAGAAAACATAGGAAGTGTACCTATAAAAACTGCTTAAAATGTTACTCTCTGTATTTCAAAAACACGAAGAATTAGGTGCAATTAAAAGGATATCAAATTGTTACATTCTTTGTGAAGATTTTTGCGACGTTTTGAGCTATCCTTTTATCATTGTGGTTAAAATGGAAAACATACATCCAAAAATTTTTTTACTGCCTATAAACATTAATTTTACTAAACACTGAATTAACTTGTACCATAGTGGTTTACTTGAACCTTCATACTTGCATCCATGTTCAAACCTGCTGGTGCGGTAAAATCAACAAAAATGAAATTTAAAAAATGTTGTTTGCCAGCTTCTTTTCGATTCAAAATAAAAGAAAATAGTTTGCCTTCATAGTATTTGGAATAATCGTCATTCAAACGTTGGTATCCGCTTTGTTTCAGGCTTCAGACGACTGGTGCTACTTCGCCTTAATCATAGATCGTCTCTTGTTGCGAATTTACCTGATTGGATTCATTGTTGGCACCCTTGGGTATTATTTATGTGTTGCGCTTACTGAGTATCCAAAAATGATGTTGTGAATTAATTCTCTGAAGGTGTTGTAAGAGTAAGAATTCGTCTTGGATTTGCTTCGTCAATCAGGCAACATTTTCCCAGTTTTCAGAAAGAACGTTTGCATTTCTTCATACCAAGACTCATTCTTTGCTGCTATTATTTGCCGATGTACTGAAAACCCTTGTCATGCTTTAAAATACACTTCATGTTTTGAAGGAGAGAAGACGTTATGAGGTCATGTGTTATGAGGTCATGTGTCCCCAGGCGCAGGACCTACGAGAGGGAGGTGCAAGAGGAACATCGTACCCCGACCCGAGAATATGAAATCACGCACGCTAAGTTTTTCTGCAGTCAAGCCCAAAGTTACCAGTATAAACCAGTTGCCAGTATAGCAACTAATCTCATTTTAAATATTAGTATGGCAGCTGTTTTATAAATATTCTGATTACTACACAAAATGTTATACAAGTTTTGACGAGGGTCATAGAAGCTAGGGGTCCTGGTGTCGGTCTTCGTACCCCCTGGTAAAATTTCTCTCTAAAGTCATGCACTGGCATAGAAACTGCGGAAACTTTTAACTACGAACGATAAATCAAGTACCTAACTACAAGGCCAACAGACTTAACAACTTTGTTCCCGATTTGTTCATCTGAGAGACTGAAGTTTGAGTCTAAGAAACAGTTTCCATGATGTTGCATGTGTTTTTTGTTGCAATGACTCACACAAGAAATTTTTATCCACATAGCCCTCGACTTTTGAGCACAACATGCGTAGGTTAAAATAATTGAATGACAGTCTGTAGTAGACTATTTAAATTTGAAAAAGTAGGAATTCATATATCCATTCATAAATGTTTGCGTTGTGAAAAGTCAAATAGCTTCGTCTTGAAAAACTTATCGCGTCTTTTGAACTGATTCAAGATCTTCTTGTAAACCAGCAATTACTATCTAAGGAAAGTGGTTCGGAGAAACCATCCCCTTCTATTTCTTCTGCTGATTCAACTAGATTTATGCGTTCAAAACATATCATATTTCATGCGCTGGCATGCCGCTAATTGCCGTCGCCAAAATTATAAAAAAGCATTACTTGGCACATCTCATGTTACTTTTTAATGTTCAGTGGGATATTTTCAATAAGTTCCATAAGCTGTAGCCTAGTCATTAGGTGGGCTTATCAACAGTCAATTTTGGCGGTTGAAGTGAAGAACTCTGTAAAGGGAACGTTGCTCAGTTTCAATACAACTGCCGTTTTTCTGCATGACGTAATGGTGGCGAGAAGTGCCGTTCTTGAAGTGGGGTAGTGCAGTTGGTGTGTTTGCGTGGGTAACTTTGAGCTCAGATTGTCGATTTGAACTGCAACTAGAGTGAATCCGAGCCAGCCGATAGGCAGCGTAAGTTTCGTAAAGGTCTCCTTGTTCAACGGTATACTTAATATTTGCAGTCATAGAAAAAATCATTTCAACAAGAAAAGCTTATGAAAGGTGTTGCTCTCATTTTGTTGAATTTGAGGCAAGAATCTTAGTCTGCAAAACCTAACGCCAGGGTAAACGATATGTTTGGATATGATTGCGGTAATGGCTTTTATTAAAAAGGGCGTTAATCGAAATGGTTGAACAACTTGGCAATGGCTCAACTAAATAAAATTGTTCAACGCAATTACCGTCGAATGTAAGACGTTGTAATCACTGCTGAACATCCAAAAGACCTATGGCCCACCTGGCATGGTTTGGTGATACAGTTTTCGAAATAGACGTCTGATGGTAACCAGTCCTGTGGCAACGGAGGGCTTCGGTGGGCTTAGCCCCCCCAAAAAGCTCCAAGCCTTCTCAATGTAAAATGTGAAATACTATAAGTCAGTGGAGCTTTTGTCAAATTTTAGAATGTCAACCCCCTGCACAAACGTAAAGTCTCCCAATTGAAGACCTTCTGGCGATGGTTCTGTAACGAACAAAGGCAAGGAATAACACTATGCACGTGTAATTGGAAAAGGTCCAACCCAACAAGTGCACGGCTCACGATGAAGCCTGCAAGCCAGCGCTTCTCAACCATAGCCGGTTTTAAACCTGTTTAAGATATTTTTTCAAAATGGGTCCCCGCACCAATAGAGGGCTCTGCGCAAGTGCCGACAGAGTTAAGGTTTGAAGCCTTTTATATATATTCTAAGGCAGGGGTTCCCAAACTTTCTCTGTCCATGTACCCCTTCAGCATTTCGATAGATGAGCATGTACCCCTAAACATGAGCGCCGGAAAGATTTTTTTTCCAGGGACGGGTCAACAGTGGATTTTCCAGGGGTGGGCCAAAACATTTTTGCAGGGAGGGTAAAAGTGGCAAAATTAGATTTTCACCACTCGAAACTAAGATAACAACCTTTTCTGAAAAAAATTTGATGGGAAAATGTCAAATTTCAAAATCCTGCAGCGGCCTTGGCCCTCCTTCCGACGCCCATGCCCCTAAAACTTCTTATGGCAAAAAGACTGAGGAAGATAGCAAAAATACATTTACCAA
>JGI24021J15306_10011852_pt1 | contig 10831 bp, 9 predicted proteins | sample Ectturendosymbi1_FD_15306 | JGI IMG/M metagenome (IMG submission 15306)
CCCCCCTCTTTTTTTATGCAGAACCGCATGCACGAGTCGATGAAGCTGTTCGACTCGATCTGCAACAACAAGTGGTTCACCGAGACCTCGATCATCCTCTTCCTCAACAAGAAGGATCTCTTCGAGGAGAAAATCCTCAAGTCACCCTTGACCATCTGCTTCCCTGAATACGAAGGTTCGTCAATCGATGCCCGCGCAAACGCTCAGCAATAACAATTTCCTTTTAATGGCGTCTCACAAGCAGAGTACTTTGCGTCGTCGCCGGTTCGCTCGGAGCAGCATTTAGTCTTTGTGTTTTACGATCTTAGCTGTACTTAACAGCGCGACCAGCAGAAGTAATCGCGGTGCAATTTCTCGCCCGTCAAGAGCGCTTACAAGGCATGGCGGCGAATAGGACTTGCGTTTGGTGACACGTGGCACTCCAAGGTGACATGTGGCACTTCCAAGTGCGTCATCCGCTCAGATGTAGCCTCGTTGCAACTGAAGGTCATAACTGTATTTCCTGTCCTAAGCTTGCCGATGACGTCGATGCCGGATTTGCTTGCGAGGCTTCCGTTGGAAACAAGGGTTTCGCCGTTTGTGTCAAATTAGGCGGTGGAGACAATGCTTGTGGCGCTGCCAGGGAAAGAACCTGTGGAAGAATCTTTATCGTAGAGTTTCAATATTTAAAAGTGCAAGCGTGTTTACGTCAACAATATAAACACTCCTTGTAATGATTGCAGCTGAGCCCAGGGGTGGGGTGGGCAAATTTTAGACTCCTTGACAAAATTGGATCCTAAAATCCGACAGAGGACCAAATAAGGTGCACACAGATGGATTGTTTGAGTACACCAATATAAACGAGATGAAAAGATGAGTTTGTTTTAATTGGGCGGGCAAGTTCAAATGGCTGGATGAAAGAAAGAGCTTTATGGGCCTATTTTGCCCATGCCCGGCTTTTCGTTTGTTAACAGGGTAGCACAGGAATGTCCAAATATTTTTTCAACGAGGGCCAAACTTGACCGTGTGAAGGCATCCGCGGGCTAGCAGACCCTTCCGACATTTTTACAGGGTCAGCATAGTCCAGGCATTTTTTGCATAAGGTTTGAAGCAGTGGCACCCCTTTTCGACAGCTTATCACGTCAAAATTTAACGGAAAGCGTCTTAAGCAGTGTTCTCTCATTTGTGCAGTGAAATCTCATTCTCACGCACTTGCAGCATTCAAACTTTGAAAGTAAACAATCATTAACACTTTTTGGGCCGAAGCAGAACCCTCTGAACATATCGCATAGCCCTTTTAGGAGCTACTTCAATCAAATGTTAGCCTTTTTTTCCTATTTTGATAAGATTTATACTTATTCTAATAATTCACAAAGTTTGTGACTCATTCAAAACTCACTCAGCCTTAAAGTATTCACGCCTATTAAAACATTGACTCAGTGTGAAATTTACCAACAGGGAACACTGGTCTTATGTGGCGTGAACCACCATCGCTTCGGCGCAGAAGCGTGATCAGGGCTTTGGATGGCGGTGTGTACAACACAATCTGATACCAAACCTGCCTGTCGCGCAAAATGTGGCCGCGTGCTGCGCTTTGGGAAAGCAAACATAGCAAACATACCCTGCAATGAATGTCCGCTGGAAAGCAAACATACCCTGCAATGAATGTAAATAATAGTGAGCGACCTTCCAGCTTCGAAAAATTACCATCTAATCAATTCAGCAGTCAATTGAGTGAAATGACTAAGCTCGGCCGAGTTGAAAATATGCCTTTTGAGTTTTTTCTTGTTGTTTCAGTTTTCTTTGTTGTTTTCAGTTGTTGTCGCAAAGAAACGCTTTTTCGCCCACAATGTGCAATTGAGCGGCCATTTTGAAACCAACCAAACAGCGTCTAGTTAGGCCAAACCTCCAGCAAATTNTGAATTGCAGCTAAAAANATTCCACTNGCCATTTTTTCAAAATGCTTCAAAGACCTTGTAGTTAATTCCACTTAACCAGAAAAATTTATTCCAAATGCGTGTTTTAGTAANGTCTTGGTACCGTTGTCATGTGTNTGGGTTTACCAAAAAATTGTCATGTGTTTGCCCGATTTCAATTTTTAGCCATATGTTTTATGCAAAGCCACATCGCAAGAACAATGATTCCAAATGTACACCAAACTCAACATCCATACGGGGATCCCACGCGGTATTGAAAGTATTGAATTGTGGAATCGGTTTTCAAGACCTTGAAAATTTTTTTAATTTGGCCAAAATGCACGCAAAGCATTGAAAAAGTGTGGAATTTTTAAATTCAACCATTTGTTTATCGAAAATTTGTTCTTTACCACTGATGGCAGTTTTGCTGATGTTTTTGGCATTGTGTTCCATGAGTAAAACGTTTGAAAAATGAAGCTAAGTGATGGTATTGCAGTCTTTTGATTTAGTATTGAGAAAGTATTGAAAAAGTATGCAAAATGGTTTTTAAAAATGTGTTGGAACCCTGCATATATTTCCCAACCAGGAACTGACTGAGCAATCCTAACCTGCACTGAGATAGCACCAAGCACTCCGTGCCAGAAGCAGCAATCAACCTGCTTCAACTCTGAGAAGGAACTGAAAACATGTCGGGCGGCGCTTCATAGTCTTTGACATTTTAATGATCTTCGGCGCAAAACGTCAGAACCTGAAAGTTTCCTTTTATTGTAATGACCGCTCGTGGCAGTTGTCAATAACGCGCCCTCATGCATGGTCAAAACAATATTGCCATGCTTGCGCTGAATTACATTCAATCGATTATCCCATCGTCTGCGGCAGCACAGAAGCCCTGAGGGTCCTGTACCGTAGTGTACGACGCTATTGCGAACGACAGTCATGATAATATGGCTACTTGTACCCGGTTTAATGAAATCAACATCAGAGTGTCCACTTACACAGCTTTTCCGATCTTTCTATGGATAGAAATCCTTTCTCAGCACAGAATCAGACACCAAGATCTTACAGAGTATATATTTCGCCTACAAAGCAGGCATCATCAGCTCTGCGAAGTGCATGTTTAAAGAAATAAACCAAATTATCGGCAATAATTTTGAAAAGTGGCTGAGGCGCTACGTCGTAACTCACGAATGAGAAGGGGGTTGTGCCTGATTTTCCTTATGGCAGGAAATCATGACGTAGTTTCCGGTTCCGGCCGGCAGTGAGCTTGCCCGGAAGACGCTAAGCTTGTCCTAGTGCTTTAAGTTTTTTCCTATTATCAGGTCACTTTCGGTAATGTAATGTAATGGTCAATAGGTAAAAAAAACGTTGCACAAAAATGCCTTGCGTTTCAATCTTACTTTTGATATGTATTGCTACTCAACGCTTCGAGTGCATTTGGAACAAAATCGCAGCAGTAAAACAAGATAGTAAAATCGTTCCAGATTATACCGCATTTTTCTTTGTTCACGGCGAAGACTGGTTCCAATCCAACCGAAAATTGAAAACCCTGATTCTCCGGTGCAGCCCTGCTTAAGAAAGAAGAACATATGACTGTTGCGCTTTCTGTTCAGTCGCTGTAGCGAATGCAGAAGCGTAGTTGGGAGTTGGTTCACAGATCTGTGTGTCCTGTGTCATCATTCAAACTGGCACTGTGGTCAAAAATGCTATTCTTCGTGTCAGTTGGGTTTCAACAAGCACAGCATTGCGATGTGAACGGCGCACAGGCCAGGTTTATCCCAGGCTCGTAGCCAGGTTTCAGGGATTGGAGGCAAATACGTTTTTCGGAGAGAAATTTTTTTGTTTTGTTAATTATTAGTTTCATTAGAAATTTTTTTGGCATAACAAAAAGAATTGGGGGTACACAAAAATACTTTTGGGAGGACTGCCCTCGTGGCTACGGGCCTGACTTATCCTCACAGTGTGGTATTAACACACGTTGCCGCTTTTATTCAACAACAACGTATCAATAAGTTACGTTGAATTAGCGGCAACGCGCCATCGGACCGCAGTGATAATACAACGAAAAAAACTGTCAAAACTCGCAGTTTCCATTCACGCCCTGCCAATGCCTGGCAAGCGTGATTCCGTTGTTTTCGTTTTCCAACACTCTTCAATGTGAGACGAATCAGTTCGACTTAATAATCATAATCAGCATCTTCACTAGCTAACTGCCGAAAACCATACGTTGTGTTTGAAACCAATAAAAAGATTATGTCACGATGGAAACCTTGTCCTTGAATTTAACGGTTGAGTATAAAATTAAGTCTACTATCAATTGAACTTGATAAATGTCTGCGAAATTAACAAAGGTAGTTACTGTAATGCGGTGTGCTTAACCAAAAAAGCTCTCAGTTGAACAAGAAACACTTGCCAAAAATCTTATTTTATTCACTTAACAAATATATACATAGGCGTGGTACACCCGCTTCTGACTTCTGTGATGCTCCAGCGTCAGTTTTTCGTTTTGTTTCCTCAGAAACATTTGTTATTCGTTTTCAATCGATGCGTTTCTTTCAAACGGATTAAACACTTCCTAATGTGGTTGTTAAAGACAAAGGACACATGTACGGTAGTTCAAAGCAGCTGCTTTTTCAAACTAGTATTTTCAATCGCTCAGAACCGCTTTTGAAAAACAGCAGCAATCGCTTGAAGCACCACTTTAAAATGCAACGCAAGACTGCCCTGACCGCATACCGGGCATGCTGTGAGAAACCGCAACGTTTAACAGTGTTTTATTTCGATTCCTACAATGCCAAGTGAACTGTTGTTCTAAACCTGATCCAGCTCCACCCGACGCTGTTGCGACTGCTCAGAGCTGTGCGTTTTCCCTTTTTCTTAGATGTTATTTTTTTACGAATGAAAAGCTCTAGAGCGTGAAGTGATTTTTGCCATCACCACTGCCAATACAGGAGCACCGGCTCCCGCGGGAGAGTTACCTTAAACCTGTTGCTGCAGCAGCAGTGGATCGATAAGTTGCTGTCGGTGGGCACAGGATGTGGGCTGTCTGTTGTCACGTGACCGCTGCACTGCCACCTGCGGTGAACTTCGACCGCTGACTGCGCACTGGCGTTGCTTGATGCAGCTGCAGTCGAAATGCGTTCGATGGCTTGAATTGTCTTCGCCGCTACCGAAAGCGCTTCATTCACAAGAACATAGGTCCGCAAGCGATGCCGCGCAGTAACCTTGCTGAAAAAAGCAGCGGTGCAACGTTAGCTGAAGCCCAGGCGTGACAAGCATGTGCGGTTTGTCGACTTTAGCTTTTGCCGACACGTCAACTAGACGTGCAGGAGCTTCGACAGTTTCGAAGTTTACCCTGAAGTCATTTTTACTCCTTTATCCTCGAAGCCTTTCTTTACTATCCAAACCAATCGGCAAGTGGGAATAACTGCTTATATCAGGGGTGAGGAACCTGCGGCCCGCGTGAACATTTGATATGGCCCGCATCAGAATTTTTCGGTATCCAAGTGGGTGGGGTGCAAAATCGCGTCGAAACGAGGCTCCATGATAAGCGAGTGCTTATGCAGTAAGTCAAGAGAAGTCACTGCAGCTCGTAAGTTAGATCCTAAAATTCAATTGATCTTACGGCCCGCCAGCCATAATGCTGCACAGTTCATGCGGCCCGTGATAATGAATAGGTTCCCCACCCTTGGCTTATATCTTCAAACTAGTGTCACTATTCGTAGCAGAACTGAAACGTGGTAACGTACGCACTGAAACAGTTCAAATTCACTAAAATTTAGGTCTACCACAAATTTCATTTTACCGGCTTATCGCAGACTTTCGGATTAATCTTACCTCTCAATCTCCGTAACGAACTGCTTCCGATCTGCAGGTCAAAACACTTACGAGGAAGCGGCCGCCTACATTCAGCTGCAGTTCGAAGACTTGAACAAGCGCAAGGACACGAAGGAAATCTACACTCACTTCACTTGCGCCACAGACACCAACAACATCCAGTTCGTGTTCGACGCGGTCACGGACGTCATCATCAAGAACAACCTCAAGGACTGCGGGTTGTTTTGAGCTGTGAGTTGTGAGCGCTCGTTTTTATTTTCACACCAATTGTTTTATCTCGTCAACTTTTATCGACTCACCTTCGCCGGGCTATACTTAGTCTGACGCAATGGCCGCTCTCCCAAAATCGTCGTGGCGACGTGGTTGTCATGGCCATTTAGTGTAAAAGCACAATTTTCTCAAATACCACTGTCTATCGAAAGGTACCCTTTCCAGCAAAGAATCAGCGACTAAGTTCTTACAGAGTATATATTTCCCCTACTAGGTCGGCATCATCAGCTCTTATTCAAATAGAATCTAGTGGGGACACCTGCTGCGTGGGCTGGTTTGTTTTTTGAAATACCGACGAACGTTAAGCTTTCAGCGAATACTGCGCGCGTCCGATGCTCAGGTTCGGCGTTCACGAAGAACAACCCGTTTTCAGAGGCAAGCTTTTCGGTTTATCTACAAAAAAGAAAACTCGGGGGGCGGGGGGGACGAACATTTTTTCCGCGGNCAAAANGCGCGCATGTCTCTGTCGCCGCAACGTAGTCAAGTTCACTGTGGCCCGATCGAAGCAATGCCAGGAAAAAATTAGCCTCGCAAAGACGCGCCCCTCGGCCGTCGTTCCGTTGCGTTTACTCTTCGCCGGTAAGTTGCAGTCCCCGGCGTTTGTATTCGTGCTGAGGTAAGGTGTCTCGTCAGCAGCGTTTCAGGAAGAGGCCGCAAGACGCGGCGGGCTTTTTGTTCTTTGCACCCGTGCGTGGCTGGCTCGCTTGTTTTTGCTGCGGCCTGACTTGGTCAGTTACGTCCGTGTGAGTGGAGGCAGCACCGCTATTGTTGCGTGGGTTCGCTTTTATTATTCTGCAGTAACCGCCCGCTCGCCAGGCGAGGAAACGTGACGCGCGGCGCTGCTACATCGTGTTCCGACGTTCAACTTCCCTCTCAGGTGCCCGACTATGCGCTGAACCATCAGATCATTTGGGCAGTGAAATCTCATTCTCGTGCACTTGCAACATTCCGAATTCAATATCGTGTACATACTGCATATAACCCTTCCATGGCTTGAAACGCGTCATTTGTTGTGTGTCTCTACATGGTTGCGCAGTTGCATGCTCACCATTTAAAAACAAAACTTTGCTCCGTGGAAAGTTTTCTTAGAAGAAACACTGCCAACGCTGCTTACCCTAGAAAAGGCGAAAGCGCGACGTTCGGCGGCGGTTTGTCCGCAACTGACCCCGCTTTTGTACTTCGCCCTGCGAGTTACGAATCAGTCGCCGCCCTCAGCTGTTGCGCAACGACGGTCATGGCTTGCTGTCGGCAGAACTCAGCTATCCGCGCTTCTCGGTCTGAAGCAAATAGAACTTGGAAATTCGAACCGCTTCTTTGTCATGTTGCAGAATTGCAACCCACGTCCCACTGGGCGGATCCGGCTCTCTGCTAACTATACCCGGCCCACGGTCTGTCCACTGACCGATTGATTCGAACCCATGGATCGTCTTTCAAAAAATATCCGATAGGCTACTTTGCTGTGCTGGCACCTCATGAACAATTAGTCGAAACTGTATTACATGTAGGTCAGTGTGGACCACAAGAACCTCCAGGTGGACCACCTGGACCACGTTGAGATTCACTGATTTGAAAGATATTGTAGCAAGCGACCTCTAGTCGATAAAATAATATACCAACTACCGAAGTCTCGTCGCGTCAGGCTATAAATATTGCAATATGGCAACTTCTGTCCAATGTCGTAACTGACGGAGGAGCGAATCGCACCCCTGGAAAGCTTAATGTAAAACCGGACCCCACTTAGCTTATATTTCAGTTTTAGTATTCTTTTGGTTTACAGTAGGTTGTTGTTTTTTGCATTTTACGGATTCTTTTCCGGTGATTTCGGATTTCAGCGTAGCCATCCACATCGGATTCATCATCATTTCCCAAACTTTTTCTGAGTGTTTGCTAGTGGGCCCCCTACAGTGGCCTGTAACCCCTTTCAGCTAAGTTTTACCCCCCCTGGTTCAAACCTCTAGTTACCCCATTGCTTCTGCCCAGTGGTGACTTTGGCGCATTTGGCAATATTGAATAGCCGCGGTAAGCTTGGGTCTTTCAATGTACGCAAGTTATTGGGGCAACAGGCCTTCGGAAACGACAAGTTTGCTGAACGCCGGAGTGCTGGATATTGTCCTACCTGAGTGATGTTTAGGTTGTGAATATAAATTGAATGCTCCACGACGTAACAATTAAGATAGCGAGTCGAGGAGGAAAGGGTCGTATTGTCTGTTGCCTTCAACATTTCCTCTTTCGTTAAACTGTCCCTGAAATGACGATGTGAGCCATCATCTTCCTCGTATTCTTGCGATACTGATTGCTCTGCTCATCACTTCTGCCCGTTTCTCCTGAAAATATGCAAGCCTTTCTGAACCAATGACGTAAGTAGGCCGCGATTATGACGTACGGAGAGACGGTGTGTTCATCAGAGCGTAAAAGTTTGCAAAAGTTTGCGCATGTTTTTAACTTGGTAATTTAGCAAACATTTTAAAGGTTACCATATTTCCATATGTTTGTGCCTGTGAGTCGTTAGTAGGTGTTATTTGTCCAATGAGGTTTTCTTTGAATTTTCTTTGAAAATTCATTCTTCGCCAACAATGACCCGTTTACGTATACTGACATCAGCTACATGGGCTGCGGTATCAAGCTTCGAAGTCGGGTTTCTGTTGAGTCTCCTGTGTGCAAGACGGTGGCTCAGCACGAAGTTTTTGATTTGTACACGACGCTTTATACTTTAAATGTTCGTTTTTTTGACCAAATTAAAGACACACTGTGAATCCACTGTCTCTCTGTACGTCATAATTGCGAATTATTTCATATTTTCGGCAGAACTAATAAGCAAAAAAGCAGCGAACAGTTTGTATCGCAAAAATGTGGAGAAGGCAGAATTTGAAATAATGCTTACTGCAATCGACACTAACGCAATCAGATCAACCTGGGACCGACCGATGCTGTCCCCCACTCCGGCACCACGTTCAGGACCATTCGATTGACCTTATCAACGTTCCGCACCTAGCCGTTTCTGATTCTTATTGCCAGTGATGAAAAAAAAGTAGTAACTTGCCAGACCTGCGGTGCTTCAAGCGTTACCGGAAATTAGTGCTGCAAACGTCTACTGCGCATCATTCAAATATTAAAACCATTTCTGCTGATCTAGACTATTGCGAAACTGCGTGGCGTTAGCGTCCGGTTTCTGTGCGTATGAAGCAGAGATACTGGGCGAGGCAGGCTTCGCGCCGTTGTCGTGCTATTCGAACGACGTCAGCGATTCTGTGCGGATAGTAAGGAGCAGAAAGGCAGTACCTTGCGGATGTAAACACGACGAGAATGCCGATGTTTGCGTCGTTTTTCCGACCAGGTGTTTCACAACAGCGTTTTTTTGTGTAAAAGCACTTCTCGCGCAGACGCTCGATGCGTGGAAAAAAAAACGAAAAACACAAAAAGCGTTTCGTTTCGCTTCTTCCTGCTTGCGGCACAATGTTAAACTTAACGTCACTGTTTAGATTTCGTGTTTTTACCAACGCGTAACAAAAGACTTACATCTCGGGCACGCACTCTCGTGCTGTGACTCCTGTGTCTTCCTCAACGATTTCGTCGGCTTTGCAGCCGAACAAACCCCAGAGCATAATCCCAAAAGCGCTTGCGGCCAGTCAGTGCTTTAGTGTTCGCTCCGTGAGCCGGAGATCCGGCTGAAGTAACTTGATCCGTCGACGGACGCATGGCGGAGTTCGCAGTCGATTCGGGAAAGATCCGTTTTGTTCTCGATGCGGTCACACGCCGCTGGTCGCACGGCGGAAAGTTGCCGAATCGCTCGCGCGTTCCATCGAACGCCGCTGACCCTGAACATCTCGCCGCCCGCTTTTCCTGCTTTCGTGTGAACTGCAATCAACGCCCCCGTTCATCAGATCTCTCAAAATGAATCCTTTCCTCGACCCAACCCTCATCGTTCGCGTTACTTGGCGCTGATGGATGCTTTTGTAGCAAGTACCGCAGTAAGGCTGCTTCGTGCCCCAACTTCACGGAACGTAAGGCGCTCGACCTCACAATCCCAAATATGACCCCACAATGCCAAATATGTCTTCACAATACCAAATACAAACAACGCTTGTGAAAAACAACGTATCGCGGCCGAAACCAGTGGTTGGGCTGTGGCTTCTTGCTCCCTGTTATGAAACTACAGGGAAGAAAGGCCGTTATCAGTCTTGCAGGTGTAAATGGGAAGGTTTCTTAAAGTTTAAGACAGTTCACAAAATGCTAATTTGTGTTCTTGACTACCTGATATCCGCCTTTGGCTGGTACGTTTTTATCTTTTAATTTTCTTTTATTCTTTTAAATGCTTCTAAAAATAGTGAGTGTGGGATGTGATCTTGTGACGGTTTCGATTGCGCGTCATAGTCGATACGGACCCGCTTACTTTACTTAAAATGATAAAATTCATCTCGCAGATGCTGACTCAGTATCTACAACGCAAGCCTTGTATGGAAGCGCCGTGTATGACAGCTGTGATTTTTGAGCTTTCGAAAACTCGTCTCATGCCAACCACCACGTATATTCCCCACCATTTTTAAATGTTTCAGACGATCAACAGCGTATTTAGGCGTTTCTGTTGGTCGTGATGCAGCTGCGAATACCCGCTCACGATGTAGGCGCCTCTTTTTATAACACGCAAGTAGTGTTGAGAAGATTTTGGCTTTAAGCGGTGTGGTTGCGGAAGCTTTGCTCGTCGCGAGGGCGGTGCTACTGGCAGGGCTGTATCGCAAATCGACCCAGTGCCGTGGCAAGGGTAAGTGAGGCCCCCCCCGAAATTTCACGTGGGGCCCCCCATACGCTATTGGCCTATTATTATGAATTGCAGT
>JGI24021J15306_10011853_pt1 | contig 10831 bp, 6 predicted proteins | sample Ectturendosymbi1_FD_15306 | JGI IMG/M metagenome (IMG submission 15306)
ACCTTGTTTCAAACGAGGGATGAGTTGGATTATTGGATTTATTTATTGCAGCTGATAAACGCACTCTTCTTGAAAGCAAAAATGATGGCAATTAAAAATGACTGTCTTCAGTCTGCAGTGCATTTCTAAAATTTGTTTTGTTTTCAAAATATCAAATGTCTGGCGACAAACGGCTGTTTTCTACAAAACAACAATGACGGGGATGATCAATCAAAAGTGTGGGTTTTCGAGTCAAAAACAGACACATGATTGTTGCTGAAATATTTGACGTGTACTGTTACTGATTTCAGTGCGTTTTGTTCAGCTGTTGATTTTGTGGCGTAAAAATCTCTTGACAAAATGTAATCGTCTAACTTTGCAAGCAAAATTGAGTTAAAGGGAACCTTCGGAGTGTTTGACTTGGTTGCTGCTGAAGTATTGTGTTTGTTAACGGTAAAACCTTTGCAACATTCACTTCATGGGCGCAGACGTCGAAAATCTCAAAATTGAAAATCTTGAATGTACGTTAAATTTCTTCAATTCCTGCCATTGGACGACCTATTGAATTAAGAGTTTATGTGAATAACTTCAGCAGGAAAAGATGTTTTAGTGTGGTTTGATTGCACACCCGGTGCAACTAAGAAGTTTGTCCAAGGTTTATAGGCTGCGAAAATCACTGTTGTTCTCGTCGATACGTAGGTTTGGTGGCGATGGTACAGCTGTTAAGAATTTGCTTGTATGTTATACAACCTTCTAAAAGTGATGATTAATATTATAATTTTAATGATCCCAATATAAGATTAGTCTGACATCTTTATGTTTTTCGAAGTGCACCATAAGTTTTTTTGTGTCACCCCACAAATTTCGTGCTTAATAGAAGATTTGTTGCAACATATCATTAAAACAAAAATCTTGTCCACCTAAAATGTATTTTGCTCCTATCCCAAAGCATAAAACCTGGCTACGGACCGCGAAGATGGAAGCAGTTTTTAAGCAATGGCATTGAAATAATGATTTTCTACTTACCCATTGTTTATTAATCGAACTGAGCAGCTCGGCCAGAACCTAGCCGGTGAGTTGCTGCTACGGTCTTTTTGTGTAACATTGAGCAGGAAACTACAGGCAACTCCTCCAAATCCCAGGGAGAAACACCACAGCAAGGCAATCCATACCTTTATAGTCGTGAAAAATTGGAAATTTGACATCACTGTTTTATCAACAAACCAGATGTCCAGGTTGTGTATCAGTTCTGCTAATATTTCCATAAAACAACGATGGATAATGTTAAAGTAATTAATGATAAAATTGATTACTTGAAGCTTAAAGGACTTTGGGAAAGGACACAGCCTCATGTTCAAACTCTCTTATATCAATTTTCAAAACGTCAATGATTTACACTTTTCAAAAAATAAATTTGTTGAGAACGAATTAACGAAATGACTCCACATACAAAATATCTGTTACTTCCTCTCTTCTTTATGTCTGCAAGCACTAACAACTGCTCGCTTTTTCTGAAACAAAGATGCAAAGGAACGACGTTTTTTGAAGAAAAACACGAGAAAAAATCTAACTGCATTTTTGCCATTTGGTTCATGCTAGCGTCATAGGTTTTGTTCACTACTTCTGCAATGATTCCAGATCAGTTTGCGTTGGTTGACATTGAAGTAATGCAAAACCACTAACTATAACCGCACGCACAAGCATACCTTTTTTTATCGATTTGAATCTCATAGGACCCTTATCGCCGATATAACGCCACACAGCGAATAGTGCAATGTTCAGTGACGTACAATACGAAGTAGTTTTGTCGGTGGCCTGGTACAACTTGCAAAGAAACGTTCCCCACTGCCAGTCGTAGAAGCCCCACGTTCTAAATTCAAAGTTTTTTTGTGACTTACCACAAGCATTTTAAAAAATGACCAAACCACAAGACTATAATACCACGTTTTCCTTTTGCCAGTTACCAACGTAAATACCTGCCGACCTGATGCAGTGGTGAACGAACTGACCTGTTCCATTTTCTTTTGATTTTTTTGTATTCTGTTTCCATAGAGGGTTTTGACGGGCAATGTTTTATTCTGATTTTGAAAAATATCCCTAACATCATTTGCAACAGCAAGGTTTCCAGACTTTCTAGTTTAGGATTTGATGGTATAATCAATGATGCATAAGTTGCGTGTTGAAATACTCAAAAGAAAGTGTTTCAAAATATTTCGAAGAACTGCGGTTGCTGCAAGTTCATGTCGAACTGATATATATACATATATCTTTCACTTCAAACACCTTTGGTTGGTAGCTTTCCAAGTCTGTATTTGCTTTTCCGGTTTGTCTTAGTACCAGCTTGGAGAAATTTTGGACTTCGTGGATTTGGTTTAGAAAAACATTTTACATGTTTACATTTGTGACTTAAACTGTTTAGTTACTTTATTTTCGAGGATTTTGCACTGCCTAAAGCAGTGGTCTCAAAAACGCGCCCTTCGGGCCCAAGTGACCCGCGAGAGCGTTTTGTGCCGCCCGCGATTCTTTTCGAGAATTTTCAAAATATTGACATTTTCGTTATTCAGTTCATTCACTGGTTTTTAAAAATGTTCCTATGTAGAAATTTAACAATTTCCTTTCAACGAACATAGAGACGGGTAGAAAAGACTTGTCTACAACTCATGATACCTTTTGCGGGAAATAAGCTGTAAAAGCTGTTTTTAAGGTACAGGAAGGAACCGCCATTGTTGCGTCGGTGTCATAATGCCGCCCTCATGTTACTTTATAAGTAGCCTACTCATTTGGCCCTCGCAGTAATTTGAATTTGAGAACCCCTGGCCTACAAAGTCTGAGCGCGGTTTTTTGTCATTAACGTGGCGATTGATGCGCGACGCATTTCATTAATTTTGTGAGTTTCATGGTAGCAACTGCACAAATCATACCATTGGATAGACAGGTAGCGACATTTGCACAACAACTTTGCGATATCAGGGGTTACCACTGAAAGGTTTTGTTCCGGGCACGTTTGTGTATGAGAGGTTTGGATTGAGTCTACTGCAACCACAGTCTCGGGACAAACATTGCGCAACACACACAATCTCTTTGTCAACGGGATAAGATGGGCCGTGTTTTCCGGCCCTTGTCTGCCACAACCTTCTGTCAATTGAGTGCCTCGACATAAAAAAAAGCAAGGTAAGGAGTTAATGCAGTAAATGAAGTAATTCTTTCATTCAGAACATACTTTGTTGGTAAACTATTGAATGCTTTCCACCAAGCAAGATCTTATCATTTTAGATGAGAATGGAAAGCTGATTTTTGGAATTCATATATTCCAAATCCGACATTTATTGCTAAGAAGTTAAACTCGAGCTATAAGCGATAACCTTTCGAACGAATCTACGCCATAATTGTTGTTCAACACACACGTTGCTTTAAAAAGCAGTGATTTAGGAAGAAAATGCATTTGCATTAAAAACCCACCTTCGATATAACCACAAAGGAGAGGCAATCATTCCAGATAAGAGATCAGATACTGACAGACTTAGAATAAACATGTTGCCTTTGGTTTTCAAGTGTCAATAACTGCAGATTGCAAGCATCGTCAGCAAGTTGCCAAATGTTCTCCAAAGCCCCATAAAAATTATTAGACATGCGACGAGTATCTGAACGCAAGAAATGTATCGGATCTGTTGCAAGTGCTGAAAACAGGAAAACAATTTCATTGCTTTGCATTGGCGACCAAAGTATTTTAACCGTTAGGTATATTTCAAAAGCACAGAACCAGAAATGTTTACCTGCTGCTCCCACGTAGCCGGCGATGTTGATTGACAAACATTTTCTGCAGTACCATTGATTTTCCATGATTGTGTTGTTAAAACGTCAACGCCCTCATTTCTGTCATTTGAATAAGTATTGATATTCAAAGATAGGTGAAGATCTTTGGTTTTTGTGGAACTAGCCCTGCAAAGCAAAAGTCGTTGCCTTGTTTTCCGTATTTTTCGGACCCTACGGCGCACCGGATTATAATGCGCAGTCTCAGAAATTGCATGCTAGTTGTTCTTTTTTCATACATAAGTCGCGCCGGATTTTAAGGCGCATTGAATGAAGCAAAATTTAGGTCAAACTGTATTCAACTCATTCACAATATCTCCCGAGTGCCGGAGTCGCCCGAGACACCACTGGGAGTTTATTCTGTCATTACATGCGAGGGAGTTTAAGCTGTCTCCAATGCCTAATCCGCTGGACACCAATAGAATAAAATAAAAGTTGTGCGCGTGTTTGATTGGGTGTGCGCCAATGTAGTCACGAGCACCGCGGGGTAATACGATCTGTGGTAGGTGCTAGCTACTCTCGGACGCTGCTCATTGCAAATGTTGTTAGTTTATTACATAACAAGATGGTCTGTTTACAAAAAAATCGTAATCAGCAATTAAATACATAACACCGTTTAGCACATTCAATTGGTTCTAGTGAGAAAGCACAACCAGATCCACACATTAGGCGCAATGCATTATAAGGCACACTTTTGATTTTTGAGAGAATTAAAGGATTTTAAGCGCGCCTTGTGGTCCGACAAACACGGTACGTTTTTTTGATGAGAATTATTTGTTTATAATAATGTTCTTAACAGGCTTCTAGTTTATGTTAAAACACTGATTTCCCAATGGTACCTACAAATTGTCTACGTTTTCAATTTTGTAACGAACCCATGTCTAGCAAATAGACAGTGAGTATCAAGTAATCTTTATATTTACTGAAAACGACGTTTTCAGAATTGAGCGTTTGCTCCAAGGGCGTAACGAGATTAGATGGCGCCCGCGTCAAGAATCAACTTTGGCGGCCCCATGTTCGAACCTGAGGTCTTCCGGAAGGAAATGTGCTGTATTGAAGAAAGTACTTGCGCTGGGACATTTCGGTGCCACCATAGCGATTCAGCGCCCGGGGAATTGTACCTCTTTGCCTCCCCTCATTCCGCTCCTGGTTTGCTCATATGAATCGTGCAGTAATTGCACAATATTAAACTTTTTTCCAATAAAAAAATTGTTCGACATTGCCAAATGATCTCATAAAAAAAAACTAAATAGAGCATTGCTCCGAAAACTAAGCATTTGTTTTTTATTGTTACAGCCGATCCACAAAAAAACAATAATCCTGAAGGAAGAAGCGAAATACAATGGATTTGCATTACTTCACAAGTTATACTTCTGACTTGTTCTGACAACATCTTCAATACAATTCTATAAGAAAGTCATAAAGGATTTATTAATTATTATTTTGTATAGAGTTTCTGTGATTGCTAAGAAAACCTCCCGCTATAAATACAAACACTTAAAATTTAAGTGCAGTAAAACAGGGTATTCTTTGAAAACATTGATTTGATGCGCTGTCATTATTTGACTGGCAATTAAACGCTAAATGTACTTTAAGAAAAAATTGTGAAAATTTCATGTGGAATAAATTCAGTGTTACATCGTCTACATCAGTGCCCTTCAACAGTGGTTCCGCGGAACCCCAGGGTTGCGCAAAACATGTAGTGGGTTTCCGCGAGTTAGGGTTCCGTGAGGGTTCCTCGTTTTTTAGGGGAATTGATTTCTTGCTCCAGTGTGTTGATGTGTCATTATGTAATTTTCAGATCACCGTGCAGCATCCAGACTCCAAGCAGACCAGCTAGTTGTACAGGAGGTTGAGTGCAGACAGTGTAACAAGAAATATTGAGAGTTTTACGTCACTTGTTCATTGTTGTGCAATTAAGAAGAACGTTATTGTTGCATCATAGTTATACGATGTTGCCCATGCACAGTTTACAGTACTGCATATCGGAGTAGTTTGGAGTAGACAACAGACTAGAGCTGGTGTTCAGCCTTTGTGGGCATGAAGTAAAAACAGTGTGAAATCCAACCTTTTACTGTTTAGTCAAGCCAGATTAAATATAATAGCAAATTTTTTTACGTGAGGCAAATAATAACAACAGAAGGCACGGACCGCAATAAGCAATGTAGTTCGAATGTAAAAGAGGCACCTGATCCAAAGCCGACAAAACATAATTCAATTGCCAGTTAGAAAATGGGACGACACGTATTTGACGTACGGGTCCTTTCTGCAAAATTCTTAACTTTAACAGTTACATTCCAGAAATGCAAGAACAACCGAGTCATTAATTTCTTGCTTTTTAACTTCTGGAATAACTATTTATTTGTTGAAATATATAATAAAGAAATATTTGAGTTTCTTGCAGGTAGCCTAATTCGTGTTTTTAAAATTTTTGTTAATGGGTGTTCCATGACAAACGCGAAAGTATATATGGGGTTCCACGATGACAAAAAGATTGAAGAGCACTGGTCTACATTCATGTGAGAAACATGTTGTGAAATAGTTGCTGATGAAAAAACGTTTTAACTTCTTTTAGTGTAAGTCCAGAAAGTTGTCGTGGATCATGTCCACGGTGTGGCAAGGAATAATTTTATGGAAATACCGTGATGACAAACCGCTCTTATCACCTTTCTAAATCTTGTTGGAAATAATTAAGTGATAAATGAATCCCACCAATTCTGATATTTTGATACACAATCTTCACTAATGACTTTCTTTCAAGCAGCAATGGTTTAACAGCATGGCAAAGGATAACAGTTTCCAACATAATCTTTTTCGTCTGCACACGAAACTAAAAAGTTTTCATTTTTTGACGTTATTGAAACCATCTTGTTTTTTTTCGCTTTGCTAATCTTTTGTTGTCTACCAAAAGGAATCCTTTCCCAGAAAACAATCCGACACTAAGATCTTGTAGAGCATATACTTTGCCTACTAGGTAGGCATCATCAGATCTTATTCAAATAGAACTGATCTTTTGTTTGAAAAGTGTCTAAGATTGATTTTGACTTTCGACTGTTTCTTCAAAAAATTCGTTTCAATCACACTTATCTTTCTATTCTAACTACAGTGCTACAGCAAAATGTTCCTTGCCATAGCTATTTTTTGAAAAAACTAGACCTTCATAGTGTGAAAAGTGTTTGCATTTAAAATTCAGAACATACTTTGCTGGAAGCATGACGTCAAAGGATGCAATGAAAACTTCATATGATTTAAGCAGAGCGCAACTCCTCACATTCCGTCTTTTCCCAAAAAAACACGTTCAATAGGTTTTGCACAGAAATGTCAACGCTCCTGCTCCCATGTTGAGAGTTTCCTTGGCATGTGCCACACTTGGAGAATGCAGGCCACTTTCGTATTTGCAGTGTGTCTAAAATAAGTTCTCGTTAGATTCGTCAGTTTTTTCATGGATATCTTCATCTATAATAATTCATGGATAAATTTTTCCTGAAACCTCGGCCGGCGTTTCGGTAGTTCATCACTGGCGCTCAGAATAATGACCAATGTTCGCGCTGTCACCGCGTTGCGATACTTTGCGTGTTAATGCAGAATAATTACTTTAGATCTGCTTTTCCAGCCGTCAATTTTAAGATCAACGCGGATTAACATTTGATAAGCAAACAACTACCCACAAATCTCATGCCAGTTTCCGAAATAGGACGTCAAATAACTGGGATCTGCATTATAGCGAAGAGCAATCACATCGATTATATTACCAGGGATAGAGATCTTCATTGAGGATCACCAGCACCATCTACGACTTCTGCCAAGATCCACTGAGCGTTGTGTTTGTTTTTCGACGTCAGTTGTTGCGAGCCCAAAAAACCAGCTCGTGCTTTTTTAGCAGGTAGTATTCTTCATGCAGAACCTTGAAGCGCTTTCAAATAACGTAACAAGCAAATGACATTGGCAATTTCAAAAGAAATGTTTTCTAACTGTTTCAGAATTGGGCTCTTGAGTGATTTCTGCTGTTGCTAAGCAGCGANTTAATTCAGCTAGAACAGTTTACTACTGTTAATTGGACCTACTGTATTTTTGTGTTTTTATCAAGTTGTTGCATTTTAAACCTTTNTGCAACCGCCAGAGTTGCACTTCTACACCAATGTCTATTAATTAGAAAATGACAAAAAAGCCAGTTTTTCATGACCTGCTGAATTTTTTAACTGACGTGAATTCATATCACAGGTTGTCAAAGGCGATATTTCGTTCCACTGAGAAAGATCATGTTAATGTTTGGCCTTCGAAAAAACACTCGTATATTACAAGTCAACAATGCCAGCTTTCCGTTTTCAAATTGCAGTCTTTGCCAGTGGATGTGTATAATTGCGGTCCGCGTTTCTTTTGCTGCAGATTATACATTTCTAAAAACAATGTTCATAAATGCAAACACACGTACGTTTGTACATGTATGAATTCAAAGCAATTATGCCAGGTAAATAGTTACTACAGAGGAAAAAGATTGTCAAAGCAATAATACATCGAAATTTTAGTAAAAGAAGCAATTGTAAAAATGCCTACAAATTTTTCGAGTATGCGACAAATTTTCAAAGATTTTTGAAAGTAAAGATAGGCTGTTACTTTTTGTTTTCTTCCTATTCATTCACCTTGTGCTCGTTTTTTTATCTGGGGGAGGTCGCAGGAGCAACAAACCTAAGAAAATGGAAGCACCTCGCGATCAACAGCGATTTAAGATAGTTCTGCTGGCTCCATACGAAGACGGGGCCAAGCAAGGTTGGAGATTAGTTACTTCACCTGGTCTTTGGACAACCTCTGGGCGCTTTCGTTTGGGCGTAGGCAACAGGACTTACCTTGGCAATTTTTCGTGAGACTCTCTGATCACATGGCCAAACAAACGTGGCTGGGATCTTTCGATTCGGAGAAGACGTCGCGCGACATTGAGGACTTTACGATTTTCACAGCTGCGCACTTTGCCGCGAAGTGTCACACAGTAAACTCCTTGCAAAAATCCAACCTCTAACGCTTGTACTTGAGATAGTATTCTTTCAGTCAATACAAGATTTATGACCATAGGTGAGGATAGGAACAAAGACCGATTGAAACACTCTTAGCTTTGCGTTATTTCAAAACTCCCCTTTTGCGACCACACAACGACAAAACTCAGGCAGAACTGCATTTGTTTCAGCATTCAGTGTATCTATCTCCTTGTTCCGCCTTCCGTCACTCGTGAATAGCACCCCAAGNTNTTTGAGCTACTCGCCATACTGCAGTATATTGCCGCTCACTTGCAANATGCACNGCCTTGGGTTTCTAGAGAGACATAATACCTCTTCGGTCTTTTATTGCTTATTTTCATCTCAGCTTTGTCGCANCCAGCAGAAAACGGATCAAGTGCATTTTGGAGGCCGTGCGTAGCAGATTTTTGCTAGACCAAATCGTCCACACAAAGCAAACCTTTCATCCTGCAGTGACACAACATGGAAATGTTGAAAGACTCAGTTACTCATGAAAACAACTTAACATTTTATTGTTAAAATATCGTCGCCCAAATGTCGTTCACTCAACGTTGACAAATTAACAGTAAAATTTCGTTTAATGTTCTGCATTCTTGGCCCCACTATTTAAAATTCAAAATCAATTTCTGTGAATGTGAATTAGCCACCTTCAACCAGGTTTAGAAATTTTATGATCTTGCCTGCGCTAAAATTTTTAGACAAATTTCATTACACAGGCAACTTATGCGGTTTTGTTCTCTACTAACATTATTTAATTAAAACATGCCGTATAATTTTGCCACCAATTTACACAATGTTAAGCGCAATGCTAGTCTTCATTTGATTTTTTGAAAAATAAAAATTTTACGTGCATTGTGTAAGCTGCAAATCACCCGAAAAACAGCCATTCAGTTTGAACTATATTTCATTTGTTGATTTTATGCATGGAATTATGGATTGATTTTTTGCTGTTGATGAAGATGAATTGGTAAGTTTTTTTGTTTTTAGCCTAACCTATAGGCTCTTGCTCCTTTTTAAGTTTTTATAGATTTGTGTACATTCAGACAAGTAAGACTGGTCAATTTGTTAATCAAATATTTGAAAATGCTGTTAAAGCACAGAAGTTCATCCGCTTTCTTTCAAAGAACAGCTGGGAGGTGTTGTTAGTAAGGTGTTTTGTGTTACCCTTCTTGTAGCACTGTCAAGATAGAAACAGATTGTAACTGCCACGACTGCATCAGTTGATGAATGTGCATACCTGGCATTGTATGTTCCAAGAAGAATTTGATACACTCGTTGTACTCCCATTTGCCATTTGCAGTGTCATGAGCGACCTGCAGATGCCCATCTTCATCTCTCCACCTCCATTCGTGTACACCTACTCTCCTCCCTACGCGGCTATACATTTATATTAAATATTACAATAGAAGAAAGCCACTGGCAGTGCCCTAAAGCTTTCTTTGCACCCATTCAGTGACTGAGAACAAACGGCTGGGAAGTCCCAATAATTATCATTCAGGTTTTTAATAGAATGTACCAATTTCAGGAGCGCACTGTGTCATCTCATCATACCTATAAGATGTACTAAGGCTTTAGATGTACTATTGTTATGTCATGTTTTAAACGAACGTTAATCTAAGACTTATGTACGAAGCGACCAAATCTTTTTCTGTCCATTTGGTACAGTTGACAGCACAACATCTAGCCTCACCTCATGTGTAGCATTTGCTATAATTCCGGTGAGTGGATGGAAGCGGTAAAGGAATCGCAAAACCTGCATATCAGACACTGTGGGATATTCTACGATATAATTTAAGCAATCACGTACACGAAACGCTGGTGAATAATTGAAACCATCTCGCACCGACAATCCTAGGCGTCATCTGAAACCTATTTTTGGTATTAGGAAGAAAATGTTCTTTTGCAAAATTGTTTCAAACGAGGGATGTTTACCTTTATTTACCTTGTTTCAAACGAGGGATGAGTTGGATTATTGGATTTATTTATTGCAGCTGATAAACGCACTCTTCTTGAAAGCAAAAATGATGGCAATT
>JGI24021J15306_10011855_pt1 | contig 10830 bp, 7 predicted proteins | sample Ectturendosymbi1_FD_15306 | JGI IMG/M metagenome (IMG submission 15306)
CAAATGTTCACTTCAAGCAGCTGTTGCCATGTTAGGCTTTGTAAAACCAAATCTAGTTTATTTTGCAATCTTTTGGTTTATTTTTTGCGATTTGGTTTATAGTTTATTGTTTTAGTTTATTTTTTTATTTTTTGGTTTGGTTTTAGTTTTTTTTGTTGCTTTTTGAAGATGTTTTACGCCAGGTATTAGTTGCGTTCCCTGCAATGATACATGTCTGGTTTCGGCGTTTTAAGGAAAATCTAAGCAAGCTTTTGGACAGTCTTTTGTTTTTAGCAACAGTCTGTTCCAACATATAGTTGTACCAACAAGAACAAGTAGGCTACTTAGCAACCGTTGACATGTCATGTAGTTGATTTTTTTAATGCAAGACCTTTTATATAGGTTATGAAACTGAAACTTTGATAAGAGTCGCGGTTTGTTCTGAGTCAGATGAGGAATCCGTGAGAAATCCAAACGATGTCTCAATTTCATCTTGTGCTTATTTAAGAAGTACAGGGTATCAACTCATTCAAATAGAGTGAAGCAAATGTAATTGATGTCTGTTTCAAATGCCCTATGAAACAATATAGGACCTTGAATTTAATTTTTGGATAAATTTGGGATAGAAAGTAAAGTCATTGGGTAAATTGAATACCATTGGCAGAATTTGATAATTGTCCGTTGGCGAAATGTTACTGACACAGTAGCAGCGCCGGATTTAGATGGTGGGGACCTGGGGCCCAGGCGTGGTGGGAGGCCTCATGCACGGATACAGATTTTTAGGTAGGGGTGATCGATGAAGTCACTAGTATTTTCACGGATCTTAAATATTTATGAAGTAATCGTGTGACACCACATTTGTGAACTCAAGTGTACCAAAACTTCATGATGCATCATGAGATTTGACAATGATTAGCGATTTGTAAAACTGTTGCAAAACCGGCCACCAGAAGTATCGCATCTTCTTGGCTTTGAAATTTTGCTTGAAAAAATTTTGGAAAAAATTTCTGAGCGATCCAACGTTTTCATCATTTCTAAACACCAGTATTCGCTCGGTAATACATTTTATGGCGAAAACCAAACGTTAAAGGCAGAAGCGATTTTCGGTATTGTTCGCATTGATTGACCTGACTGGCTAGTTCTGTATCAATTCTTCATAGTGATTTAATTACATCTGCGACTGAACGTAAGCGTGACATCTCTATGTACCACTGAATGCTCGTGGCTCCTCAGGCGCTCAATACTGTGCTTCCAGTCGCAGATTCCTTTTCTAATATGGAAATGCGCACATTTAGTCGTATCCGCGCACATCGGTCTACAAGTGAAGCATATAACACAAGTTTGTGAAGGAGAAAAACAAAGCCAGCTTCTGTCAACTGCTTCGCCGTTGTGGTTCTGGCGACGAATAAGATTTGTGGTACATTTCTGTGACAAATTTCTGTCTTTTCTGGGTTGTGGAACCAGGGGCGTAACGATGTTAGATGGCGCCCGGGGCAAAAAACAAATTCGGCGCCCCCATGGTTGAAGTTTGCGCCCCAATGGGCAAATCTGAGTTCTTTCGAAGGCAAATATTTACTGTATTGAAGAAAGTACTTGTGACATTGTTGGGACTTTTCGGCGCCTCCAGCAGTAATTTGGCGCCCCTGCAGTGATTCAGCGCCCTCATAGTGAATTGGCACCCGGGGAATTGTGCCCCCCTTGCCCCCCTCGTTGCGCCCCTGTGTGGAACATTATGTTTCAAAAATGGCTTTTCATCACAATGTCAAAAAGAACCTGTTTCATATTTCAGCCGATATTCCCACATTTTTTCCGGTGTGTTGGCTGGCCAGAGACCAATATCGTAGCCCCAATGATAGCATCAGCCAACTCATCTATCGTGTTTTTCGACGATACATCTTTATGTTCTTCTGCTACTGCACTGCTGTTTAAACTAGGAGTATTTTCATCGTTACGGAGATCTTAGTCTGTCACAAAATTGTTCTTCGATTTTCTGTCCTCTTACAGGTTCCGCAGAAATACCTGCGCTGGACTTAACTGCCACTGTAAAATAGTCACTTGAATGTTTCTTCACTTGGCTGCAACTTGTTCCTTTCTCATTTTTGCCTCTTTTGCTTTTTTACGTTTTTTCGAACCACTTTGATAAGCCCTACACTTGTTAAGACGACGATCCCCTTCTGTCCATGTTTGTTTATTAATAAGCTCAATAAGGCTGCCACATTTTCATCGCATAAAGGGAGGGCAACTTACGACTTTTGCTTACTTGAGTGTATTACCTACACTCAACAAGTCAAATAACAATTGGGCCTATTGTTAAGTTTTAAGTATTGAAGTAAGACGTCCAGTGTGAACGATGTTTCAGTCAAAACACACAAAACAAAATCCTTACTTACTTGTCCTACTTAGCTCATGAATATTTTGCAGTCTCCTTAAATTACTTTAAAATGTAAAATCGCCTTTAACAATATTATGAAACTAATCGCAGAAAGATTTCTTTTCTTTTAGGTTTGCGGCTACATCAAGGAAAAAATCGTTACATATTAGCGTAATGAGCCATAACGCTGAAGTAAAACTGTGCAATCTTTATCAGTTCGCTGAAGCATTTAACGATGAAGGCATTNAACGAAGGTGCAAGTTGCAAAATATTTTCCCCATCTTTCATGTTCCATCATTTTGCAATAAACCGCATTTGGNTGATGCTCTTTTTGCACGAACTCAAACAAGTTTTGGTGTTGGTAGAAAAGTTGAGCTTCATCAATGAAACGTTCCTCTCAAGCAGATACTACCCACAGTCTCACATGCTTCAACATTTTCTCATTCAGTTGTTTGCAAACGGAGGAATCTACTCAAAGCATTTAAATTCAGCAAATAAAGTGGTCTGTTTAGCCAGATATGCAATACAAGACTTGTGCAATACAGATACATATGACATGAATAATACACAGTCACGATTCTTGTCTTCTCTCAATCTCTGAGTTTTCTTAGTGCTGATTTAACTTGGCTTGATATGTTCATCTGATTGTCTCTATTGAATCCTTGCCTTCACAGTGTCGAAGCACGATACAACCTCAACAAATGATGCTTTGGACTTGTCAATATTCTGAACTTGCTCATTAAAAGCAACCAGAAATGATTCCAAATGTCTTAATATCTTAAGCAGAGTCCATTCAGAGATCTTCCAAAAACACGTTTCAGAACAACAGTTGGCTTGTCGATGGTCATCAAGTATGAAGGTGAAGCTGGGTACATTTAAGCATCGTTGCCAAACTAGGACAAAGTGATAGCCACCTGGTTACACACCCACTCTCCTTTGCGAACTTTGTAAATGCAACCACACGTAAATCACTCAGCTTCAAAATCATTCAGTCCTTTTCTGAAAAAGGGATGCTTCTGACGAATTTAAAATTTTTGGCAATACTGATTATCTATGCTTACTAGAAAGTACTATATACTAAACTATGTACAATGCATTGATCATCGTATCACTGTTCATCAGCAAAGCTGGTACAGTACCTATAATGGAGTCAGAAGTTCGCGCTCTAATGCCAAAGTCATTAAGATATCAAAAATATTTACCACTGTTATGTAACGATTAATGTGAAAGCAATCTTGCCTTTCCAGCTGAGAAATAACTTAACCAAAACATAGATCAATTAGACAACTTGCAGCCACTCCCATAAACTAAGCTACGCCACCAGCTCGTATCTTGTTGCAGTTGAGTAGGGACAGCTTACTGCATGTAAATACAATATATCATAGCCAATGGCGTAACTGACGGGGGCAGAGGGGCGAATGGCCACCCCTGGCAAGCTAAATGTACAAACCGGTCCCCCATTTAACTTATATCTCAGTTTTAGCATTCTTTTGGATTTCAGTATTTTGTCGTTTCTGTGTACTTTTCCGGTGATTTAGGGTTTTAGTTTAGCCATCCACATCCGGATTTACCATCATTTCTCAAATTTTTTTTCTGAGTGTTGGCTAGTGGAACCCCACAGTGGCCCGTGGGCCCCTTTTATCTAAGTTCGCCACGCTGGCTCAAACCGTTAGTTACGCCACTGATTGTAGCTATGTAAAATAAGAAATGTAAGAAGCAGGATATTTTGACATTTTTGAATGTCCTCGGAGATTATTTCATTTCTCGTGAAAATATTGAACATGTACTCCAAGAAGAGGACGTATGGTAGCCCTACTTTTAACAGTGCCACTGATATGCGACCTGTGCAAATCTGTGTAAGGCAGATGCAAAATCTACCAGTAATGAGTAGGGACGTAAGTTAATGTGTTCTACGTGGCTTGGCCTTGCATTGACTAAATTCAGATACCTGACTGACTTTCAGGAAAGCAATAAGTGTAATAGAGATTTCTTCACAATATCAAATAATATACAAGTGAAGTACTGCCGTCTGAACGACCGATAATATAATAGCGTCTACAAACACACTTTCCTCACTAATGAAAATAACTAAGTGGCACGCACACGTCGTACATGTGGCTAAACACATGGACATGGTGGGAACCTTGGGCCCGGGCCCCTTGCCCCCCTAAATCCGGCACTACTCCCGAAGTAGGTCTACAAAACTTGTGCGCATATAAGACGTGGATCTTGTCCAATTCATGAGCGACTGTTCACCGTGTGCAACAGAATACCTCGACGGAATTTGAAAAATATTTGGATTTCACGTCATTGAACGCTATAAAATGGGACTGCGATAGCATATTTGTGCACTACTTGCACCAAGTTTTCTTCCCAAAAACGATTGGGTATTTGTCTAGCTTATATTTAACAATGTAATTTACAAACATCGGAAAGGCAATAATGCAAAATAGGAAAAGCTACACATGTGCTCTAAGCAAACATGCATATGTTTGACACACTCAGTCTGCACAAAGTGTGAAAATGGTTGTGCATTTGCGCAAACGAAGCCAAACTCGGTTATCATCATCACTCTGCACTACAGTTAAGAAATACGTGTCGCCCCAGCACAACACAACGGGTGGTTAGCTAATCTAGCCCAGTGGTTCCCAAAGTATGGGTCGAAACCGAAACAAGGGTGGCGAATAGTCCAAAATGGAATGGGTCGAGGTGATGCACACCGGAGTTGTGTATCTTCAACGTTGCAACTGCTTGTCTTTGTCTCAACAGAGTTCTAAGTCAGGCCGGGCTTTTCGGGTTGGGCCAGGTTTGGGCTTACGTTTGTCAAAATGCTTCGAGTCAATTTCGGGCCTGCATACAAACGTTTTTTCGCAACGATAAACANATTTGTCGCCAGTTACTGCTGAAGCAATGGTGTTGATTAAATTTTCAATAAAACATGATTGATCATGAATTATTATTCAGCCATGTTTGCTTTTCTACGCCACCAAAACCCCCAGGTTCGCATATCTTGACTCACTCGGCAAATTTGGATTTCGGGCCTAAATTGGGCTTCAAAAATAAATATCAGGTTCGGGCCGGGTTCGAACTTCAAAATGAGGCCGGTTACAACTCTGCGCTGTAGTCTAGGTACTTGAAAAGAGAGCGGCACGAACTTTGCAACTTACTGCCATAAATCTTCCATACAATCAACATTTTTTTCATACCTTGTTTGAGGCGTGGGTGGCGAGGTGTTCACCAAACTCAGATTTGGGTCGTGCTCAAAAAAGTCAGGGAACTGCTGATCTAGCCATTCTAGCGTAAGCGATTGAAGTCGTTTTTCAAATCCATTAGTGTTTAAATAACAAAATTCAATAGACTGAGAAAAATTCTATTTAATTTTATTTTGGTCACACGCGCTTTATCGAAAAAACAGATTGCAAGCTATCTGTAAGTAATGGCACTGTCAATGCTCTTGGCATTTACAAAATAAGAAGCGTCTTGCTATCTTCCTACTTATGTTAGATTTTGCTGCTGACTCTTCCCGTTGCGCTGAATGATTTCATAATATTGTAGGATAGGGTGACGGTCAGCATCAAATGAAAGTTGTAATACTTTCAGACTATGTAACCCTACTGGTCGGACTCTGATTACTTGACCAAATTGTTTTTTTACTTGTCAGCAAGGTAATGTGAAATCACTGATGACAAGGCTTGGGCTCCACATAATTGTGATTGAACTGTCATAATACATTTTTTAATCATCACAAATAAATATCTAGAATGAATGCTGTTGTTGTTAAACAGCGTCTATGGCCTAATTGCGCAATAAAAACTGAAACAGGATTGCTTCTTAGCCAATTTGAGCTTCGAGGTATATAAAACGTAAATCACCGCCATATTCACGGATTTAGTTTTAAAACTGAAAAAAACAAAAATCTGCGATGTTCATTTAAGACTATACCCGATGTTGTAGACAAGGGTAAGTTACACAGGATGTGTAGCACGCCGGCGTTATCAGAGAGGAATTGTTGTGACTGGTCTTGAAATGAAGTTTAATATCACCATTAGGTGGGGTAGAGGAAGCTGGTGGGCCAGAAACTGCAGCTATAAGCGTCACTCCTTTTTTACTTCGGTTAGTGAATACAAGCGTTTAGATGCAAGTTTGTACTTCATTATCACTAACTTCCACACTGAGCTTAAACCGCAGGTAAAGGTCAGCCATGATATGAATTCTCCAGCATTTATGCTATACACGACGTTTGATTAATCATGGACAATTGGTAAAACGCACTGCTTTGATCAGGTTCGACTAAACTTTAAAGTAGAATAGGTTCCTTAAGCAGTTTCGTTGATTTGCTCTGAAGTATTTCTTTGGCTTACACATCAAAAACCTTGACAAAAAAAACCTTGAAAAAGTTTGGTGCAACTTTCGGAATTGGTGCGGGGCAATTCCCCCCTTGCACCCACTGGGACACTCCCTATCAAACACTTCTGAGCCCACAACAGCTTCGCATTCAGCACGCTTAGTATGTTGATGTGCTTTATACCAATAATCGTCGTCCAAGCCATGCGATTAAATGGGTGGGAGTGCATAATTCAGGACATGCATTGATAATAACACATCTTTTTTTGCTGAAACCTAACACTTTCTTTGTTTAAAATTATATTTTTAGTTTTACACTTTTTTGAGTTTTTTTTGTAATTTGCCAAATTGTTCGATTTTTCCACTCAGAAAAATTATTTATTCCTTTTTACTGACGCGGATTTTTTACAAATAAGTTTAGCAATCTTAGCATTGTTTGATTGCTCAAATCGTGACCAGAGCAGAAAAATTCGTTTGGTTATCATTTTACACAGGTTATCAGCCGCATGCTGCAACAAACCGAAATAAATCAAAGTTTGTTACAGGCTTAAACACTATACACTCTCTTCTTAAGTGGTCTTTCCTTGGAATGCATTTTCTGAAGTCTTTTGCACTCACACCACTAAGCAACAGTTTGTCACAATGATATTGCTAGAAATATGTTTTTTTAACTTATAACGTGTTGTTTCTTGCTACCGCGGTGTGTCAAACCTTTTGCAGGCATTTATAGCACCGCTTATGAAAATGAATTTCCTATTTATATTTTTAAAAAACCAGAAGGAAAAAAGAAAGTGTTGTAACTACCATTTTTGTTTCATTTTCTAGCCTTGTTTGAAAATCAAACATAGCAATTTGCTGCAAGGCAAATATTAAGTTTGCTGAAATCTTCATCTTAAGTTTTCACCGTCAGAAGAAGGGTTAAAAGCACTAATACGCATGGTTAATCAATCATACATCTAAAGCAGAGATGTCACGGGCTCACATTTTTATGACGCGGACCGACCCATGCCATTCACAACAAACCCATAACCCAACTCGTACCCACAACCGCTCCTAAATTTTGGCCCGTACCCAGTCCGGCCCATAAAGAAGGCAATGTCTGTTTTACCCGAGGCAAAACCACTCTTTTGCCATCATACTTGTACATAAGAAAACCTTTGGCAAATTGACTTGGCATAAATCATCTTCTCTGCAATTTTTAAATACTTTCAAAATACTGTTTAACCGTTATCACCTATAGACAAAAGCCATATGTTTCAAACTTCGGTTTTGTAGCACTTGTACTGGTTGGACGGCAGTTTTGTAGGCTCCTCCCCATCAATTATACGTATTGTAAATGCGAACTAATCTGCATTGCATTTTCAATGATTCATTTTCAAAGAAACTGGCTTCCCAAGACCTCTGAGTGCACTACAAACGAAGACTGTCACTCGCACACCACCTCAGAGCGTACAGTCCACAGCTCAGCGAGCACACAACACACACACAGCATACTTCATCAGTTGTTCGCTCACATCACGCCTCATAAAGCTCAGAAAAACTCTTAAGGTCTAACACAAATTCCACCAGGGGGCGATGCTAACGACAGCTTACATTGTTGAAAAAACTTTCCTCAACATCCTCGTAAGTGCTTCAAAGAAGTGAGCGTACCGTAGCGGTACCAAAGAAAGAATAAAAGTGTTTGGGCGGTTAAACGGCCCATGAAAACGTGCTGTTAACCGCCATTTTAGCGGCCCATGCCATCTCTAAAGACACAGAAAAGATGTTTGCAACCACATAGAAACTCATAAAGTATCAACAAAGTCAGCGATAACACAAGTGACTAAAATGAAAAAATTAACAGAGCAATAACTAAATAAGATGCTATTGCCGTGAAAATCAGTTCGGAAACACTATTTCAGCAAATTCCTCCCTGATACAATTAACCTGTTTGTCAAAAGTCAACAATGAACAAAATTTGTCCAAATGTACAGCGTTAATCAAAATATATCTAAAATGTTACTTACTTTAAGTTGCTGTCTACCAAAACTTTATGACTTAGTGTTTCAGATCCTTCACTGATGTCCCACGTGATGTTCACCACTGTACCATTGCAGGTATCGGGGTTGTAGGAAAAGTTTGNCTGTGGAGCTGGTCGAACTAACATTTGAAGAATATTAGTGAGTTAATTTGGTTTTGAATTGCTGATGCCTTAATGAATGAAAAAATGCGTGGAACACATGTAAAACAAAAAAGCTTTTTGCAAGCACGATTGTGCATGATCTAGTAAAATCCAACCTTAGTGTAATTCTACTTTTGGAAAACCTGCAGACAAGGGTTAAATTATGTTCTCTTCTCTCTATGAATCACTTTGTTAAAATAAAAACTTGGCAGTTACTTGAACAAATATGAATTGAGTATCGGTTTGTAACGATTGAGTCTTCCCATTTTAAAATTGTTCTTTCCAATCACACTATCTATGCAAATTTATGAGAACTTTACATCATTTTGTTTGCTTCTAACGCCCTTGCAGTTAGGTGTTTTGAGGAACACCACTGTCACAATTTGTTAGCCACACAAACAGGGCTACTGTGTGTGCAAACCAAGTAAACATCAAATCAGTTTGAAGATGCCAAAGAAAAGGAACATTTGTGTTTGAAAACAAGTCTGCAGGTGTGTTTTGTCTGTCTAAACAAGATATTTAATTTGATTTTGGGTGACGGGTTTTTGACGGCTGGTTGAAGCTTTAAGTTTGCGTCTCGTCGGGGCAGTAGATGCGAACGCTACTTGAACACCCAAATGTCAATTAACAAGCGGGCAATCTATCACTGAACTATTGCCAATATCTAAGGTTTGTTGAAAATTTATTCAAAGAATTATCTATTTGTTACTATCCAAACGTGGCAAGAAATTCCCGTAAAACGCGAATTACCGCGTAAATTGTACAGAGGTATGCAGTAAAATGAAATCGACCCCGAAAACGACATGCGTTTCAGTATTTCAAACCATCAGCTTGGCTGATGCTCATGAGAAACACGTGCAAGTTAATCCTGAATCGACTATTCGCTAATTGTGAGGTATGAGATACTTTGCATAAAACGTTTATCAGCATTTTACCAAAGCGACGTCAATAATGAACCGTTTTCAGCAAACGATGATTAAACCTCACAATTCATCGTGTTATTTTTGAATCGGTTATTTATGAACAAATTAGATCATCAGTGGCTGTATGATTTTTTATTCCTCGGCAGCCACATCTGCATCGATTTAGAGAGGGAGACCATGGAAGGTTTTCCTTTACAGTTAGAGGCCAGGTCTAATCTACATAAAATCATAATGGGAGGGGCTGAAAGGCTTGTACCATGAGGCGAGACATACACTGATGCATGGATGTAACGAGGGGGGGAAAGGGGGGAAAATGCTCCGAGCGCCGAATCACTGGGGGNGCCAAAAAGTCCCAATAATATCGCAAGTACTTTCTTCAATACAATACATTTTCTCCCGAAGGAGCTTAGGTTCGAACATGGCGGCGCCAAACTTGTTTCATGGCCCGGGCGTCATTTAACCTCGTTACGCCCCTGCACTGATGTTAAGAAAACGTTGCGAGCAATTTATTAGTTTACGTTAACTTTTGAAGCCCTGGCTGTGGCGCGGTTGGTTGAGCACGCACCGCCAAACCTTGTGAGCTGGGTTCTATTTCAACTTGGTCCTACTGAAGGTTTAAAAATGATACCTGCGGCCTGTCTGGCCTCGTTCCTGGTGTTAATGGGTGGTTGCAATGTAACGGTTCACGCGCGGTGCTGCCATTAACTCGCAATCAATGCAGCATTTGTTGCGAAAATAGCCGCTTGGACTAAGGCCCAAGCACGCGGAGATGGGAGCCGCTGAACACTCGTGAAACTTCCACAGGAATAGAGAAAGGGAATATAAACAAGAGTGTATTTGAAGTGTTAAAGGTAGTTTTAATTACACCCTTAAATGCAGCCATAGCTATAAAACGTAGCCTACAACCCAAAAAGAGACTGTTGTCGTTTTGCACGTCTTAGTATGAAGTTCATATTAGAGCTTCCTGTAAAAAATGAAACCTATACCCATGGGCGTCGGAAGGATTTGTTCCAGGGGGGGCACCGGGAGATTTTTCCAAAATATTTCTAGTG